>Ga0310121_10001046_pt1 | contig 29242 bp, 26 predicted proteins | sample CB27_Tmax_986_MG_FD_203504 | JGI IMG/M metagenome (GOLD analysis project Ga0310121, IMG submission 203504) | Marine microbial communities from Western Arctic Ocean, Canada - CB27_Tmax_986 | ecosystem: Environmental > Aquatic > Marine > Oceanic | place: Canada: Western Arctic Ocean | collected... | reverse complement strand
ATCATCAAAGTAGGCCAGTATGAGACACAGTCCAGAGCGTACGTGGGGCGTTTCAACTTCCGCGGCCCCGAACAGCAGAAGCAGGTGGGCCTTCTCTCAGGTGGCGAGCGAAACCGAGTGCACCTCGCCAAGCTCCTGCGTTCGGGCGGCAACCTCCTGTTGCTAGACGAACCGACGAATGATCTCGACGTAGAAACACTGAGAGCACTTGAGGAGGCGTTGTTGAACTTTCCAGGTTGCGCCATGGTGATTTCTCACGATCGCTGGTTTCTCGATCGAATCGCGACCCATATGCTGGCTTTCGAAGGGAACAGCGAGGTGGTGTTCTTTCAGGGTAACTATGCCGACTATGCCGCGGACCTCAAACGTCGCAAGGGAGAAGACGTAAACCAACCTCGGAGAATTCGTTACAAACGCCTGGCTGATTAACCCAAGGACCAAGGAAGCACGCGCCCCCAGGCAGGACGTGATCTCTTTGGTGGTCAGCTAGTCGAATCGACCCAATCGCGAGCATTCACAAAAACCCTCTGCCAAGGCGAATCCTCGCCCCATTCGGACGGATGCCACGAGTGCTGCACGGTGCGAAAAACCCGTTCGGGATGCGGCATCATGATTGTCACACGACCGTCCTCGCTCGTCAGTCCCGCGATCCCGCGGGGAGAACCGTTTGGATTGGAGGGATAGCGATCGGTCGCTTCACCATAATTATCAACGTAACGCACACAAGCAAACTCACGGTCGCAACGCAGGAGCGCGCCCTCGGAAAGAAACTCGGCTCGCCCCTCACCATGGGAGGTTGCAATAGGCATACGCGAACCTGTCATCCCGCTCAGCAGTATTGATGGGCTCGGCTCGATGCGCACCAGCGACAATCGAGCTTCGAACTGGTCCGATCTATTGCGCACAAAACGGGGCCAATGGTCGACGCCCGGGATCAACACCTTTAGTGCGGCGAGCATCTGGCAACCGTTGCAGACACCAAGAACGAAGCTGTCGTCACGTCGAAAGTACTCCGAGAATTGGTCGCGGACCGCCTCGTTATAGAGAATCGACTTCGCCCAGCCTTCGCCTGCCCCGAGAACATCGCCATACGAAAATCCGCCGCACGCGACGAGCCCACGAAACTCGTTCAGGCTCGTGCGCCCGGAGAAAATGTCCGTCATGTGAACGTCATAAGCGTCGAACCCCGCACGGTCGAAGGCGGCGGCCATCTCTCGTTGGCTGTTGACACCCTGTTCGCGGAGGATTGCGACCTTCGGACGACGGTCACGAGGCGTACGTCCCGTATCTGTCAGCTCGAAGGTAAGGCTTGCATTCAAGCCTGGGTCCTCTTCATCCAACAAGTTGTCGTAAGCCTCTAATGCGCAACTGGGATCGTCCCTCAGACTCTGCATCCGGTACGTCAGCTCCGACCACCACCGATGCAGTCGAATAAACGGGGCTCGATAGAGCGTCTCTCCTCCGCGCTCGATCACAACATCGCCGTGCGCAGCGGGTCGCGCGATAACCTGACACTCGCCCAGATCATGCTCAACGCAAATGGCCTGCACGGAGGCCAGATCTTCGCGCCTGACCTGTAACACGACGCCGAGCTCCTCGTTAAAGAGATAGGCCGGAACATTCGACACACCGATGGGCAATTGAATCTCGAGCCCGGTCCTGGTAGCAAATGCCATCTCAGCCAGCGTCACAAACAGTCCGCCGTCGGATCGATCGTGGTAGGCGAGCAGCAGCGCTCGCTCGCGCAGAGCACGCTGAGCTTTGAAGAATCTTGTCAACAGGCCAGGAACGTCCATATCTGCCGCGGTGCCGCCAAACTGCCCGAAGCACTGCGCCAACACCGAGCCTCCGAGCCGCTGCTTACCCTCGGAAAGATCAATCAAGATCAAAACCGTGTCACCCTCGGACAACAGTAGTTGGGGCGTAAGCGTTTGCCGCACATCCGCCACTGGCGCAAACGCCGAGACTATAAGCGACACAGGTGCCGTGACCGCGCGTGCTTCGCCGTCGACGTCCCAAACGGTACGCATGGACAGCGAATCTTTTCCGACGGGGATGGAGACCCCGAGCGCCGGACAGATCTCCTCGCCGACCGTCTTGACCATTTCAAAGAGCACATAGTCGTCATCCCGGTGACCAGCCGCGGCCATCCAATTTGCCGACAAGCGCACGTCCGAGAGACGGGACACGTCGGCTGCAGCAAGATTCGTGATCGCTTCCCCGACTGCAAGACGCGCGGAGGCCGCACCTGCACGAATCGCTACAGGCGTGCGCTCACCCATGGCCATGGCTTCGCCGGTGTATCCGCAGTAGCTAGAGGTCGTAACAGCAACGTCACTGACCGGGACCTGCCATGGCCCAATCAGCTGGTCTCGCGAGGTCATTCCACCGACCGTGCGGTCGCCAATGTGGATGAGAAAAGACTTGTCCGCGACCGCGGGGAACGATAGTACGCGTTCCACCGCCTCTCCGAGGTCTATGTCCGGCGCATCCCAGGGCTGTAGCTCGAAGTCACGCGATGTCACCTCTCGCTGCATCTTCGGAGGTTTTCCAAACAACACTTCCATGGGCATGGCGACAGGTTCGTTAGAAAACTCAGCGTCGATGATCCGCAGGTTGCGCTCCTCGGTCAGCTCGCCGATCACTGCGTAGGGGCAGCGCTCCCGCTCACAGATGCAAGCGAAACCTTCGACGGCATCTTCGCCGACAGCCAGCATGTAGCGCTCCTGAGACTCATTGCACCACAGCTCCATTGGGCTCATGCCGGGCTCATCGTTGGGCACGCTCCGCAGGTGCAATACGGCGCCACGGCCGCTCTGGTCGACGATCTCCGGGACCGCGTTCGAGAGCCCGCCTGCACCAACGTCATGAATAGACAGAATCGGATTCTCGGCGCCGAGCGCCCAGCACGCGTCGATGACTTCCTGGGCTCGCCGCTGCATCTCCGGATTACCCCGCTGAACGGAGGCGAAATCCAACTCCTCCTCGCTCGCACCGCTGCCCTGAGAGGAAGCGGCGCCTCCACCGAGTCCGATCAACATGGCGGGACCACCGAGCACGATCAGCTTCGCTCGGGGTGGTGCTACGCACTTTTGCACCTGCCCACCACGGATGTTGCCGAGCCCGCCCGCGATCATGATGGGCTTGTGATAGCCCCGCCATTCGCCATCCGCATCCAACAAGCAGGTCCGAAAATAACCAGCGAGATTCGGTCGACCAAACTCATTATTAAATTGGGCCCCTCCAATGGGGCCCTCGAGCATGATTTGCAGCGGCGATGCGATGCGGCCGGGCTTGCCCAGGTCGGGCTGCTCCCAGGGACGTGGCCAATCCGGAAGCTCCAGGTGAGAAACGCTGAAGCCAGTCAACCCAGCCTTCGGCCGCGCGCCTCTGCCGGTAGCGCCCTCATCCCTGATCTCACCGCCCGATCCCGTGGCTGCACCGGGAAACGGAGAAATCGCCGTTGGATGATTGTGAGTTTCCACTTTCATGACGAGGTGGACAGGTTCTTCGAAGGGCTGGTAATGCCCCGAGTCAAGATCGGGCACCCACCACGTGGCATTCGGACCCTCGATGACGGCCGCGTTGTCCGAGTATGCGGACAACACGCCTTCGGGCGCGTGTGCGTGCGTATTCTTGATCATCTGGAAGAGGGTCTTCTCCGTCGGCCTACCGTCTATCACCCACGTAGCGTTAAACACCTTGTGACGACAGTGCTCGGAATTCGCCTGCGCGAACATCACGAGTTCAACGTCAGTGGGATTTCGGCCAAGCGCATCGAACTGCTCAGCCAGATATCGGATTTCATCGTCGGATAACGCAAGCCCGAGCTGCCGATTAGCCACCGTCAGAGCCTGCTCCCCCTCCCCCAACAGATCTATCTGGCTCATTGGCCGCGGCGGGCGCTCCGCGAACAGTATGCTCTCCCTGGGAGACTGCGTGAGCACGGTCTCGGTCATACGGTCGTGGACCAACGGTAGGACACGCTTGCGCTCGTCGTCAGTTAGCGGTCGATCCAACCGCAGGCCGTAGACGCGACCTCGCTCCAGCCGTTGAATCGGGAGACCGCAGTTACGGGCGATATCGGTCGCCTTGGACGCCCACGGTGAGATGGTCCCAAGCCGCGGTACGATCACGATTTCGTCTTCGTATCGAGCCGCCTCGGCAGGCGTTCCGTAAGTCAGTAACGCATCGAGTACCGCCCGCTCGGAAGCATCAAGGGGCCTTTCGGTATGAGCGAAGTGAAGAAAGTGCACGGACACCGCGCGAAACGCGCCTGAGCAGGACTGAAGCTGCTCACGCAACTTGCTGATACGAAAAGCAGTCTCGGCCGCGGGTCCGGCCAACTGCAACATAGTCATGAGTTCAGTGAGGGCTTAAGTTTTCAAGCTCTGAAAGGCCGCGCAATGATACCGGAATGTCAGCCCGGGTCCCAGAATCCACGTCGCAGCCCACCTAGTCAGTCAATCTCTATCCATCCGCTCGGCTCGTCTTGTGTCGCCACGTGCAGAGACTGGCGAGGGTGATCGAGTCGCTCCACCAAAGACTTATGAACGAGGTCGGGGCTATTATTCTTCTCGCTGAGGTGCAACGCTACCACCCACTGCAGCTCCCGGTGCCCGACTGCGCCCAATAGATCTGCGGTCTGAGAATTGTTCAAGTGCCCAAGCGAGGAAGCGACCCTTGCCTTCAGGTGCTCCGGATAAGCACCACTCCACAACGTATCAAGATCATGATTACATTCCAGAGCTAAGGCGTCACAGCCCTCAAGCCTTTCACAAATATGCGCGGTGATGTGTCCGGTATCCGTTAGGATGCCCAACTTCCGATCCCCCGCGCGAAACACAAATTGCGACGGTTCTCGTGCATCATGAGGCACCGGAAAGGGCTGCACATCGATCGCGCCAATCTTCAACTCCCTGTGATAATTGAAGGTGTTGATTTGCGTTAGCTTGCGGGCGGCGCCACTAGAGGCTGTGCCCGGCGTCATCCAGACAGGTGTCCCGTGCCGCGCTGCGAATCGTGCGACACCCTGGATGTGGTCGGAATGTTCATGCGTCACCAGCAAGGCATCGACGTCCCGGGGATGTCTCCCCAACCCGCCTAGCCTCTTTTCGACGGCCTTTACAGATAAACCGCAGTCCACCATAAGGAGCGTCGAACTCGACTCCACCAGCATTGCATTGCCGCGGCTTCCGCTTCCGAGAGAAGCGAATCTCAACGTCACGAGTCAGCTGTCCCCCGCTCCACCCTTTCCGCCTTGATCGGGGGGCGTGTACATCGGGACCGGGAACTGGGTGACGTTGCCACCTTCGGCATCTGTAACCTTACTCACTCCCTGCTTTTCGACTTCATCAATGCGAAGTACAGAGTGTAGCGGGAGGTAGGTTCTGCTGACGCCGGAAAATTCAGTTTGTATCCGCTCTTCGGATGGATCTACAACGACGCTGGAGCGGGTACCAAACACCAGCTCCTCTATCTCGACGAAACCAAGCAGACCCCCGTGACTGACCTGCCGGGCATAGATCTCGTAGACCTTTCCCTGGTTCATGAAGATTATTTTATAAATCGGTTCGGCGGCCATGGAAGGTCCATGCTGATCAAGCGACGGTGAGCTTAACATACGGCGATTCGAGCCGTGACAGCCCCCCCCAGGCCGTGGCGTGCTTGTTCGCCGACACGTATGGGTGGGGCAGCCGAACTCTCTACCCGAGCACTTTGCCAGGGTTCATGATGCCGTTGGGATCAAGAGCATCTTTCAAAGTGCGCATGAGTCCGACAGCAGCAGGGGAACCATACTTTTGGAGTTCATCGCGTTTCAGTACACCGACTCCGTGCTCGGCGCTGAAACTACCCCCTAGACTGACTGCAAGCTCATGCAAGGCGTCAGAGATCTGCTCGGCCGGCCCTTCCTTGAATACTTCGAGCGTCTCTCCCATCGGTGGTAGAACGTTGTAGTGCAGGTTACCGTCTCCGACATGGCCGAACACGGACAACCGGTGGGGCGCGGTCGCGTGCAGCACACGCCCGGCTTCCTCAACGAACTCAGGTATCCGAGAGATCTGTACCGATATGTCATGCTTAACCGAACCGCCGTCACGGCGCTCGGCTTCGGGGATCGACTCTCGTAGCCCCCATAGCGCGCTGCGTTGCGGCCCGGATTCCGCCAAGACCCCATTGACGATTTCACCCGTTTCGATTCCTTCCTTAAGGACCTGCTCTAGGACGGCCCGTAGCTCAGGGTCGGTCTCCGCCCCAGTAAGCTCCAAAAGCAGGAAGTGCTCCAATGGCACTTCGAACGGATTCCGAGCACCTTCGATAAGCCGCGTCACGAGATCCAGCGACGCGCGTGACAGGTACTCCGCAGACACGACGCGGTCAGCACTCCGGCGACGAGCCCTCCCGAGAAGATCGCAAGCGGCCTGCGGCGTTGCAATGCCCAGCAACGCGGTTTGCCGACTCCGCGGCTCTGGGAAGAGCTTCAAAACGGCAGCGGTTATCACACCCAAGGTGCCCTCGGCACCCAGAAAAAGACCTTTCAAGTCGTAGCCCGTGTTGTCCTTGCGTAAGCCTTTGAGCTCGGACAAGACTTCCCCGGTTGGCAGAATGACCTCAAGTCCCAGGACCAGATCGCGCGCGGTGCCGTAGCGCACGACCGAAATACCGCCCGCGTTGGTCGACAGTACGCCACCGATCTGACAGGAGCCCTGAGATCCCATGCTTAACGGGAACATCAGATCGTGCTCGTGTGCAGCCGCATGCACCTCGGCTAGCACCACCCCTGCCTCCACGGTCATCGAAAAATTGACGGGATCGACCCCCCGGACCCGGTTCATTCGAGAGAGGTTCATGACGATCTGCGCAACCTCATCGAACGGGGTCGCACCACCGCAATAGCCCGTGTTACCGCCCTGGGGAACGACACCAATCCCCGCGTCCCCGCAGATTCGGATGACGCGCGCGCACTCCTCGGCTGAAGCCGGACGGACAACCGCTGCGGCCTGCCCACGATAGAGCTCTCGCTCATCCCGCAGGAACGACTCCGCGGCCACCCCCTCAACCACGCCGCGGCGGCCAACGACTTCCGCAATCCGCTCAAGCGCGCTGCTGACCTTCGTGAGATTCACCATGTACGTATCCCAGTCCGATGTTACCCTACCCGCCGCCATGAGTTACTTCTGGATCGGACTAGGAAGCGCCATTGGCGGCGTTAGCCGTTACTGGTGCTCAAGCGTCGTGGTTCGTCTCACCAACGAGGGGTTCCCATGGGGAACGATCGTGGTCAATGTCACCGGCTCGTTGATTATCGGTTTCGTCGCAACACTCATGCCGCCAGACAGTCGGGTTGTCATCTTTCCGCACGCACGCGACTTCCTAATGATCGGCGTGCTGGGTGGCTACACCACTTTCTCCGCTTTCAGCCTTCAGACGCTCAATCTCGCTCGAGAAGGTCAATGGGTTCCAGCAGCGACCAACGTGTTCTTATCGGTTGCTCTTTGCCTGATCGCTGTTTGGCTCGGACACGTCATCGCCAGCGCGGTCGCCAGATAGATTTTTTTCAACAGTCAATCTTCAAGATTGCTGCACTGCGCCCTAGCTGCTAGATTCACGCGTGGAGGGATGCCGGAGTGGTCGAACGGGCTTGACTCGAAATCAAGTGACGGGCTTGTCCCGTCCGTGGGTTCGAATCCCACTCCCTCCGCCAGAGCCCTTTCTAACTACGAGAACTCGAATCGGCTATTGACTCGGCGGCCCCCCGGACTTCAAGAGATCAAAGAACCTCATCGTGAGGACATCACCCGACGGTGTGGTTAAGGTTTGACCCATCACAGATGAGACGGAGGAGCGGCCCGGGTAGCCCGCGACCGTGATGGTCTGACCGATCTTCACCGAGTCTTCGGTCCAACCGCCCAGCTCCCTCATCTGCCCGGCGTAGGCCTGGGCGTAGACGATCACCTCCGCCGGCTCGCCATCCGAGCCCGTCACCTCGATAACAATCTCCGGGTGTGGATTAATTAGGCGGAAGCTCTTCACGACTCCGGTTATTTCCACAACCTCATCGAGATTGTAGAAAGGGGCGTGGGCATGGTGTGCTTGAGCCCCGCCCGCCATCAGTAGAATCGAGCTCGTCAGTAAACTCAATGTGCCCCATCTCATGACTTCTCTCCTCGGTCGACGCGGCAAAGTCGCTTATCGCCCAGCATACGCGGGATTGGGGGTACAGGTGCTTGCAATCGTGTCTATTGAGAAAATCGATACGTCCATAAATCAGAACGATTACAGAGAACCTCCCTAGTCCGGGTACTTCGACATGGGGAGTGTATCCAACTGCCGCCTGGATAGCTCAGGGTCGCAGTCGCCCCACTCCCCGGGCGGAAGCGCTGCACGCCGAAACTGGCGTGTCCACGTAAACGGTTCGGTCAGAAAGAGTGAATCCTCATAAGTGATCTCGAGCTCAAGTGAATCGGGACTGGTCCGCGTGTAACGCTCAGTCAGCCGCTTACGCGGTGAGCTCGGGAGATGTCCGTGGTCATCCAGCCCGTCAGGATTAAAAGTGAAGTTCGTAGTCTCGATGACCAGCACATCCCCTTCATAATGACCAATCGAGTGGCCGTGGTAGAAGAGTTCCTTCGCCGGCGGATGGCGCCGGCCATCCATCCAGATGGTTCGGCGACCATTGTCGTGCTCATACGAGATAATTATCCGATCCAGTCTCTGTAGAACATTTGTCGGCGTATGGTGGGCTAGGAGGCTCGGCAGCGGAGCCGGCGCACAGTCCCACATCCCCGACACAGGCTCGTCGAAGAACTCCGTCCACGCGCGAGCCCTGGCATTCAACGGCATCTGATCGATGGGAACCGCGCACAGACGCCGCTCTTCTCCGTTGTGATCAACGTTCCACTCTCCGCAGGAAAAAGACTCCGGAACGAGCTGCCAGTTTCCGGAGAGATCAGGCACGCCGCTTGGTTGAGCGACAAGCAGCGTGGGTGTGAGAACGGTCACAAGTGACATCAATGAAATATTTTTCGAAAGGCGCAGAAACTTCCAAGCCCCCGTTTCGCCGAGGTGTGAAAAGGCCATATCGCTCACCTATTTCGTTTATCCATTTGATCTATAAAGACTCTACGCGATTGATCTTCAGCTACCGAGACCAAACCCCATAATCGCACGTCCTATATTCTTTTTCGCAGAAGCCCGACATCGACTTCGATGGTGGGCGATGTAGGTATTATTCCGAAAGCTGCAGTAGTACTTCAGTTTGGCTTCTATGCCGCTCTCGGTCGGGCGCAACAACGATCTCCTCCGTTCGATTCCCCTGAGAGATCTCGCGAACTCTCTCAATGGCCTGCTCTGCGATACGAGCCGCTTCTTTGTACTGGCGTGCAGAGGTGAGTCTCGCGAAGTGCACCTCGATCAGGCTCGCAATATCCCCGAAGCTGGTTCCCTGATCGTTATGCATGACCACCGTTTCTTCTAGCCTTCTGGAAACACCCGCCCACTCGCGGACATCAGTCGGCGCACGACCGAGCGTCGCCTTTGGCCACTTGTCGCCGCAACTTCGAAGATATACGTCGTAGAGAACGCCCATCGCACAAAAAGAATTCCGCGGCCAGGGAAATCTGCTCGACTCCCTAATCCGACCCCGAGCCTGTTTATATCGGCCACTGCGCAGTGCCTGCACCCATAGCCCAATGTTGCTATTCATGTGTGGTCTTCGTTGTTTTTATCCTGGTAACGCGAGCATGCCGCGATATTCGGTTAAGAACAAGAACCGGAGCCCTCGGTCGAATCCGTGAGGACTAGAATATGTTAAGTGTGAATCGACCCCGCCCGTACTCCAGCGACCATCAGGGAAGAAGGATCGTGGACCCGGTGGTTTCACGGGCCTCGAGTGCCCGGTGAGCATCGGCCGTCTCTTCTAGGGGATAGGTTTGGTTGATCTCCACTTTCAACCCGTTCTCGACCGCAGCGAACAGGGCGTTGGCGCTCTGCAAGAGCTCGGCGCGGCTGACGTTGTAGTGGAGCAGAGTCGGTCGTGTCAGGTACAACGAGCCCTTGAACTGTAGTTGATTGACAGAGAAATCTGCTGGAACACCTGACGCCGCACCGAAGCTGACCAGCGTACCGCGCTGCTGCAGGCAATCGAGAGAGCCTTCCCAGGTGTCTTTTCCGACGGAGTCGTAGACGACCGGTACGCCTGCACCATCGGTTATTTCGTTAACACGATCAACGAAATTCTCGCGAGAGTACACAATCACATGGTCGCAACCGTGAGCACGCGCGAGCTCTGCCTTCGCCTCATTCCCAACGGTTCCGATGACCGTTGCGCCAAGCTGCTTCAACCACTGGCAGGCGATCAACCCGACACCGCCGGCGATGGCATGGAACAGCACAGTCTGCCCGGACTGGACGACAAAGGTGCGCCGGATAAGATACTCCGCCGTCATGCCCTGCAGCATCATCGCAGCCGCATGCCGATCGTCAATGGAGTCCGGCAACGGCACCAGTCTTTCCGCCGGCATGATTCGCGCCTCCGCATAAGCACCTGGTTTATAACCCGCGTAAGCCACCCTATCCCCCGGCTTCAGATCGTCGACGCCCTCCCCGACCGCCTCCACGACGCCGGCGGCCTCCATCCCGATCGCTGTCGGCAGATCAGGTAGCGCGTAGGCACCGTTGCGATGGTAGACGTCAATAAAGTTCAGGCCGGCTGCGGTCTGGCGAAGACAGACCTCGCCTGAGCCAGGGGCGCCAAGATCGACTTCCTCCCAGCGGAGTACCTCCGGACCACCATGCTCATAGATGCGAATTGCGTGTGTCATAAAAGTTCCTTTCGTCTTATGCAAGCTACCTACGCGGTTGGCTGAAGCAATCACTCGCTGCCCGGTACGAGCTCAATCTCGTAAAGTCTGGGCCAGTTTTTGCCCGTGACGAACAACCTGTCAGACTCCGGATCGAAGGCTATCCCGTTCAATACGTCCTCGTAGCCCCTCTGGGCACGAGGATAGAGCCCCGTCAGGTCTATCCATCCCAGTACCTCCCCCGTGTCGGGCGAAATACGGGCAATCCTCTCCTCAAACCATACGTTCGCCCAGATTTCACCCCTGATGTATTCAAGCTCATTGAGCTGATCGATCGGTTGACCAGTGTCACGCACTGGAAGCCGGCTGATCACCTCGAAGCTTCCAGGATCGATAAATGTGAGCTCTGACGAACCGTCACTCAGGATCAGGCGCTCCTCATCGTGGGTTAGACCCCAGCCTTCGCTATCGATCTGGAAGGTCCTTAACAATGCAAACGTTTCCAAGTCATACACGAATACCAGTCCACTCCTCCAAGTGAGCTGGTAGAGTTCGTCATTAAACACGGTGATTCCTTCCCCGAAGTACTCCGGCCTCAGCGCCTTCCGCCTCCCGACGACTCCGGTGGACAACTCCACCTGTCGAAGCGTCGAGCGACCGTATTGGCCCGTACCCTCGTACATCTCGCCGTTATAAATCGTCAAGCCTTGTGTGTAAGCGGAAGGATCATGCGGATAGCTCGCTACCACGTTCACGCCCCATTCTCTCGGGCCACCGCTCGATATCGCCTGGAACCACAGGAGACCGACGACTATAGCCGCCACGAAAACCATCGTACTCAGTATCAGTCTGATGACCTAAACCCTCCGAGTCGACATGGCGTTACGTGACTCCCGTCGCTCAGACTTTCGGCCAGAGAAATATTTAGATACTTCAGCCTTGTTTCTTCGTCCATCGTTTATCTCCCGCATCCTCTACCCGGTAGCTGAACTCAATTCTCTACTGGGAACCCGGTCTTCTAGAGGCGGAGCACGATCGGAATGGTCTTCCAGCCAGGTTGGGGCCTGCAACGTCGATCAAAAAGCTTCACCGGTTTGATCAGCGGCGCCGTCGCCCGCTCAACGAGAAGCCGTCGGTCGCCCGCATGAGAGAGCGCATTCGCACGGATTTCCTGCCCGGTGTCCACGCTGGCTGGCCCGTGACAACCACTTCATCGCCAGGTTGCAGCACGGCCACATCGTGGCCAGCCTCGCGCATCCGCCTCGGGCTGCCCCACTCCACCGTCCACTGCTCGACCTCCCCTGCCTCGTTGTCCACATCTATGAGAAGCGCAAGATGAGGGCTACGGAAGAGAAACTCCGTGACTACTCCTTCAACGATGATGCTCTTCTCGGTGTTGTAGACCCCTGCCCAGGAATGGTGAGCGTGCGCCGGCACAATCGCTAACAATGATCCGAGAAAAATCGCGATCCATCGGTTGCGCGTATTCACGGTCAAATCCTTGCAGCGCGAAAAACAGTTACCCACGGTCCCGAGCGCGCTGATCAACCACAGATCACTCCGCTTGCTCGGCCTCGTATTCGGCCGCCCGGGTCTTGGCTCCCCTCATGACATTAATCAGCCCATAGTTCATTTCGTGACACGCGAATTCAAACAGACCTGGCGGCTCCATCTTTGGCTGGGGAATCTCGTACGTCCACGGCGCCTCCCACACCGTAGGATCGTCAAGCGTCGCCTCGTAGAGGACCAGGTCGTCCTCAACCCGTGTGTAGCGCTCGGTCAGGTGCAAGTTCGGCCCAGCGCCGCTAACCCGCGACCACCAGCGCTTCTCATGAAAGTTCCTGGTCTCCACGACGAGCGTATCGTCGTCCCAGTAACCGCGCGAAGCCCCCAACCAGGGACGTATGTTGTCCGGAGAGTGCGGGCGGTCATCCAGGGGAATAATGCGCACCTCACTGTTGACTTGGGTGAGGATCAGTACATGGTCGGGCGTCTGCACGATCTGAGACTCGCCGTAGTTACGGATCGACGGAACTCTCGGTGGCCCCTGATTCCCAGTGATGCAGCGCTCGAAGAGACTCCGGGTTTCCAGGTCAGCAACGCGGGTTCCCTGTGTGCGCTGCGCCCGCCCCGCAGGCGTGAGGGCGGGGCGTTTCCCGTTGGGCGGATCTACGATCAGCGACGTACGCAGATTCGGAACCATCGGGCTCTGCCAGCTGTTCATCCCGAACTCTTTGTAGTCGTAGTGCACGGTGGTCGGATCGTAGGAAGCGTCCACGAGGGCCGCTCTCGCGAAAACCTCGAGCGCTTCCTCCACCGTATATAGGGGTTTGCCGGTGAGCTCGTCCGGCCGTTCGAACGGCACGTAGTTGACGTTCAGCCAGTAGCCCCTCAGATCCGGATGCCCCCACGGCGTTCGCGGTGAGGGTTCCCGGGGTGCCGTAGGATCCCATACTCGCTGACTCGCCCGCTCGACGGCGGCCTCAAGCTCATCCTCGAAGTACGCGAGGGCCGATTCGGTGGTATGTGGGGACGCCGCCCGAGCCGCCTCCAGGGTCTCCTGGGACCGTTGATTGATTAGGGCGGACGGCGGCGCAGATTGGGCTACTACAAGCACCGGCGCCAGACCAACCACCATTGAGATCGCTGCCAGACCGCTACTGGCCTTCCTAGAACTTAAAGCTGACACGCCGTTCCCCTCTCGTCATCACGCTCCGATTCTACCCCCAATTTTCCCTGAATCGACTCCCCCACCCTAAACTCAATCGGGGAGCTCTCGGAAGCGCAGCCGGTTGAGGGCAGGGTCTCCAGGAGGATTCACCATAATCACCCCCAACATACCCTCATCGCCAAAAAATAAACCCCTTCAGGATGCCGAAGTGATCGAGCGGGCCCGCCCCGTTCGTGGGTTCGAATTCCACTCTCTCCACCATTTACGATCAGCTTTGTTTTAGAAAAGTAGGTTCTATGATGGCTTAGGAAATGCCCACTTGGACGTTTCTCCTGAAGAACGTGTACGAGCCCTGCGGTTACCTCGCCAAATCGGCTGCGTTTTCAGCGGCCCTGACCTTTGCCCCTCTCATCACATTAATCAGACCGTAGTTCATTTCATGACAAGCAAACTCGAATAATCCCGGGGGATCCATCTTTGGCCATACCATTTCATAACTCCACGGCACCTCCCACGTCTCTGGGTCTTCTAACGTTACCTCGTAGAGCAGTAGCCCATCGTCAATACGCGTGTAGCGCTCCGTCACATGTACATTTGGGCTGATGCCTCTGTTTCGCGTGTGCCAGACATCCGCATGAAAATTCCTAGTCTCAACAACTAACGTCTCGTCCTCCCAATAACCACGCGATGCCCCTAACCAGGGCCGCACATTATTCGGACCGGGTGGACGATCATCCAGGGGAATGATCCGAACCTCACTATTAACCTGTGTCAGTAGAATCACATGATCGGGGGTCTGAACAATTTGAGACTCCCCATAGTTACGAATCGACGGTATTCGCGGTGGGCCTTGGTTACCGATAATGCAGCGCTCAAAAAGACTTCTTGATTCCACAGTAGTGATCCGCGCCTGCCTCTCAAACCGCTTCTGCCCCTCAGTCGTAAAGGCAGGACGTTTGCCATCAGGCGGATCCACAATCATTGACGTACGAAGATTGGGAATCATTGGGCTCTGCCAACTCCCCATACCCCATTCCTTCCAGTCATAGTGCACGGTTGCAGGATCAACCGCTGCATCACTAAAAACCCCTCTGGCAAATGCCTCTATCGCTTCCTCTGTGGTGTAGAGCGGTTTCCCTGCAAGCTCATCAGGTCTCTCCAGCGTCACATAACTCACAGCGAGCCAGTAGCCCCCAAGGTCCGGGTGACCCCAAGACGTTTTCGGAAATGGCTCCCGTAGTGCTGTCGGATCCCAGATACGACCACCAGTAGCGTTTGCCACCGCAGCATTAATCTGCTCTTGAAAAGAAGCTATAGAGGATTCATTCGTGTGGGGGGAAACTTCCCGAGCTACCTCTAGAGTCTCCTGCGAGCGCTGATTGATAAGCGCCGCCTCGGCAGCAGGGAGCCCCTGGGCAGCACTACTTGATCCAGTAGTACGGGTAACTTCCGGAACTGCCGATCCTTGGGCGCTTGCATCAACTGGGAACCAGCCCGCAATACCTACCAAAAGTAACAGCGCTACTTGAGAAAATCTCCGACAGTCCAGGCAAGATGTGTGGTAAGCCACCCCGCTTCCCCCTTCTATTTGGCCCACCCGGATTCTACTTTCATCTGTCGCCCTTCTGCTCAGTGTAGGGATCCATTCTGGGGCGCTTTAGCTCAATAATCTGCCCAAAGGACAACACATACTCCCCCATGTTATGCCACCCAATTCTACCCATATCAGGCTGAAATCTCACCAAAATCAGCTGCCTTAGCCCCTACCCCCGCTACCTGATACAGATGCACCGAAACTTCTACGAAACGACTAAATCGAGGAGAGCGATCAATGCATGGTATGTTCCCTCTCGGTATTGTCAGTAGTGTGGAGCACGCTTGTGAAGCTTTGGAACTTTGGCACAGCGGCTTTTTTTCTAGTGATCGCTACTCTGCAATTAAATGACCCCGATCCGATTTATTGGGTTCTCGTATACGGTGGTACAGCGATGATCGCCTTCGGCCAAGGTCTTGGGCGTCATAGCAGATTTTGGACCGGTGCCTGCATTGGGGCAGTGGCGACCGGAATTATTTCAACCGCACCAGCATTTGGTGATTATTTGACTTCCGAAAATCTCAGTAACATCTTCAGCGAACCCGAAAACTTTAGTAGCTTCTTCAGTGGAATGGACAGCAGTGACTACATTGAAAATTCACGAGAATTTCTTGGCCTTGTGCTAGCGTTCGTTCTACTGACTGCCTATTCGATTAAAAATTCTTAGAAAAGACCATGATCATCTGATCCCTTGTAAGTCTTGTGTGGCTTTTTCGCCACCATATCTTTGCGCTGCCCCCTGCGATAACAATCCAAACAGGACTTTCTAAGTACCTTTAAACCCTTGACAGGCGCGGTCTGTCCGCTTTTCTCTAACTTTAAGCTTGCAATTATCCGAGAGGCTTTTCGTATAATGCGGGCGCGAGTTAACGTGCGAAGGAGCGGACGCTGACACGTATATGTGGGATTTTAGTCTTGGGCTATATGCTCGGGACATGCGCATCGCCGCCAAGCCTCCTTGAGCAAATCATGCTCACGGGTGAGTTTCGTGCCGTTACTCGAAATAGCCCGGTGACCTTTTACTACGGCCCAGATGAGCCTCGTGGCATAGACTACGAGCTTGCGAAAGGTTATGCGGATCGTCTGGGCGTCGAACTAAAAATGTATGTCGCCGATCAGTTTTGGCAAATCCTTCCAGATGTTGACTCCGGTAAAGCCCATGTCGGAGCCGCCGGACTGTCGATTACCGAATCTCGCCGCGAACTGGTGGAATTTGGCCCTCCCTACCAAAGCGTCCAACAGCAAATTATCTATCGAAGTGGGACTGGGAGACCTCGGGAGATTTCTGATTTACCGGGTGGACGCCTAGAGGTTCTCGCTGGATCCGTTTACGTCAGCAGTCTTGAAAATGCCCGGATAGAAGAGCCTACGCTAGCCTGGATTGAGAACCCCAGTGATAGCATTGATGAACTCGTACGGCGCGTTGCAGCCGGTGAAATCGACTACACCATCGTTGATTCGAACGAGTTCGAACTGCTACGACACTCCCACCCGGATGCGCGAGTAGCTTTCAGCCTCGGCGCCGAGACTCCAATTGCGTGGGCGTTACCAAAAACCACAGACAATTCATTGAGTGAAAGCATCGGAACTTACTTTGAGGAGCTACGCGCAACAGGTGAATTAAACGAGATTATCGAACGCTATTACTTCCACGCGGAAACCGATTTCGACTACGTCGACTCTAAAACCTTTGTCCGGCACTTTCATACACGACTACCAGCCTACAGGGACTTCTTCGTTCGGGCTGGCGCGGAATCAGATGTGGACTGGCGACTTCTCGCTGCCATGGCATACCAAGAATCTCACTGGGACCCTCAGGCAGTTTCCCCGACGGGTGTACGAGGCATGATGATGCTGACGATGCCGACAGCCCGAATGATAGGTGTTGATGATCGGACGGACCCCTTGGAGAGCATTCTAGGGGGTGGAACTTATTTCCGACGGGTCATGAAGAAAATACCCGAACGAATTTTAGATCCAGACAGAACTTGGCTTGCTCTTGCTGCTTACAACGTGGGATTTGGCCATGTGGAGGATGCTCGGATAATCACAGAGTCTCAGGGCGAAAATCCTGATTCTTGGGAAGCAGTAAGGGAAAGACTACCGCTTCTTAGCGACCCGGGCTGGTACGAGCATTTGTCTCGCGGGTTTGCACGCGGCTTGGAGCCCGTTCGTTACGTGGACAATATCAGACGCTATTACGAGATCCTCCTATGGATGACTAGCGAAGAATTTGTCCGAGAAGAGACTCCGGAATCCAAGCAGATTGTCGAATTATCCTCAGGCTGATCGACACACGCTGTCAGCGACGTTCAATAAAAAAGTCTTTTAATAACTTTCCGCTCTCTTCAGCTAACACGCCTTGCGCAACTTCAATTTGATGATTTAGCTGGGCGCTCCGGACAAGATCAAAAACGCTCCCACATGCCCCCGCGCGTGGATCGACAGCTCCAAAAACAATGCGCGCGATCCGCGCGTGCACCAATGCACCTGCACACATCGGGCAAGGCTCAAGAGTCACATAAAGCGTCGAACCAGGAAGCCGATAGTTACCAAGATTGCGGCCTGCTGCACGTAGAACACAAATCTCTGCATGACCTGTGGGGTCGTTGGTGGCGATCGACATATTGCCACTCTCCGCGAGAAGGGTGCCGTCTTCTGCCACTAATACTGCGCCAACAGGCACTTCCCCCTGCTTCCCGGCCGCACGGGCGAGAACCAGAGCCTGCTTCATGTGCTCTGTTTCCACTATCGAGAACGAAGCTTAACCACTCTATTTGTCACTCCCACTCGATAGTTTTACCGTTATAAATCATTGATATTAAATGGGTTACTTTTAGTATGTCGGTAGGTTGCCATTGTTTTCTCTGTTTTATCCACTTAACTCATTGATTTTTAACATAGTCTGTCTCACGTACCCACGTCATTTTGTATCGCAATCTGTGTTCTGGTTTGTGACACATCATCATCTAGTAGTTCGATAAGTATGAGCCTTCGGTCCTTCTGACCTGAACTCGACTCCGCCCATCGAGCCTACATACTGCTCAACATTTACCTGCCAATGTAACGTGACCTTGGCCGAACGATGGATCGTCGCAATAATGATATCGTGCTCGCGAAACTGGAGAATCTCTCCGGTAACGGCGATCTCGTTCTTTACACCGACGATCTCACAGGTGTCTTCAAACCGTGTACGACTTCCTACCACTTCTTTTCACCACTCTCATAACCATCCGAACAACCTAGGTGTATAACGATCTCGTAACGTTTCATCATCTTGCCGCGGGATTCCCAGTATGCAATTCAGGCCACCTTCGATCTCACCATCTTCATAACCTAGTCTATATTGATAACGAGAATCGGGACTATCCTCAGGAAGCGTCGATCTGTTGCACTCGGGGGGGGGTATGACCATCGTCATATCCGTCTTTAAATCCATCCTCATACCCACTACAGCCTGTAAGCATGAATATTGTTGAGAGAATAATTAGTCCTTTTGTCATTTAACTCTCGTACATCTCTGTCCAAATCGGATATCCATCTTCATCAAACCACTCATAAAACCCTACTGGGCTCTTGTCAACAATGTGTCCAGATGGTTTGCGAATAATCGTATATCGCTCTGATTGATTGCCGCGGGCCCGCCCGTATTGATACCGCTCGCTCGTAAGGTGTCCATGAAATCCCGCATATTGAGACGCGCGCGAATATCGTCAGCTGAATATAACTCCCCTCTAGGGCTCAACGCGTGACCACCCTTCTCGATGATCTCTGCAGCGAGTGGAATATCGTTCGTTACGACGAGGTCACCGACACTGCATCTTTTAGCAATCTCTTTATCTGCGACGTCGAAGCCCGAGGGGACTTGAATCATTCGAATCGATGAATTTTTGGGTATCGATAGGGATTGATTTGCGACAAGAGTTAGCTGAATTCCGGTACGTTTCACCGCACGAAACAGAATTTCCTTTATCACAACCGGACAGGCGTCAGCGTCTACCCATATATCCATTACAGTAATCGGGGGTTCAAATCTGCTGACTTTGACAGATCTTCAAGACAACACCCCTATTCAGACCTAACTTATCTGCTATCTTCCGAATCGACAGTCCATCTTGTCTTTCTTGAACGACACTCCCGACCATCGAATCGTCAATTATCGAATTATTCCCACTCTATGGTAGCCGGGGGCTTACCGGAAATATCGTAAGTTACCCGAGAAATCCCCTGAATCTCATTAATGATTCGTCTTGAGACATGATCAAGAAAATCGTACGGCAGATGAGCCCAGCGGGCTGTCATAAAATCTACGGTTTCAACAGCTCTTAGCGCTACGACGTAATCGTAACGCCGACCATCGCCCATAACCCCCACCGATTTCACCGGTAAAAACACTGCGAAGGCCTGGCTTACCTTGTCGTACAAACCTTGCTCACGGAGTTCGCTGATAAAAATGTCGTCTGCCCGACGAAGAACATCAGCGTATTCTTTCTTCACCGACCCAAGAATACGCACCCCCAAACCCGGTCCGGGGAAAGGGTGACGGCCAACCAACTGCGGAGGCAATCCAAGCTCCACACCGATCTTACGCACCTCATCTTTGAAAAGATCTCGCAATGGCTCAATGAGTTTCAGGTTCATCTGTTCCGGCAGGCCACCTACATTGTGGTGTGACTTAATCACATGAGCCTTCCCGGTTGCAGCGCCAGCGGATTCAATTACATCAGGATAAATCGTGCCCTGAGCAAGCCAGCGAACACCATCTAATGCCTTTGCCTGCTCTTCAAACACCTCTATGAACGCCCGGCCAATGATCTTGCGTTTCTTCTCGGGGTCACCTTCGCCTTCAAGCGCCGCCAGAAACCTCTGCTCAGCATCGACCCGGATAACATTGACGCCCAGATGCTCGCTGAAGGCCTCCATCACCTGATCTCCCTCATTCAGGCGAAGCAGCCCATTGTCGACAAACACGCAGATCAATTGATCGCCGATAGCGGCGTGTAAGAGTGCCGCCACGACGGATGAATCCACACCACCAGATAAACCCAACAACACACGCTCGACCCCTACACCATCACGAACGCGCTCAATGTGCTCCGCGATAATGTTGCTTGGAGTCCAATCACTCGGACACCCACAGATCTTGTGGACGAAGCGCTCGATGATGGTCTGGCCCTTCTCAGTATGGGTTACTTCAGGGTGGAACTGGAGCCCGTAAATGCGTCTTTCCACGTCAGCCATTCCGGCGAGCGGTGCATTCCTGGAAGCTGCGATCGATTCGAATCCCTCCGGCAGCAACTCGACCCGATCGCCGTGACTCATCCAGACTTTAAGCCGATCTTCCCCACCGACCAGACCGCCAAGTAGTCTATCCCCCCCCATGAGGCTAACTTCGGCATAGCCGAACTCCCTCTGGTCCGACCCACGAACCTCACCGCCGAGCTTCGCGGCGAGCGCCTGCATCCCGTAACAGATCCCCAGGATGGGCACACCTGCATCGATCACCGCGTCACTTACCCCTGGCCCCTTCTCTCCGGCGACAGATTCGGGGCCTCCCGACAGAATGATCCCGGACGCTCCGAAACGGGCTATCGCCTCAGCCGAAAGATCATGTGGATGAATCTCACTGTAGACACCCGCCTCCCGCACACGCCGTGCGATGAGCTGGGTATATTGAGACCCGTAATCGAGTATGAGTAAGCGCGGGTTGCCCGGAGAATCCACCTCGTGCGAAAGAACTTCAGCTCCCACTCGGCTTCACTCCATCCGATAGTTGGGCGGTTCTTTGGTGATGGTCACATCGTGCACGTGACTCTCCTTACGGCCCGCCCCGGTGATTCGAACGAAGCACGAACGCGAACGCAACGCATCAATGCTCTCGCTACCCGTGTATCCCATCGCTGCACGTACGCCTCCTACGAGCTGCTGTACGATCGCCACCAGACTACCCTTGTAGGGGACTCGCCCCTCGATGCCTTCGGGTACCAGCTTCTCGAGCTCCTCGCTTGCATCCTGGAAGTACCTGTCGGAGGAACCATGGCGTTGCGACATCGCCCCAACCGAACCCATGCCGCGGTAAGACTTGTAGGAACGGCCCTGGTAAAGCTCGACTTCCCCTGGAGACTCTTCAGTCCCAGCGAACAGGCTCCCGATCATCACGCAATGGGCACCGGCGGCGATCGCCTTCGCGATGTCCCCCGAGTAGCGGATACCACCATCAGAGATAACCGGAACGTCAGTATCGGTCAGTGCCGAGGAGACTTCCGCCACGGCGGTGATCTGTGGCACCCCAACTCCAGCGATCACACGCGTGGTACAGATCGACCCCGGGCCGATACCGACCTTAACGGCATCCGCGCCCGCTCCGACCAAAGCGTGCGCGGCCTCACCCGTTACGATGTTGCCCGCAATCAGCGGGACGTCCGGGTGATCTGCTTTGATCTGCTTCACCCGGTCCAGCACGCTCTTGGTGTGACCGTGTGCCGTGTCGACGACGAGGACGTCGACCCCGGCACTGACCAGGCCCGACACTCGCTCTTCGGTGCCCCCTCCAGTCCCTACGGCGGCACCCACCCGCAGCGCACCCAGGCCGTCCTTTGAGGCCAATGGATAGTCTGTGGCTTTCTGGTAATCCTTCGCAGTAATCATCCCGCGCAACCGGAAGTCATCGTCCACCACCAGCACTTTCTCGATTCGATGGCGGTGCAACAAGGTCATAACCTCTTCGTTATCCGGGTTCTCCCTGACCGTGACCAGCCGGTCCTTGGGCGTCATTACAGAGGAAACGGGCGCGTCCAACTGTGTCTCGAACCGCAGGTCCCGGTGGGTGACGATGCCTACAAGCTCCTCGCCTTCCACTACAGGAACACCGGAAATCGCGTGCAATTTTGTCAGGTCGATCACGTCGCGTATTGAGGTGTTAGGGGCGACGGTAATGGGATCGCTGATGACGCCGCTCTCAAATTTCTTCACTCGCAAGACCTGTCGAGCTTGCTCCTCGGGCGACATGTTCTTGTGAATGATGCCGATGCCACCTTCTTGAGCGAGGGTGATCGCTAGGCGAGCCTCCGTCACGGAATCCATGGCGGCGGAGATGATGGGTATGTTCAGAGAGAGGGCGGGAGTGAGGCGAGTGGCAAGCGCGACTTCCCGAGGCAGGATCTCGGAATAGGCAGGCTGCAGCATGACGTCGTCGAAGGTGAGAGCCTCGTGGATGATTCGCATGGCTAGCTCCGCGCGTCGAGAGTGTAAACGGTCAATTTTACGCTCCTAGGAATTCAGGGTAAACGTTCAAGACGGCCCCGATCTGCACTACCGTATACTTGTCCGCATGGGACCACCCGGTGACACACTGGAACTACCGTTCGAAACCGCCCGCAACATTTACACGGTCTCTGCGCTAAATCGTGAGGTCCGCCGACTCATCGAAGACCGCCTCAGTACCGTCTGGGTTCAAGGCGAGATCTCCAATCTGGCCCAACCGTCCTCCGGACACCTCTACTGGAGCATGAAGGATGAGAACGCGCAGCTACGCTGCGTCATGTTCCGTCAAAATAACCGACTGCTGAATTTCTCACCGGAGAACGGCCGAGAGGTGCTTGCCCGCGGGAAGGTGAGCATCTACGAGACGCGGGGCGAGTTTCAGCTCGTTGTCGAGTACCTGGAGGAAGCGGGCGAAGGACTGCTGCGGCGACGCTTCGAAGAGCTGAAAAAAAAGCTAGCAGCGGAAGGTCTGTTCGAAGCTGACCGCAAGCACAGCCCGCCGCGGCTCCCGGGGCGAATTGGCATCCTGACGTCTCCCAGCGGCGCCGCTGTCCGCGACGTTTTGACCGTGCTCGCACGACGCTTCCCCGCGGTCCCGGTCCTTGTGTACCCGACCCCCGTACAGGGCGAAGGCGCAGCCGATCAGATCGCTCAAACGTTGCGCCTAGCTGACTCTAGACGGGACTGCGACCTCCTGATCCTGACTCGAGGTGGCGGCTCGTTGGAGGATCTTTGGTCATTCAACGAGGAGGTGGTAGCGCGAGCCCTCGCGGCCATCGAGACGCCGGTGATTGTCGGTGTGGGCCATGAGATCGACTTCACCATCGCCGATTTCGTCGCCGATGTGCGGGCGCCCACCCCCTCGGGGGCTGCAGAGATCGCCGTACCCAACTGCGTAGAGTGGCTCGGTGCGCTCAATGTCATCGGCGCGCGCCTAGCGCGCGCCGTGGGCCAGCGCTTAGCGACCCCACAGCACCTACTGCAGAGCCTCTCACACCGCCTCAATAGGAGCCACCCGGGCATCCAGCTGAGCCAATCCAGTCAGCGTCTCGACGAGTTGGAGAGGCGGTTACGGCTGCACCTAGAACGTTCGCTGGCCATGCCTCAGTCCCGACTCGCCGAACTGACCGCGAGCCTCCTGGGTGCGACCCCCGGGCACTTGTTGGCGAGTCTCCGGGAACGTCTGAGCTTCTACCTCCGTGACCTGGACCGTGGGATTCATGAGGTGATACAGACTCGGCGAAACCGGCTCTCGCTGGCGGAGCGTGCGTTGCGGTCGATCAACCCCCTGGCGACGCTGGATCGCGGCTACTCGATCGTGACGGGTGCCGATGGGCGGGTCGTCACAGATGCGAACACCACCACACCGGGAACGAGCATCGACGTGCGGCTAGCCCGCGGCGGGCTATCCGCCACAGTCGACGAATCCCGCCCCACCGCTGACGGCAGCCCGGAAACGCCGCAACAACTCGCACGACAACCGAGTTAGCCCTCGAAGAAGCGGGCGATGGGGGGGCGGAAGTTGTCCATGTCGACGAGAAAAGCATCGTGCCCCTGAATGGAGGGGAGCTCGATGAACTCGACCTCCCGGCTGTCGCGCTCGAACAGCGCAGCAAGCTCCTGCTGTTGATGCAGTGGGAAGAGGATGTCGGTGACAACGCCGATCACCATCGCCCGAGACACCCCAATCCTGCCGATACCCGCTTCTAGGGACGCACCGTGATCCGCAACATCGAAGAGATCGCTAGCGCGGGACAGATAAAGGTAGCAATTCGGATCGAATTGCCCAGTGAACTTGTTCGCATGATTCTCGAGATACGCCTCAATCTCGAACGTAGCAGCGAACGAATCTCCGGTCTCACACTCCTCAGCACTCCGCTCCCGGCCGAATCGCTCACGCCACTCCTCAGCTGAACGGTAAGTAATCATTCCGAGCTTACGAGCGAGACGCATGCCCGTGATGGGGTATGCGTCCTCGCAGTAGTTGCCATCCGACCAATTGGGATCGCGCCGAATCATCTCTCGCTGCAAGGACCGCAGAGCCGTGGAGAAAGCCAACGAGCGCGTCGCCGATGAGATGATTAGCAGCGCGTTCGACAGACCGGGGAATACAATCTCGAACGCCAACGCCGTCATGCCTCCCATGGAGGGACCGACGGTAGCGCAGAGCTTCTCCACGCCGAGGTGGCGAATGACCTCTCGGCCACCGCGGGCGACATCCTCCAACGAGAGGACGGGAAACGAGCACCGATAGGGCTCACCGGTTTCCGGGTTGATGGACGCCGGCCCAGTGGAGCCGAAACAACTCCCCAACGAGTTCACGCAGATCACAAAGAATCGACGGGTGTCGATGGCGCGGCCAGGGCCGATGATCTCTTCCCACCAGCCCGGCGCCGGGTCCTTGGGCGAGGACGCCGCGTGCGCGGAGGGCGACAGTCCCGTGAAGACCAGCACCGCATTGTCACGCTGCTCGGATAATTCTCCCCAGGTCTCGTAGGCAATCGTCGGATTCGTCAACGCCCCTCCCTGGTGCATTGCGAACTCGCCCTCTACCGTCACGAATTTTCTGGCACTGCTCACGAATGGCCCCCGCTAGGACTGCAGCTCAGCGTTCTACCGACCGGCGCAAGTGTAAGGCTCCGATGCCAGTCCGGTTGTAACTTCTCGTTATTAGAATACGCCAACCGGCACCTTACTCCCCCCTCATCAGCTCTTTCGGCCATGGCGGATCAGGCGACGCCTGCGCTTCAGCTGTCTGCGCGTCAGCGTATTTCGGCGGCCAGCGAACGGATTGTCGCCGCTCTTTAGCTCGAGCCTCAAGGGCACTCCCTCCAGGCGCAACGCTTTGCGAAACGTGTTCACAAGATACCGACGGTAATGCGCCGGCACGCGCTCCGAACGATTACCGTGAACCACGAGAATCGACGGGTGGCGTCCTCCCTGGTGCACGTAACGCAGACGGATGCGCCGACCGCCGACAATCGGTGTTGGATGCGCCGTGAGCGCGCGCTCGAGAATTCGGTTGAGCTTCGGGGTTGAGAACTCCCGCCCTGCCGCCTCATACGCGGCGAGCGCAGCATCCACCACGGCGTCTATGCCGCTGCCGTGCAAGGCAGAAATATAGTTGACGCGGGCAAAACCAACGAACTCGAGCTTGCGATCCACCTCGGCCTCGACTTGCCGTCGACGGGAGGTCTCGACACCATCCCATTTGTTAACGGCAATAGTGATCGCGCGACCACGCTCGATGCTCAACCCCATCAGGTGAAGATCCTGCTCGGTCACGCCCTCACGCGCGTCGACCAGGAGCACGACGACACCGGAGTCTTCAATCGCCTGGAGGCTCTGCACGACACTGAACTTCTCCACCGAGTTGTGGACGCGTGCCCGCCGGCGAATCCCGGCGGTGTCCACCAATATGAACTCACGATCGCCCCGCCGGCAGGGCACGAGGACGCTATCGCGCGTCGTGCCCGGTTCGGCGGACGTGACTAGACGCTCGGATCCCAGCAGTCGGTTAATGAAAGTGGATTTGCCCACGTTGGGCCGGCCGACCACCGCCAAACGGGGACCCTCCAGGCGACCCGATGCTTCCGCGTCCTCTGGGGCTTCCTCGGTAAAGGGCTCCAGTGCCGCACGCATCAGTGCACCCACCCGACGCCCTTGGAGCGCCGCGATGCTCACCGGGGCGCCCAGCCCTAGGCTGTGAAACTCGGCCTCGGCCAACTCGGGCGCGAGTCCCTCCGACTTATTCACCGCAATGGTGACCGGCTTATCAGCACTGCGCAGCCGTTCGGCGATCTGCTGGTCAGCCGCAGTCAAGCCCTCACGGTAATCCACAACGAGCACGACAGCATCGGCCTCATCCATGGCGATCTCCGCTTGCTGTGCCACCAGGGCATCCACCTCCCGAGCATCGTCCCTGAGCCCCCCGGTATCGATTGCAATGAAGGAGTGACCCTCGAAGTTACCGAAGCCGTAACGACGGTCTCGCGTCAGCCCGGGATAGTCGGCAACGAGCGCGTCCCGGGACCCCGTGAGCTGGTTAAACAGGGTGGACTTACCGACATTGGGTCGTCCCACCAGAGCCACTGCAGGAAGCATGATCTTTCGCGGGGCATTCTAGGCCGGATCGTCGGCAGGCTCGGACTCAGGTTCTTCGATCAATACGGTATATGCGGCGACGGTGCCGTCTTCGGCCTGCGCGAATAGATTCGCTCCGACGACGAGCGGTGCCGCCGAAATTGGCCGCGTCGACACCCGCTCGCGTGCAAGGAAGCTCCCATCCCTAGGATCGATCCAATGCAGATAACCCTCAAAATCGCCAACGACGATCGTGTTGGCGTAAGCGCTGGGTGCCGTAACGTCCCGCAAACGCAGCGCGTTCTGGCGCCATCTCGGGGTCCCGGCGCCGCGGTCCAGCGCCACCACTTCGCTGAATTCGTCCGTGACATACACGCTGTTCAGGTCCACCCCCAAACCGGAATAACTGGAGAGCTCTTGCTCCCACACCACCAAACCCGTCTCTAATGCGATGCTCAAAGCACGGCCGTGATACCCCACCGCGAACACGTCGTTACCCGCCACCTGCAACCCGGCGCTTATATCGACCAGGCGTTCAACCTCGCTGCGACCAGTGGGGGCCGCCACGATGACCTCCCACACCGGGTCGCCGCTCGAGAGGTCGTAGGCGCCCAGGCGTCCATTGTCGAAGCCCGAGACGACCGCCGTGCCAGCGATGGAGGGCGCCGTATTGCCGCGCATCGTCAACGCGGGCACGGTTTGCTCGACCGACCAAAGCTCCCGACCATCCTGTACAGCGTAGCCGCGCAGGCGACCATCGACACTCCGCATCGCTACGACATCGCTACCGATCGCGGGAGGCGCCAGCACTTCGGCGCCGACTGCACGGCGCCATAGCTCCTCTCCGTTTTCAGCATCCAAGGCGATGAGTTCCCCGTCGGTTGTGCCGAAGGCGAGCACACCTGCGCCGTAGGCCGGGCCCGCGGACAACAGGAGCTCGGTCCGGGTCGCCCACTGGCGCTGACCCGTTTGCGCATCGAACGAGGCGACCTGGCCGTCGTAACTGCCAGCGTAGATTCGAGCCCCATCGGTTGCCGGCGAGAGCCCCAAACGCAAGCGTTCGGATGCTCCACCGACCCGGGCTCTCCAGATCCGCTGGATCTCGAGGCTCTCGTCGATCGCCTGCAACTCAGCGGGAGGCTCACTATTGTCGATTTCTCGAGCGCAGCCCCCAGCACCCGCAGAGAGCACCACGACCGCCAATACCAACCATCTCACTGTGTCACCTCCTCCGTTATCGCTGCGTTGGGAGGTGAAAGTTCCTCCAGCTTCATCTGCACCAGGTTGCGATCGACGAGATTCGACTCTCCTGTGATGAGCGCGGCGGTGTAGGCCGCTCGCGCGCTAACCAGATTCCCGAGCGCGACATGTATGTCCCCGAGAACCTCGTTGTAGCGGCCAGAAAAGCCACCGGACTCCACGTCCAGTGTCGCCAGTGCTTCGTCGTATTCTTCCTGCTGCGCGAGCACGCGCGCCAGACGCAAGCGGGCGATCAGGGAAAGCTCTGAATCACTGGTTTCCTCCATGACATAACGCAGTTCGTCACCCGCCCCGCTCATCTGACCAGCGTCCATCCGCATGACCGCAACCACCAAGCCAGCCTGGTCCGTGTAGGGACTGCCTGAATAGCTCTCGCGGAGCTGCGCTAGCAGGCTTCTGGCATCGCCCGGCGCGTCGTCCCCGATGGCCTGACGCAATTCTACGAACAGCGCCGAGGCGGCGTCGCCTTGGGCGTCCTCGTACGAGTTGAACCGATTCCAGCCGAACAGGATGAGCACGCCCAAGGCGAGGCCGCCGATCAGATACCAGCCGTTCTCGCGCCACCATGCTCGGATCTGTTCGAGCTGTTCCTTTTCGGAAAGAAATTCGTCCACAAAAAGCCTCCCGGCTCTTCTTAATTACACCTATTTTACGGCGATTCCTCGCGAACGCGGAGTAAAGCCGAAACCGTCGCATCCACGGTCAATATCACCTGAGGGGTTTCTTCCCGCAGGGCCTTCACACTGATTTGGCTCACGTCCAACTCCTCGTCGCCGAGAATCAGTGCCATACGCGCACCGCTGCGATCCGCCCGGCGGAGTTGGGACTTGAGGCTCCCACCCAGGCAATCCATGGATAACCGCACTCCCGGCACACGCTTCCTTAGCTCCTCAGCAATCGCAAAGCCCCTCCGCTGCGCTCGCTCGCCGGCCATTGTCAGGTACGCGTGGGGCAGAGGCTCAACGATCTGCAGACCCTCTGCCTCAATGAGCTCCACCACCCGCTCAATGCCCAGCGCCCAGCCGATTGCCGGAGTATCGCGCCCCCCCAGCTGAGCTACTAGGCCGTCGTAGCGTCCGCCCGAGCAAATCGCGCTCTGAGCACCTAAACGGTCCGTTACCCACTCGAAGACCGTGCGCGAGTAGTAATCCAATCCTCTCACCAGTCTCGTGTTCAGCTCATAGCCCACATTGACGTCATCGAGCAACTGCTGCAAACGTTCGAAATGCGCTTTGGAATCATCGTCGAGGTAGTCGGTCAGTTCCGGGGCCTCTGCTATCAACGCCTCGAGGTCTGGGTTCTTGCTGTCTAGAATCCTCAAGGGGTTTCGCTCCAGGCGTTGGAGGCCCTCCGCATCTAACTTATCCCGACCCTGGGAGAAATACGCTTGCAATGCTTCTCGATAGCCTGCCCTTGCTTGCGGGGTGCCCAGGGAATTCAGCTCGAGCATCGGACTTTCGAGGCCCAATCGCTCCCACAGCCGGGCCGACATGACGATGAGTTCCGCGTCCACTTCCGGACCTGCGTAGCCTATCGCTTCGACATCTAACTGATGGAACTGCCGATAGC
>Ga0310121_10001045_pt1 | contig 29243 bp, 35 predicted proteins | sample CB27_Tmax_986_MG_FD_203504 | JGI IMG/M metagenome (GOLD analysis project Ga0310121, IMG submission 203504) | Marine microbial communities from Western Arctic Ocean, Canada - CB27_Tmax_986 | ecosystem: Environmental > Aquatic > Marine > Oceanic | place: Canada: Western Arctic Ocean | collected... | reverse complement strand
GACTTCGTAGCTGATCCCGTCGGACGAAAGGACCGTTTTCCGAGCTTGACCATTCCAGCTGGGCCTCAACCGAGTGGCCACCTCTGCTTCCCGTTTTCGGAGGATTGCGCTATGCTTTTTCTTCACCTGAAATGCCTCCTTTCGGGCCTCTCTGAAGATTCTTTGTCGAACTCCAGAATACCCGTTAGGTTGGGCATTTCAGGTGTTTACACGTGGTTTAATCCACTTCCATCTACTTGTTTTGGGATTAAACAAAAACCCTGTGCGTTGTCAAGCAACCCTGGTTGTACCTCAAGAGCGCGCAGCCCTACACTGGACTGCTATAATTAATGTTGGCACGATGGCACTGGACAAGGCAGGATGGAGTGTCACCCTACCCTTTCCCAGTTAATCATCGTGCCACTCCAGTCGCAAAACCCCCAGCAGAAGACCCTTCTCTGTGGAGGCAAAAGCTTGACCCAGAAACCCACTTGTCGGCGAACCCTATTGACCAGGCTTTTCTCCTTCGCAATCCTGGCGATTCCGTTGTGGATGTTAGTCGTCGTGGCAAAAGACAAGGAAGAGTTCAAAGTGCCTGAGGATCTCTTTGTTGGTGAGACGGACAAGCTGACGAACTGTAAAAAACACCTGGAACCGCTCGCCACAGAGCTGAAGGCCAGTTTTGAAACACTTGACATCAGGTGGGGCGGCAAATCTGATGCAGAGCGAAAATTTTACTTCAACCGAGCAATCGTGGTCCGGAGTTGCCTCGAATCCTTAGGAGTCGGCCGCAGCCATCTGAGATTTCAATATCTAGGCGAAGTCAAAAACAAACCAGTCATAGGGGGAGCAGCGGGGGCATTTGAACGAAAACCTACGGTCTTGACCCTGGGAGGACCTAGGGGTGGCTCCCCACGGGCGAGTGATCAGTCATCGGTGTCAATTAGCCACACCGCCGCAGAAAGTAGGGGAAAATTCAGGGCAGAACCCAAATGCCCGAGCTGTGGAGAGGTTGGTGAGGACTATATTGTCGCTCGTTTCAAGAAAATCGACGATATCGGTTCCAGCGACCGAATTTTAATAATCTTTTGTTCGAAGTGCGGATACATCTATAGCGCAACAGTTACCTGCAGCAGCTCGAAGACTGGACAAACAGTCACATCATCGTCCCGCTGAACAGAGTCTCCTTGGAAACGCAGGAGCTTAACCTCGAGGAGGCTGAACGCTGCCAAAGCAAAGTTTTCGCGCAAGTGGAGAAAGCCCTCCGGGAAAAGGTCCTGGAGAGCTATCGCAACGGGCAAGCAGCTGGTCCTTAACCAGCGACCCGCCAGGTGGAGCTTCACTTTGAGTTACACTATGGCCGTCATAGAGTGCCAGATTGGACCATTACCGGAGAAGCTATCATGCAGTGCCCTCTTTGAGGGCCCTGATCCTGATGCACAGAGGTGCTCAATGCGAGAGCGAATTAGAAGGGTCGCGGAGGAGACGATAGAGGAAATCGCGCCGAGGATTTCTTGCAGCCCACAGGCTTTTGATTTTCTACACGACCCAATGCAGGCGGAAGACGGCTCACCGATTTTGGGGATCCATCTATGGTTTAAGGGCATCGATAAGGGCCTGTACTTTGAAATGCGAGCCGCCGAAGATTCCACTGACGAGTCCATTAAGGAAGAATCTCTGCGGGGGCTCGAAAGCGAGCTTCACAGGATTGGCTTAGGAGACAGACTCTAATGGCAGCTCAGATTGAGATGGGTTCTACTTCGTCCAGTATTTTCTCGTCATCTGTCCGCTTCGTAACTAAAATATAACCTCCGACTCCTACTCGTGATCGGCTGACTGCGATCCAGACCAGAGGAAAGACGCCCTGACGAAGGTCGGGCTGCTGCTCACTGCCCCCCCAAGTGATGCCTCGGTGGAGGTTTACTGGCTTGGATTGATCCTCACCTGTTTAACTGAAACAGAAAATAGAATGCGGTAGCGATGGCAAACACTAGCGCGAACATTATCACCAAGCTTTCGATCGAAAGCTTGACCCAAAAGGCCAGAACAACGCCGAGCGTTAAGAGGGCAGAGGCGAGGGGAACAGCCATCCCCCACGGCTCAATTCCCTCATAGCGGAAGGGCACCATGCTTTTCCGCTCTTGTAAACACAGGAGCAAACAACCGAGGATCAAGACCAAGCTGAGCCAAAATATAGAGACTGAACCATCGCAAGGCCCTTTACTCTCCACCCCATCGGGAAAAGTCAAGTCAAAGAAGATGTAGCAGGCAAGAATCGGACTGCAGGCCACCACCCTGCCCTATTCTCGCATTGTGCTTTCTCTTGCCTCATGAAGAGCTTATTTCCACGCTCTACCTCCCGACCTTTCTTTTCGTCTACCGAATAACCCATCACACTAAAACAAAGAGCATGGGGACCTATCTGATCCCGATTCTTTCAGTCTTCTGGGTGGCGTCTTCCTTCGGTCAGTGAGCTCCGCAGACGCCACGTCTTTCCTCCGACTCGGCTCTTGTTACCCTGGAGTCCTTCTGGACGGTAGACTCAGACGTAGAGGGGAAGGTCTTGCTTAGTGCTCAGTTGACCATTCAGAACTTGAGTGGGACTGCTATCCATCTGGGAGAGGTAGCCATCCGCTATGACGGGATGATCTTAAAGGCTCTGGGCTCAAGGGAAGTCCACCAGCGCTTGAACTTAAAGGAAGCGGCTCCCTTGGGGCTGACTAGATCTCAGTTTCTCGATAGAAACATCGTGGGGCAGGAGGTTCTAGCCAAGGAGGAGGGATCCTTTATGGCAACCTTTCTGGTGTCAAGGAACCTGCCGTGGAAAATTGAACTGCTATTGGGAGATCTCGGCATTGTTAATTTGACCAACCTGCACTTCTTGCCTTTTTGGAGCAGGCCCGGCCCGCCCTCGCCAGCTGCCCCTCCGCCCGCCGGTGACGCAAAACATTAGAGTATCGGTAACCTCAAACGAGGGAGTTTGCTTATGAAGATAGGAGCTCGATCGATGCCTATTGTACCTGCCTTGCTGTGGGCGGCGCTCGTCCTGGGATCGAGTTGCACGGATGATGAATCGAGCCCACCGACGATTCCCCTAACGGTTACGGATTGTGCCCAAGAGGACATCACGATGACGCTGTCCGGAACCAAGAGGGGATTGGGCAACAACTGGAAGATCGAAGCGGCAATCCACGTTAAGTGCTCTGGCAGGGATGTGGAAAACGCTGAATTGAAGTTGGAGTTCTGGTGGCCAGGAGGCACCTTCAAGCGTAAGACCGGACCAGACGGGAAATACACGTACCGACGTACTGGCCCCGATCCCACTGGGAACAGCTACCAGGTGACTCTCAAGGGTAACGATGGTGAGAAGGGCAAGTCATACACCTTCTAGTCGGACACTTTGTCCGGGCGAAAGTTTTACACTGCTCGAATACACGACCTGCCCGATCGCACTCAACAGACCCTCAGTCGGCGGTCCGCTACTATTGGGCGGTGGCACCACGATATCGGCGTCACCGTCTTCCACCTCAGATCACCAGCCGCAGGGTTTGGCTGTACGACCTCGACCCTTCATCCAATCTCTGTTTCTGTTATTGTGGTCCATAGAGTAATCTATGAGTGCACAGGTTTTCGACTTTCGCAATCTTAGGCTCTCCAAGGTCTCGATGAGACGGATTCTGGTCGTCCTGGGGGTGCATGTGGAATCGTCCATCGCTCTGGGGAGCTTTTATCAAGTTGAGCCGGGGGAAGGAACTACTCGATGAGACGGGAGTATGCCTATCTCGCCATTTTCGCCGCTGTGCTGATCCTGCTCCGGGCCAGCACCTTCATCGTCGATGAGACCCAACAGGCGATCATTACCCAGTTTGGGGAGCCGAGAGGAGAACCTATCACGGAGTCGGGACTTCACTTCAAACTCCCCTTCGTTCAAAAGATCAACTATTTCGAAAAGCGCTTTCTCGAATGGGATGGGGAGGCTGATGAGATGCCCACCAGGGACAAGCGCTTCCTCGCGGTGGATACCTACGCGCGTTGGCGCATCGCCGATCCCTTGAAGTTTTTCCAGCGACTGCGCGACGAGAGGGGGGGGCGATCTCGACTCGGCGGCATCCTAGACGGGGAAACAAGGAACGCTATCGCCCAGCATAACCTGATTGAAATTGTGCGCAGCAGCAATCGGGAAGACGCGGAAGTCTCCGAGGAATCCGAAGAGGAAACTTCGGTCCTGAAAAAGATCACGAAGGGGCGCAATGACATCACCCGCTTGATCCTGGAAGCAGCCTCTCCCAAGGTCAAGGATTTCGGCATCGATTTGATCGATGTACAGTTCAAGCGGATCAACTACGTGGAGGAGGTTCAAAAGGACGTATTCGCTCGGATGATTGCGGAGCGAAAGCGCGTTGCTGCCCGCTACCGCTCAGAAGGGGAAGGGGAAGCGGCCCGGATCGGAGGAGAACAGGAGCGGGAGCTCCAACGCATTCAATCGGAAGCCTACCGATCCGCCCAGGAGATTCGAGGAGAGGCCGACGGAAAGGCCACCCAGATCTACGCCGCTGCCTACAATCGGGATCCCTCCTTTTACGCTTTCACGAAAAGCATGGAGACCTACGAAAAGGGAGTCGACTCCCAAACGACCCTGGTCCTGACCACCAAGGCTGATCTTCTAAAATATCTGGTGCGTCTTGAGTAGCCAGCTGTCTGGCCCTGGCATTTCCTGAAGAGCCTCCAGGAGCCGGACCCACGTCATCGTTCCTGTTATAAGAGATGGGTGGAAATCCGAACACTTCCGGAGCCCTTATGGGGGTAGTGGCTCCATCCCCGCGAGTCGCCTTTGCCCCTCAATTGTCCGTTCGTTAAGATTACGGGCTTGGAGGTTTTTTCCGACCTGACCAGCAGTTTACTCTGCTCCAGAGTCCCTCACCCAAAGACTCACCCTCCTTTCTGGCCTGCGCATTGTCGGGGATAAGGAAGGGAATAGAATTTATCCAAGGAAGGGAATAGAATTTGTCCATAGAAGACAAATACGACGGCCTTAAAGCATTAGTCAGCCTCGGGGAAGAAAAAGGCTATCTCCTATACGACGAAGTAAATGATGCCCTTTCCGAGGAGCTCCTTGGCTCTGAAGATCTGGATCAGATTCTCCTTTTTCTCGGTGCTGCCGGAATTGAAGTGATCGATTCCGAGCACCCGTTCGAGGGGTCTCGGCAGAAGATCGATGGCAAGGGAAAGGGCGAAGACCACAACGCCGAGTTGACACCCGAACGTCTGGGAAAGACCAGCGATCCGGTCCGCATCTACTTGCGGGAAATGGCGAAGGTGCCCCTTCTTAATCAAGGACAGGAAGTAGAGCTCGCCAAACGCATAGAAAAAGCACAGATGAATGTGCTCAAAGCGGTCTCACGTTGTCCCCTTGCTGTCGCTGAAGTCTTGGACTATGGTAAGGCGCTCCGTGCCGGGAAAACTCCCATCACGCAGCTTGTCAACGTCGACAAGGAGGGACGGACCGAGGAGAACCTGGCGGAACGACGAGAAGATGTGCTGGAGCGAATTGCGGAGATCGGGAGACTGGAAGCGAAGGCTTCTCAGATTTGGAAGCGTCTGTATCAGGACCGCCAAAAGACTGCTGAATACAGGCACTTATTTGCTCAACTGACGCACGACCGGATCTCAATCGCCCGTTGCATCCGGACCTTGGACCTGGCGCCCTTGCCCCAGGTGACGCTGCTGACTGTTGTTAAGACGATGTGCAATCGACTGGTGGCTTTGGAGAAGGAAACGAAGAAATCTAAGGAATTGCTGAGGTCTTCTTTAGAGCACAATGAAGCGGAGAAGGTGAAGGGTCTGCTTCGAGGGCTCAAAAAGGAGATGAAGAAGATTGAAGAGAAGGTTCAGGCCAGCCCAGGAGAGCTCAAGCGGACTCTGGCAACGATCAAACAGAATGAACTGGAAGCAGATATTGCCAAGAAGGAACTGGCGGAAGCCAATCTCCGCTTAGTGGTTGGCATTGCGAAGAAATATCCTCACCGAGGCCTACCGTTTTTGGACCTGATCCAGGAAGGCAACACCGGGTTGATGAAAGCGGTAGAGAAGTTCGACTATCGACGGGGCTACAAGTTCTCGACGTATGCCCACTGGTGGATTCGACAGGCCGTTACCCGAGCGATTGCCGATCAAGGTCGGACTATCCGAATCCCGGTGCATATGATTGAAGTGATCAATAAACTCGCGCAGACCGATCGAGCTCTGGTCCAGGAGTTCGGACGCCAGCCTACTGCCGAAGAGATCGCCCAGAAAATGGGTCTGCCTGTCCGCAAGGTTCTCAAAACCATGAAGATCGCGCAGCAGACAATTTCTCTGGAAACTTCAATAGGTAAAGAAGACGAGACCCCTTTGGGTGACTTCATCGAGGATCATGGAGTGCTTTCGCCAGAAGAGGCCGTGATCAATCACAATCTAGCAGAGCGAAATTCCGCGGTTTTGCTAACCCTAAGACCCCGCGAAGAGCAGGTGATTCGGATGCGTTTCGGACTTGACGATGGCGTTGGATGCACTCTCGAGAAAGTCGGTCAGAGGTTTTCTGTGACTCGGGAGCGCATCCGCCAGATCGAAGTCCAGGCGCTGCGCAAATTGCGCCAGGCGTCACGCAGAGAACCCTAGAAGCTTTTATCGAGAAGAGTGGCAAGGAAAAGGACTCTAAAACAATCGGGGATCACCGAGCAACTTCTCTTCGAGATGTGCTCGCGCTTACCAAGTGCGGGGAATGTTGTGGACGCCTATCTATTGGCTAACTTCTGGCGGGGTCTCTTTCTGTAATGGAGGTCCCCGAATGACAATAGCCCCTCAGCGTCGAATGTTACTGTACAGCCAACTGAGCGTTTCTTGCCGGGCAACTCCATCACTCTCTAGATATCTATGGAGCCAAAGGTCTACACCAACGATACGCCCTGGCTGGCAAGGACACGATCTCTGCACCTCTTCAAAACTGAGTGTCTACATCTAAAGACATCTAAACTCTAATTCATCAACAACTGAGAGCTAGTTTAACAAGAAAGCCCCCAGCCCTCGGAGGGTTGAGACACCATTACTCGCTCACCCGCCGCTGTGGGAGCCGCTCACCTGCCCTGTGCGCAAGCGGAGGTTAGCGCACCTAGGATTTTCTGTCTTCGCCCCCCGGATGACTCAAAGTGTTGGGTTGGCCGAATCCTTGTTGACTCGTTCGGACTCGTTCTATAAATGCATTACTCTTTGGGAAAACGCCCTCGTTGTGTTTCATTGTATCCGGGATCAGGTCGGCGATCATCTCTCGGTTCAACCGAGTATCTGGCGAGCGCACCTTCCAACGAAAGTCGGACTCGATGGTGTTTCTAAGCCACCCCTCGAATTCTTCCCATGAGCCGCTTAAATGTCCATCCATGGGTTCATCTTCCATCTTCGATCACCGCTTCATCCGGCTAGAGCGCTAATCAGCTGGCAGTCTGAGGGCTCCGTTCTAGGAAAGCCAATTATTTGATTACCTGCCAGGTTGCAATCAGTAGGAAGAGCCCAGCCAGGATAAGTCCGCAAACGGACAGCCTGTACTTTAGCTCCCCTACGGCCCTTTCATGGAGGGGCGTGCCTGGTAGGTTTTTTGCTCTTCGAGCAGTGCTTTTATGGGGAGTCTCGTGTAATCCACCTGGGGCTTCCCTGTATCCCCCACCCCTCCAAGAATCTAAACCGTCACCCGAGTCTATCACTCATCAGACCTGCTGAGGAAGCATAAGCAATGCACCCAAGGCACCCCTCCTTGTTTGACCCTCCCGCGAAAAAGGGGAAGGATTGGCCTGGTCCTTTTCGGGTCGATTCGGAACTTACAGTTCCGGCACAATGTTGGCCCACGGAGGCCGGACAGAATGCGTAGTCTGTAAGAAACAAGCCGCAAATTCAATCTCGCCAAGAATGCCAAGAGGGACAGGCGGTGGCCGGGACTTCACGAGCAGTGGTTCCGTCTGAGAACCGGATTCGGGCTTCTACCGTGTCAAGAACTCACCCCTCAGAGCCACCAGATCCAGGGTAAACGGAACGACAAGGGCTTCTCCTGGGGTCTTTTCCGTGCGCCTTTGCTTGTCGGCGCAGACGATGATGGTGTCACGGTCGGTTGCTATAATTCTTTTCGTACTTTCCTGGAGGATCTGGGAGTCTCTCTCAGGTTTTCTCCTGCGCCGTTCTATATGTTGGGATGTTGGGACTAATTACAAAGCTCTTCCGCCGCACTAAATTCGACATAGCCGCAGTCATCCAGAACAATCGCCAGATCCTGGAAGACAAGCGACAAAGAGCTAGGCAGAAGCCGGACATTGAGCTGGTGGAAAGAACTTGGGAACTAGGACAGAGGCGGCACACCCTGGGAATCTCGTTGAAAGCGTTCCGTCATCAAAACATCTCCCCCCGTCGTTAGCTTTTTCTGACCTTCGAGTGCGGCTCGGTATCGGAAAAAAGCTGAGACACAAATGAAGCAAGAACGGATGTCCTGCCCCCGAATCGCGGGCAGTCGAGTATAGGCTAAGAAAAGGCTTTAAACATTTCCATGCCCTAAAATAACCGGAGGAGGGCGGGCGTCACAACCTTTCTAGATTGTTAGAATTAAAGGTATACGAAGTTTTTCGGGTAGATAGCCATCGCCTCCCACCAGCTCTATCGAGCATGTTACGATAACGACAGACTTCGGAAGTTAAAAAAGATGAAAGCGATTGGGGCACTCACGCTACTGATTCTGGTTTTGGGCTTGTCTATCCATGCTCAGGATACGGCTACCATGCCCTCACCAGTGATCAAGACGGACGCCGACGAGATTCAATTCACGGTCGAATTCGCCAATTTCGCGCCGGATGGCGACTATCGCCTGGGGTTTGGGTCGATCAAGCAAGGGCAACCCCAGGAAGCCGATAGGGTGAAGGAAGCCCAGCTGCTCCTCGAAAAGAGCGGCAAAGTGGTCGAGGCAAAACTGGTCGACTTTGACCAAGCTTATACCAAGACGTGGTGGGAAGAGGTGGAGCAGCTGAAGATGCAGGAATTCGTTTTGGGTACGGCTCCCCCAGAGGGCCAGAAGCTGACCCTTCGTGTGAAAGTCCCGCGCAAGGTGGCGGAATCACTGGAAGCCGTCTACATTGGAGTGTCGCGCGACTACGGTGGCGGCCTCTGGTACCTCGAAGATGCGGCGAAGATAGAGAGCTCGCTTTGGCAGGCGGGTCACGTTCGGCCTTGAGTTGCTTCCCCATCCAGATGGACTTCGGCCGAACTCAACCGGCCGAACTATTCGTGAGGTGGACTCTACTGCGCCGCGCGGTGCCCGGATCATTGCCCTTTTGGCTGTGTGACGCTCCTCCGGCCTCAGGAACCGAGGACAAGGGCGCGAATCATCCAGCGGGACGTAACGTGTAGCAGCTGGTGACACCCTCTCGGGATCCGGTTGAGTCAGCTGGGGGTTGTCGGCGTCAGGGTAGCTGGGGGTTGTACGCTGGGACCTGCGAGGAGCCCTACTGGGATTAGTCCCTGGCTGCTCACTCGGGGGCTGGCGAATCGGGCCAGCTTAGAAGTTTCCAGCCACCGCTTGCTCTGATGAAGATCAGAGTCACACGGAGCCTTTCGACGGAGGACCCGGAGCCCTTGCGATGAACGATCACTCTTGTCGACCCCCAAACCATCCCGACCTCACCGATCCTACGGACACTGAAGTCCGTCTCTTTGAAATCGATGCGATCGATCCGGCTGAAAAAATCCTCCCAGATTTCAGCCAAGCCCGAGGCATCCACTTCAGCCCGATCAAAAGCGAAGAAGAACTTATGGCTATATAGAGTAGCTTGTGGATGCCACTTCGAATGAAAGGCCTTCCCATCACGAGCGTTGATGTTTTCTATGAGCTTGTGAACGAAGGATCGCAGCTCCTTCAGATCATCCGAACCTGAGGTGAATGTTGTGAGGGTGAGCGTTGTGGCAAGAACGATTTGAGCTAGGATCATTTTCTTCTAGCTTAGGGCAGAGATAGATGCGAAAGGAATTTTGGAGTCTATCGTCCCCTATGTCTACTCCCTCTCTTGTCTAGACAGGCAAATAGGACGTACTTGCTTTTTGCGCCCAGTCTAATTCTGGCTCGAAGAAGAGATCACGCCAAATGGTCAGGCCGCAACCAGTGTCTCCCACCTGTTCCAAGGCCGACGATATCCTTAGTTTCCGCGCTGGAGATGTCCGCATCCGAGAGCTCATCACCTACCAGAAATTCAAGAAATTCGAGGTCGGCACTACAATGAAGTACGGCTCGCCGGCCGGCGATAAAGGAGAGCGACTCTAGTAGCCCGGAAGGCGAGGGCAGCGAGGAAAGAGGGGAGAGCGAAGGCACAGAATCCACTGAAGTCGAGAATTGACTGCCGCCTCTTTGCCTGGTGTCTTGACGCTTGACTCAGGGTAGCAGTATATCCAGGGTTATGAGATTTGTCGGATAAATCGCTGCTCTTTTCTTGCACCCTGCCTGGGATAAGTGGAGCGTCTTTGTACTTGTTTGCGGCCCTTCAGTTTGCGGCCCTTCACTTGACCCACCGGATCGGCTCGGGTAGCCTACTGCGACATGACCAAAGTCGATCTTCGCGCTGAAGTTGCCACGAACAGCGGGCTGACCAAACAAGAGGCCTGAGCTGGTGCTTCAGACCGTTCTCGACAGTATCGTCGAGGGGCTCAATTCCGGAGAGATGGTGGAGCTCCGGGGTTTTGGCAGTTTTCTTCTGCGCCAAAGCCGCCCACGGCAGGGGCGCAACCCAAAGACTGGCGAGAAGGTGCAGGTCCCTGCCAAACGTATCCCCTATTTCAAACTCGGAAAGGGGCTCAAAGAGCTGATCAATCCGTAAATAGACTCAAGTGGCTTTAGCGTACATTTCCGCCGCAATCAGGGCGATCTCCCTACTCATACTCCAGCTCTGCTGGAAAACATCTCCGCCTCGCATTGATGGATTTAGTGGTACCTTTCACAAGATGAAGTTTTTCGTTTTTCTCAAGCGTCTGGCCTTTTCAGCTCAGAGAAAAGAGAAAGGTACATTAATTGACTCAATGATCTCCTTCCGAGGTGACCTCACAGGAGGGGGAGACTTGACGATCGAAGGGCACGTGGAAGGCAAGGTCAATTTGAAGAACAACAACGTGGTTGTAGGAGAAAAGGGATACGTGAAGGGGGACATCTATGGGACGACGATTACTGTTGAAGGGTGGATCCAAGGAAATCTTTATGCAGAAAAACAAGTAGTCATTAAGCCGTCAGGCAAGGTGAGCGGCGCCATTTGTGCCCCCCAAATAACTTTGGAAGAAGGATCGAAGTTCAAAGGCACTGTCGACACCGATTGTGGAAAAAATAATGCCTCCACTTAAGGCCTTAAGTCTTAGGAGGTCAACTGGTTGGGTCCCTAGCGGCGATCGTTCTAAAAATTACTTTAGGCTCGGTTTGAGATAGTCAAAATGGCAAGTTCCATGGGGAATGATGTGCGTCTGCGCTAACGGAGAGACACGTACGAGCACCTCAGGCGACACTTCCTCCCCAGCGTCTTCTAGCTTCTGGATGAGTTTTCCCATCCGGACTGTATTTCAAACTAACACGGCGTTGGAGAGCCTAAGGGCGCTGACCTTATTCATGGCGGTTGCTCGAGCACCTGTCCTTTCCTGTGAAGCAACTCGTTGTGTTCATCTACGAAACTGGATGCCGGCCCAGCGAAGCCATGCGACTGAAGTGGGAGCACGTCGACCTCGATGCGCAAGTGGCGATCTTCAACCTGAGCAAGGCTGGGGACAACGCCCTCGTGGCCCTCACCTCTCGCGCCGTGGAGACCATGCAGGAGGTACCCCGGCTCGGGCAATACCCGTACGTGTTCTGGAACCCGAAAACCGGCACACGCTATCGGCAGATCAACCAGACGTTCAACCGCGCGCGGAGAAAAGCGGGGCTCGACTGGCTCCAACCCAAAGACTTCCGCCGAGCAGTAGCGATCACCATCGCCGAAAGCGGCCAGCCACTACACGTGGCACAGGCACAGCTCGGGCACTCCTCCATCAGGACAACCGAATAATTTTATGCCAATTTCTCCCCCGAATTTGCCATCACCAGAGCACGTGAAGTGCTGGAAAAGCGGCCAGAAAGTGGGCGGCAAACGGGAGGACACGACCAGCAACCCCCAAATAACAGGGTGGATCCGTGTTACGCCCAAGAAGCGAATGTCATTGACTTTCAACGATATAGGAAGAAATAGGGGTTGGAGGCGGCGACCGGACTCGAACCGGTGAATGGAGGTTTTGCAGACCTCTCCCTTAGCCACTTGGGTACGCCGCCACCGCGAGCCATTATAGATAAGTGCAACTCTTAAACTCAAACGCCTCGTGGAATCCTCCAAGGTTGGCCTACCAGGAGGCCGCTTTACGACCTTCTCGGAGGGGCTTCAGCCCGCCGTACTGGCAGCACTGGCTAAAATCGCACCTCGAGAAGGACCTTGAAAGGCCCTACCAAAGGTTGAGGTGCCGGGCTGACCCCGGCCTGAAGACCGGGTCTACTACGCTTCACGCCAGCCCGCTGAAGCGGCCTCCTGGACAACGGACACGTCCAACCGATGTAGTCCGTCCTGGACTCGGACGAGCCCCAAGAAGACGACGGGAGCTTGGTATTGGGGCCTTGCCTTGTGAAAGGGCCTGGCTGTCAGTAGAATCGCGCGGTCTGCTCCTATTGAGCGGGCTACCTCCATGACTGCGATTCTCGGTATCTCAGCTTTCTATCATGATTCGGCGGCGGCTCTGGTCGTGGACGGCGAGATCGTCGCCGCCGCTCAGGAGGAGCGCTTCACCCGTAAGAAGCACGATTCGGCTTTCCCTATCCGCGCCATCGACTACTGCCTGGAGGAGACCGGCCTTACGCCCGAGGCCATCGATTACGTCGGATTCTACGACAAACCCTTCCTTAAATTTGAGCGCCTGCTGGAGACCTATCTGAGCTTTGCTCCCTCCGGATTCCGCTCCTTCACCCTGGCCATGCCACTCTGGCTCAAACAGAAGCTGCGGCTCCCTCGGGAGATGAGTCGGGGGCTCAGACAAGGCTATCAAAAGCGCTATGTTTTCTGCGAACATCACGAATCCCACGCCGCCAGCGCCTTCTTCCCTTCTCCTTTCGAGGAAGCTGCCATCCTCACGCTGGACGGCGTTGGAGAATGGGCCACGACAACCCTGGGCAGCGGGCGCGGCAACCGGATCGAGCTGAGCCATGAACTGCGCTTCCCCCACTCCCTGGGGCTGCTGTACTCGGCCTTCACCTACTTTACGGGCTTCAGGGTGAACAGCGGAGAGTACAAGCTCATGGGACTCGCCCCCTACGGTGAGCCCAAGTACGTGGACCTAATCCTGGAAAAGCTGATCGACCTCAAAGAGGACGGCTCCTTCCGCATGGATCTCTCCTACTTCAACTACTGCCAGGGCCTGACCATGACCTCCAAGAAGTTCGATAGGCTGTTTGGCAGACCGCCTCGCCAACCCGAGACGCCCCTGACCGAGAACGATATGGATCTAGCCGCATCGATCCAGAAGGTCACCGAGGAAATCATGCTGCGCTCGGCCTCGCATCTGCATCAACAGACAGGCCTGAAGAATCTCTGCCTGGCTGGAGGAGTGGCGCTCAATTGTGTTGGCAATGGAAGAATCCAGCGCGAGGGTCCCTTCGACAACGTCTGGATCCAGCCGGCTGCTGGCGATGCGGGTGGGGCGCTAGGAGTCGCCCTGCTTATCTGGTATCAGCTGCTGGACCACCCCCGTGAAGTCGACCAGCCGGACAGCCAGATGGGTTCGCTGCTGGGTCCGCGCTTCGGAGACGAGCAGATCCGACAAGCTCTGTCTGAGGCAGGAGCCGTCTATCACCACTTTCCCGACGAAGACGAGCTCTGTAGCCAGGTGGCTGAGTTGCTGGACTCCCAACAGGTCATCGGCTGGATGCAGGGCCGCATGGAGTTTGGCCCTCGCGCCCTCGGCTCTCGCAGCATCATCGGAGATGCTCGAGACCGGGAAATGCAAACCGTCATGAACGTGAAGATCAAGTTTCGCGAGTCGTTTCGACCCTTCGCTCCCTCAGTCCTGGAGGAAAGGGCCTCCGCCCACTTTGAAATGAAGGCGGAGCAGCCCAGCCCCTACATGCTGCTGGTGGCACCCATTCAGCCCTCGCAGCGGCTGCAGCCGGGAGAAGAAGCCAACTATCTCAAAGGGCTGCAGAAGTTGAAGGGCACACGCTCCCAGCTTCCCGCCATTACCCACGTAGACTACTCGGCCCGAGTGCAAACCGTGGACGAAACCAGAAACCCGCACTATCACAAGCTCCTTCGGGCCTTCGAGCAGAAAACGGGTTGTCCGGTCATCATCAATACCAGCTTCAACGTCCGGGGAGAGCCGATCGTCTGCACTCCGGCTGAGGCCTACCACTGTTTCATGGGCACCCACATGGACGTTCTGGCTGTCGGCAACTTCCTGCTGCACAAGAAGGAACAACCGAAGTCGAAACTCGTCCCAACGGAAAGCTATATTTCTCAGTTCGAGATGGACTGATCAGGTCGGAAAAATGGCCATCATCGAGATCAACAAGAACCCAAGCCGGAAAGACCTGTTGGTTTTCGGATTCCTGCTGGGCCTGTTCACGATCCTATTCGGGCTTCTGGCACACTTCCAGTGGCAATCCCCCGAAGCGGCCCGGACCATCTGGCTGGTAGGCGCGGGCTTGACCGCTGTGCACCTTATCCTGCCACCGATCCGCCGCACTCTCTACCTGGGGTGGATCTATGCTACCTTTCCCATTGGATGGACAATTTCACATCTTCTGATGGCGATTATTTATTATGGGGTCCTGACTCCAATTGGCCTGGTACTGCAACTCTGTGGGAAGGATCCGATTGCAAAAGACATCGATCCCGGGCGCTCTTCCTATTGGGTGGAGCACCCAACCAAAGCCGATGCTGGTCGCTATTTCCGCCAGTTCTGAGTCATCACGATTTTCGGAAGGAAGCACGATGCATGATACCGAGAGCCACGACGCCGAGCGAGACAGTTTCAGCCAACAGGCAGAGGAAAGCTCACCTGGAATCATGAGAGAGTTCCTTGACTTTCTGATGGAAAACAAGAAGTGGTGGCTTGCCCCGATCATCATCGTATTGCTTTTGATGGGAGTCCTGATCCTGCTCGGAGGCAGCGCCGCAGCGCCGTTTATCTATACCTTGTTCTAGAAACCAACCAGAGCTGGCTTGACCCAAGTCGGCTTTTTCTCTAGCTTTGTTAGCTGGAAACGCGAGCCCGGTACCCATGCAAAGTGAATCCTCTTACGACAACCTGATCCGCCACGATTGGACGGACGAGGAGATCCGAGAGATCTATGATCTGCCCTTGCCCGACCAGCTCTTTCGGGCCCAACAGGTTCACCGGCGCTTCCACGACCCCCAGAAGGTACAGCTGTGCACACTGCTCAGTATCAAGACGGGAGGCTGCCCCGAGGACTGTGCCTACTGTCCCCAGAGCGCTCACTACGACACTTCCGTCTCTGTTGAGCGCCTGCTCGACGTGGAACATGTAGTGAGGATGGCTCGAAGGGCACGAGAAAATGGATCGACCCGGTTTTGCATGGGCGCCGCTTGGCGGGAGATTCGGAACGGCTCCGAGTTTGAGCAGGTACTCGAGATGGTCCGTCGCGTCAGCGACCTCGGCCTGGAAGTATGCTGCACGCTTGGGATGCTGAAGCCGGAACAGGCCAAGCGCCTGGCCGAAGCCGGACTGACTGCATACAACCATAACCTGGACACCGGCCCGGACTACTATTCCGACATCATCTCAACCCGTACCTTCGACGATCGGCTGCGGACGATTGAGAGCGTCCGCAATGCGGGTCTCAGCGTTTGCTGCGGAGGGATTCTCGGCATAGGAGAAAGTCTGGCGGACCGGATGGCGCTGATACGCGTCCTGGCAGGCTTCGAACCCCACCCTGAAAGCGTTCCCGTCAATGCCCTGGTACGGGTCGAGGGAACCCCATTGGAGAACGAGGCGCCGGTCGATTCTCTGGACCTCGTCAGAATGATCGCTACCACCCGCATCGTCCTGCCCCGGAGCCGCGTGCGTCTCAGCGCCGGCCGCACCGAGATGTCCATCGAGACCCAGGCTCTCTGCTTTATCGCGGGAGCGAATTCCATCTTTTGCGGCGAGAAACTCCTTACCACACCCAATCCAGATCGGGATCAGGATCAAGTTCTGTTGGGGAAACTCGGCCTTTCTCCGATTGCAATGTCATGAGCTCCCTTCTCCAGGAGGTGGAGCGCCGTCTGGAGGAGCTCCGGCTCCAGGATCAGTACCGCCAGCTCACAGTTGTATCCGGCCTGGATTTTTCCTCCAACGACTATCTGGGACTGTCTCAGGCCCCCTCTCTCAGAGCAGCCATCCTGGAAGGGGTGAGTCGCTGCACGCCCCTGACTTCACCTTCCTCGCGTCTCTTGGCTGGCAATACTCCGTCCCACCTGGAGCTTGAAAAGAGGCTGAGTGAGCTCAAAGGAAGCGAGGCTGCGTTGGTCTTCCCCAGTGGGTATCAGGCCAATGTCGGATTGCTGAGCACTTTGGTGAAACCGGAAGATCGGGTGCTTTCGGACCAACAGAACCACGCCAGTATCATTGACGGCCTACGGTTGAGCCGCTGCCGGAAAGTGATCTTCCCTCATCTGGACACCGGGGCGATCTCTGAAGCACTTTCGATTCCGCATCCGCAAGGGCAGACCTTTCTGGTTACCGAATCACTCTACAGCATGGACGGTGATATCGCTCCACTTGATGTGTACGCAGAGATGGCCGAGCGATGGGAAGCCCATCTGATCGTCGACGACTCACATGCCCTGGGTGTGTTTGGAGAGGAGCGGGGCTCGGGCCTGACCGAACGGTTCGGGATCGAGGGAAGCGCCGCCGCCATCGTTTCGGCATTTGGGAAGGCCCTGGGGCTCTATGGTGCTTTCGTGGCCGCTCCCAGGCCGATCATCGATTATCTCGTCAATACCTGCCGTTCCTTCATCTTCACTACCGCGGTCTCTCCGCTGATGGTGTCGGCCATCCACGCAGCTCTCGACATCCTGGAGCGTGAGCCGGAGCGACGGAAACGTGTCCGTTCACTTGCCGACCGTCTCCGGCAGAATCTACAGGAGCACGGACTCGACACGCTCAACAGCTCGGGACCCATCGTGCCGGTCATAGTGGGTGAGAACCAGGATGCGGTTGCCGCTGCCCAGAGGCTGCAAGAACAGGGCCTTGACGTACGCGCCATCCGTCCCCCTACCGTAGCCCCCGGCACCTCCCGTCTGCGAATCTCGGTGCACGCCAACCACAGGGAGGAAGACGTCGATCGACTGGCTGCCGCCATAGTCGAGGCAGTGCACCCCCATGCTTGCAAACAACAAATAGCGAGTTTTGCCGCTCGCGATGCTTCGGAGGGACGAGTGTCGCTGGTCGTCATTGGAACCGGTACTGAGATAGGAAAGACCATCACATCTGCGATTCTGCTCACCCGCTACAGCGGTCACTGTAACTCGGGCTACTGGAAGCCCATCGCAACTGGATCCGCAGAGGGAAAAGACACGGACGTGATCCGGAACCTCTGCGGGAACTCGGTGGAAGTGCTGGAGGAACAGTACCTCTTTACTCCTCCCGTCTCACCTCATCTGGCAGCCCGACAGGCTGGGGAGGTAATCCGTCCTGAGGAGGTACTCGAATCTCTGCGGACCTACAGGCGGAGGCACCCAGAGCGAGCTCTGGTGATCGAGGGTATCGGGGGACTGCTGGTACCCCTCACCGATGAGGGTTACCTCCTCGCCGACCTCCTCCAGGAAATGGGACTGCCCTGCCTGCTGGTGGCATCCAGCGCACTAGGGACAATCAACCACACCCTCTTGACCCTGGAAGCACTGCGCCTGCGTCAGCTGACTTTGGCAGGCGTCGTCTTGAACGGGGTCCCCAACCAAGAGAATCGTAGGGCGATCGAGAAGTTCGGTGAGATCGAGGTGATATCGGAGATCAAGCCGATGGGGACTGCTACTCCTGAGCGAGTGGCCGAAGTCTCGAAGCGATTTGACCCGAAAGGGTTACTGCGGCGATTCCTGGTGCCCTAGGGGATACTGACGCGTTCGCCTGTTCGGTATTTTGCGGTTCGTGATTTAGCCTTTCTTACTTCGGAGAAGGCAACCGATGAATGATGAACCGCAGAATATCGAACAGGCGAATTTTGAAGGCTGGAGGCGTACTCTGGTGTTGGCCTGTTCCTAAGAGTCGGCGGGGTACGACCTTTTGGGGTACCCTCTAGACAGCTGGAAACCGTGAATAAAAAGGCGTCAGAAAACTCCCCCTCAGATCTGGTTTCAGAGGATCTACGCTGCGTCTGGCATCCCTATACCCAGATGCTCACCGCGCCTCCTCCCATTCCGGTGGAGCGAGCCGAGGGAGTGTACCTCTATAAAGCAGACGGCAAGCGGATTCTCGACGGTATTTCCTCGTGGTGGGTCAATATCCATGGGCACAACCACCCCCGACTCAACAAGGCACTTGCGGAACAGGCTTCGAAGTTCTCTCATGTCATGTTCGGAGGATTCACTCATCGGCCGGCGGTGCAGTTGGCGGCGGAGCTGATAGACCGTTCTCCCTCCAATCTCGCCCGCGTCTTCTTCTCCGACAATGGCTCCACGGCAATTGAGATTGCCCTGAAGATGTCCTTCCACTATTGGAGGAACCGCGGCGAACCCGAGCGCGACCTCTTCCTGGCGCTGGAGCACGCCTACCATGGTGATACCTTCGGCGCGATGTCGGTGGGAGGCGTGAAGGCCTTTCACTCCAATTACGACCGCCTGCTTTTCGAGGTGCGCCGCGCCCACACACCCTATTGCTTCTCCTGCCCTGTGGGACAAGTCCGCAACCGCTGCAGAATCGAATGCGCCCAACAGTTGGAGCAGATTCTCGAAGAAGAGGGCACCCGTCTGGCGGCCGTTATACTGGAGCCGATGGTCCAGGGAGCAGGAGGGATGATCGTCTGGCCTCCCGAGTTCCTGTTGCGAGTAAGAGAGGCCACCCGACGCCATTCCATTCCCCTCATTGCCGACGAGATCTTTACCGGATTCGGCAGGACGGGCAAGATGTTTGCCTGTGAGCATGGACCGATTGAGCCCGATATCCTCTGCCTCTCCAAGGCTCTGACGGGTGGATATCTCCCTCTTGCTGCGACAATTACCTCAGACGAGATCTATCGAACCTTTCTGAGCCCGCAACGCGATAGAACTTTCTTCCATGGCCATTCCTATACTGGCAACGCGTTGGCTTGTGCGGTAGCCCTGGAGAGTCTGGCCCTCTTCGACGACGAGAACCGGCTGAGGCGAGTCGGAGAGCTGGAGTGTCTCTTCCGCGAAAGATTGCAGCGCCTCAGAGGCCTTCCCGAAGTGGGGGACGTCCGTGGAATCGGGGCGTTGGCGGTGGTGGAATTGGTGCCGGAGAAGAAGGCTGGATACCTTGACGAACGAGGACCGAGGCTGGCGGAAAGCTTTTTGGCCAGAGGGCTGTTGCTGCGCCCCCTGGGGAACGTGCTCTATTTCCTGCCTCCTTACGTCATCACTGATGAACAGGCGCATTGGGCTTTTGACGTTATCGAAGAGGTGATCGGGGGAACTGGCACCGAGTCCTGAGTCCCGCCGTCGTTTCCTGGCGTTCAGGGCTCTTCTTTCTTGTCGCTGCAGCACCCTTCTTCGTCAAAGCCAAGCGGGCCAACTGGTTGATTCCGCGCCGCGTCTGTGCTAGCTTCAGCACGCTGGGTAGCTGGCGCACCGGGAGAGAGCACACTCGAAAAGCCGCGACTGACATACTGCAACGGACACTTGTCCGGGGAGAAATATGGCTCGAAGACGACCTCAACGGAGGCGGTTCTGGCGGAGGAGGAAGAAGAAAAGTCCTCAGGCGGTAGCCGCAGAGACTGTCGTGAAAAAGTCTGATGCGATAGAGGTGACGGGAATAGTTACCGAGCCGCTTCCAAACGCGATGTTCCGGGTGGAACTCGAAAACGGACACGTGGTCCTGGCCCATATCTCGGGTAAGATGCGTCGTCACTTCATCAGGATCCTGAGAGGGGACAAGGTCACGGTGGAACTCTCTCCCTACGATCTAACACGCGGACGTCTCACCTATCGTTTCAAATAGTCCTGCGCTGCGGACGACCGCCATCAGGAGTTCTGTATGGGAACTCAGCCCTGGTATCGCTCTCTGAGCGCTCTATTACTGTCTTCACTGCTGCTTCCACCGCTTGGTTGGGTCCTGCTCTGGATCCGTCCTACTCTCGGAATCTTCAAGAAACTGCTCGGCACCGCTTTTCTGGCAGTGCTATCAATCGTCCACCTGTACTTTTTCTTTGGGTTGCAGCTCGAATTGGATGGTACCGGAATGCGTCCGATTCTTTCCTTTCATTCTCCAAGCAAGCACTCCGCCAACCTGGAGAAACACCGGTCAGGACAAGAAGAGGGTTCTCAACAGACCTATTCTCTCTTGGCGGCGCCCGAGGCTGCCGCCGCTACTCTCAGGGCACAGCCTGCAGAGATGGCAGAAAGCTCCACCTCTGCGGCCACCAGCCCAGCCTCTGCAGATCATCCGAGTCCGGACTGGCCGGAGTTTCGTGGGCCCCACCGAGATAGTCGATACGATTCAAGAAGCATCCGGACCCGATGGCCAGCGGAGGGTTTGCCGCTGCTCTGGCGCCAACCCTCCGGAGGCGGCTATGCCTCGTTTGTCGTCGCCGACGGTCTCTTTTTCACCATCGAGCAGCGGCGGCAGCAAGAGGTTGCCGTGGCCTACGACCTGGAAACGGGTCGCGAAGTCTGGACCCAATCCTGGAACGCAGAATTCCGCGAAACCATGGGAGGAGATGGCCCGCGCGCAACACCCACCTGGGATGAAGGTCGGCTCTACGTTCTAGGTGCTACTGGAGAGCTGCACTGTTTCGAAGCGGGAAGCGGCCGCACCATCTGGAACCTGAATATTCTCGCCGACAATGGCGCGAAGAATCTGAAATGGGGGATGTCCGCGGCCCCCCTTGTACTGGGCGAAAAACTGATTGTACTGCCTGGCGGGGGCTCCGGAAGATCGGTCGGGGCCTATCACAAACTGACTGGAAAGCCGATCTGGAAATCGTTGAGTGATAAGCAGTCCTACGCTTCTCCCATCCGGGCCGAGTTGGCTGGGCTAGAGCAAATCATCATCATCAGCGCAGTGCGTGTCGCAGGACTCAGGATCGACGATGGGGCTCTCTTATGGGAGTACCCTTGGCAAACTGAGTTCGATATCAACGCCGCCGAACCCCTCGTGGTGGACGAAAATCGGATCTTCGTTTCCTCGGGCTACGGACACGGGTCTGTGCTACTTAACATCTCTCGGACAAACGGTGAATTTAAAGTTAGCCCGGTCTGGGAAACCAAGCGCATGAAGAACAAGTTCAACGGCTCGGTGTTGGAGAAGGGGCACCTCTACGGCTTGGATGAAGGGATTCTGGCGTGCCTGGACGTGGAAACGGGGGAGCTCAAATGGAAAGGGGGCCGCTACGGCTATGGCCAACTACTTTTAGCCAGCGGGCACCTGATCATCCTCACCGAGAAGGGTGACCTGGTGTTGGTCGAGGCCAGCCCCGAAGAACACCGTGAACTGGCCAGGTTCTCAGCAATCCAGGGAAAGACCTGGAACTACCCGGCGATAACGGAGGGTCGGATCCTCGTCCGAAACACGACCGAGATGGCCTGCTTCGATCTACGATAAGTATCTTAGAAAAAACAGGTTAGGATCATAATTAGCTCGAACATATTCAACTTAGATCTCTGATTAGATCCGGATCAGGTTGCCTGCTCCCAGGTCTTTCAAAAGGACGGGAAGTTTAGCCAAACCGATCCCGACCTCGACGACATACCTGTCGATACGATTCGGCGAGAACGGAAATGCTTCTCGACCGTTGCAACGATTCCATCGCGTCCTGTTGGAGTCGATACCGGCTCGGATCTGGCTTCGAAACAATTCGCAACAAGGTTTTCTTCCACTCTTCCGGCCCATCGCTTAGATCGCCCAGGTCTCCAAAACGATTGAACAAGTCTGCAAGGATGGGCAGTCGTGCGGCGAGCATCGGCTTGGAAAACGCTACTGCGTCGAGTAGGGACCCGCTTACCGACAATTCGTAGTGGGCACTTCGGTAGGGGAAGCAAATATAATGCATTTGCTTCAAACCCTTAACATACTCAGATCGCACCAGCATCTCTCGTTCTGGTTGGCGATCGAGCGCCGAGAGGTCACCGCAATTGGAGAGCCGTCCGAGCGGACCGATGGCGTGAAACTCCGCCTTTCCAGGGGCCGACATTCGGACGGTTTCCGCGAGTTGTCGAAACAGCTCAAATCCCTTCGATTCGGTAGCCTTACCCAAGAACCCGAACCAAACAACACCGGACTGGAGCCTCGAGAGCAAGCCGTTCTGGGCCTGTTTCAGCAATGGGAAAAGGGTGTTCCAGTACGTCCACAGAATCGGCTAAGCTTGGCATTATTTTAAAAAACATCCGACGAATGCACTTCTCCATCACAAGATACTGCAGATACTTCGACCGACCGAATTCCAGCGCACTTTGAGTATCGACGACCCGTTTTAGTGGATTGCGCGCCCACCGGTTTCGGATTACAGCCAATCCACCGTGTAGGACAACTTGTACTGGAACACGGGCCCATCGATTCGCCAGTAAGACTCTCGCGGCATAAATTATCCCAGGTGTGGCTGCTGTGAAAACAATCCGGCTGGCATCACTGGTGCGGTAATGACGCGCGAGTCGCATTGTGAGGCGGTAGTCCATCGCAATTCGACTTCGAAACGTTGAGCACCTCGGCGGGACTTCCAGCAGCGAAAACTCGATTCGTTCGCGAGTTGAGACCGACAATTGCTGTTGAACCGAGGCAAGGTGTGACGACTCTGCGAAAAACTTCACCTCTTGGTCGCACTCTGAAATGATCTCGAGAAGAGCAGAGTTCACCGGGACATGCTCCATGCCCACGCAGACTGGCTCGCAGACCAAAACCTTGTGCATCTCGACAAATGTGTGCTTTTATCGCCCGTTCTTCATACCAATTCGTAAGAAAACTGCACCCAATCCTACGTCGTCGTGATTCGCACCATTTCTTGCATGGCATCCACTAATCGCTGTTTCATGGGCTGCGTCCTTGAAAACAATCTTTCTTGCTCATCGCGGCGTGAGTTGTAAAGGTCTTCAACTCGGTCAACCAACATCGCGTGTTCAATCTCATCCGTACGGATCAGCCGGTCCTCCAAATCAAGACTCAACATGAAATCTCGACACTTCGGCCAGTATTCGAGCATGATACTTGGCGTATGAGCGAAAATGGCAAGGATCGTCGCATGCAGCTTCTCACCAACGAAAACGTCCACCTCGCGAAGCTGTTTCAGAAAATGTTCTGGCGAGAGATAATTCTCGGCTGTCCTGACCGAATATTTCCTTAGTCTTCCGGACGCCAATTCAGCAAATAGAGCATCTCCAGGCATGACGGGAAACAAGACGAAAGACCAGCCACACTCGCCGAGAGTCTCAAGCTGTTCAAGGAGTCCATCCCAGAAAGTTTCGTCACTATCACCCCATAACAAGTTCTTGGTGGAACCCTCACTGACACCAAGCACACGTCGACCGACCTTGGCTTGCACTTTAGCTTCAGCAAAATACAACGCCGGATCTCCAATGACGTTGATCGGCGCTTGAACTCCCCATTCACGGAGTTGGCTGGCCTACAACGGACCTCGCACACCGACGTAGTCAGCCTGATTGATAAGAGCAATCCACTCTTTAAGATGTTGGGAGTGCTCAGGGATCTGATTCCAGAACTCGGGGAGAGCCACGCCAGTACCAAAAACTACGCGGCTGGCGGCTGGAGTATCCCTGAAAGCGTGCACGTACGCAGGCATGTTGATCAACGTCCCTCCGCCTAGCAGGACCACATCAAAGACGTTGCCAGGAATCAGTTTAAAGACCCGGCTGGTGTACTTCTTGGGATAGAAAGCGAATCGGTGACACAACAGTCGCTGAATGGCCAAACGCACGACTTCATCCCCCAGATTCTGATGACCGTCCCAGCCAACATAGAAGAGCTTGTTACGGCGAGACATGAGGAACTTGAACTCTGCGAATGAACGTGACCACATCAGTAGTGTCCCATTAAGGGTCTGCTGGGGGAGTCTAACGAGCTGATAAAGCGAATGTTCACAGCAATATCCAAATTGTCAGATGCTCGCTAACGCAGGCACAGCCGGGACTATACCGAGGAAGTGCATCGCAGAGACCGGGCTTGAGGGGCCGCTCTCACCACTATCTGGATGATGTGGTTACTCCCTGGCGCGTGATATCCGCGAGAAACGGAAAATGAAGCTGAGTGTGGTCCAATGAGATCTGTTTCCAGCCTATAACTTCCAGGGCGCCCGGTATTCTCTCCTCAACATTCCGTTCGCCTCGGCATCATCGACAATCTTTTCCTCATCCGCATTCCAGTGGATCTTCCTTCCAGTGTGGAGAGAAATGTTTCCCAGGTGGGGCACGGTTGTCGAACGATGTCCGATTCCCACGTCGGAAGCGGGTTTCTCCCGACTCTTCACACAGTCGAGAAAGTTGCGGACGTGGGAGTAGTGCTGATCCGACCCCTGGCCTTCGCGAAACCGGGTTCGTCCGATTCCTGGTTCCCGGTCCTTTTCCCAGGGCTCAACCGTGCGCTGGGAGCGCTCAATTTCCCTTAGGTGGCGGGGCATAGGCTCCTCGTCCTCGATCTGGGTTTCCGGTTCGACACGGTAACCACTGCGGTTCAGAGAGAGAGTGCCATCGTTCCCGAAAAACTCGATCCCATAATTCCAACCAGGTCGGCTGAAGGAGTTCAGGACTCGATGGGAAAAGCTCACGAGGAAACCCGGGTACTCGTACAGCACCTCGAGGGTATCGGGGGTCTCCCGATTGTCCTGGACATAATACTTGAAACCCGCGGCAAAGGCAGAAAGCGGCGCCCGGACGTTCATTGCCCACTGTACGATGTCCAGATGGTGGGTTCCCCAATCGGTAAGCATGCCTCCGGAGTAATCCCAGAACCAGCGAAAGTGGTGGATAAAGCGGTTGGAATTGAAAGGGACCTTGGGGGCCGGACCCAGATAGCGATCCCAGTCCAGTCCTTCTGGAGGTTCCGAATCGGAGGGATTCCCGATGCCCAGGGGTGAGGCATTTTCATAGTTCCAGCAGGTCACTCGGCTGATCTTTCCAATCGCTCCCTCCTGAATCAGTCGGACCGCCTCCTGGTAGTGCTTGCCCGATCGCTGCTGGGTCCCCATCTGGACCACGCGCTGGTTGCGCCGTGCCGCCTCGACCATCTTTCGGCCTTCGTAGATCGTGAGTGAGAGGGGCTTCTCCACATAGCCTTACCCGCCTCACAAGCCCCAACGGCAGTCAAGGCGTGCCAATGGTCCGGTGTGGCGACCACAACGACATCGACATGCTTCAAGTCGAGAACCCTGCGGAAGTCGTCGTAGGCTTCTGCCTTGCCGCTCTCCTGTTCTTCGGTCTTCGCCACCGCCTCTTCACGATTGTGCTTCCAGACATCACATACCGCGGCTACAGTGACGTCATCCATCCGCATGAAGTCGTGCATATTGCCTTGCCCCATTCCGCCCACGCCGACGAATGCACAGACAATCCGATCGTTGGCTCCGATCGCCCCCCCCTTCCCGATACTCAGGGCTGGAGCCGCGAGCCCGGACGCAGTTGATACCATGAAGTTGCGACGATTGAATCTCATAATGGATCTCCCCCTTTGGCTATGATTGAAGAACACTCTAACAGCCAGCCGGAACCGTGAAAAGGCAGAGCTCGCAGAACCTGCTGGCGGGGTGAGCCCTCGACGATCATCTGTTGTATAATCGGGAAGATTTCAATTGCCGAGGTCACTTGGTGACCATCAACGGAGTAGCCGGAGTCAAGCTTATGAATTTCGCGGAGTTTGAGGGGCTTACCGACCAAGCCCGAGTTTGGATCTTTGGCCTCGAGCGCTCGTTGGACGATGGCGAAACGCAGAGGCTGGAAGCTGGGATGACGCAGTTCTCAGCCACCTGGAATTCCCACAAGATTCCGGTCAAGGCAGCTTTCAAGGTCGCGCTCAACCGTTTCGTCATTATCGCGGCGGAGTCCACCGATGGAGTCTCGGGTTGCTCCATCGATTCGATGGTCCGAAATCTGAAGTCGCTCCAGGAATCGATGGGACTGGGGACACCGAGAGGCAACCTGATCTTCTTTTCCGATGAGGAGGCCGAGATCCACTCGGTCGATCATCTCAGCTTCTACGACACTGCGGATTCAGGCCAGATCAAACCCCAGACCAAGGTTTTCGATACGCTGGTCCAGAATCTGGGCCAGCTGCGGGCCGGCCGATTCGAAGCCTCCTTCGAGACTTCGTGGCACTCAAAGACGTTTCCCTTAGGGCTCTGTCAAGAATAACTTCGCAGAGTTGGCGCTCAGATTTGCGCCAGATTTCGCCGCGTACGATTGAGCGAAACCGCAGGCGTAGCCGGGCCTACGTTGAGGATTTCGCGATTGAGGAGCGGCCGAAAATGGTGTGAAGACGTGAGATGCTAAAATGCCAAGTTATTCTTGCTCAGACCCTTAGTGGTCAGTTGAGGATCAGCTGTCTCGGCAACCGTGAACCAGGAGATGACGGTCGCTGACGGCGCGCACTTTGAGGCTCGGAAGACCGGCCTGCCTGAGCTGTTCCCGCACCTCGTCCGGACGATAGGCGGCACACAGGGACAGGAAGAAGTCACGCTTCAGGTCCTCCGGTTCATTGGGACAGTAAAGCTCCACCATCTCGTGGGCGACCTGGGTACTGGAGGGCCTCATCAGATCCATGACGAATATCGGTGCGCCGTGGCTGGTAACTTCGGCGACGGTGTCCCACAGCACGCTGGCGTCCTTGAGGTGGTGGAGTAGGCTGTTACTGACCACCGCATCATAGCTTTCCCGGGGCAGGACTGCTCCCGGCAGGTAACCGTGAGTCAGCCGAATACGATGCTCGAGACCCTCGCGACGGACCGCTTTCAACCCGTGGCCCAGCATTGCTTCCGAGCCATCGACACCGTGCACCTGACAACCCGAATAGGCCCGGGCAACGCGAAGACTGATGTCACCAGGACCGCAGCCAAGATCCAACACCCAGGTTCCTAGCGCCTCCTCGGAGAACGTTTCCATCAGAAGGTCTGTGAACCTGCTGTGGGCCTCTTCGAAGTCTGCTTCTGCATAGGCTTGGGCCTGCTCTTCTCCCAACATCAGCTCGGCTTCCGGTTGGCGTTTCATCAGTTTCTCACTCTTCCTCACCCTAACAGAATGAGATATCCATCTTCTGATCTTTTCCTCTACGGGGCAATTCCGGTCGAAGCATGAAGATCCATCTGATTGACGGAACCTATGAGCTATTTCGGGCCTACTTCGGCGCTCCACCAAGACGCAATCAAAGCGGCGCCGAGGTGGGAGCTGTCAGCGGAATCTTGAGATCGCTGCTGTTGCTGCTGAGGGACGACGACGTAACTCACATTGCCTGTGCCTTCGATCACGTCATCGAGTCGTTTCGCAATGACCTGTTCGATGGCTACAAGAACAGTGAAAACGTTGAACCCGAGATCCTTGACCAGTTCCTTCTGGCGGAGGAGGCCGCCCAGGCTCTGGGCATCACAGTCTGGCCCATGATCGAGTTTGAGGCCGACGATGCCATGGCCACGGGTGCCGCACTGTGGGCAGATCATCCGGGGATCAATCAGGTCGTGCTCTGCTCTCCCGACAAGGACCTTGCCCAGTGTGTCACCGGCAATCGCGTGGTGTGTCTAGACCGAAGACGCGAGCGGGTCCTGGATGAAGCGGGCGTACGGGTGAAGTTCGGGGTCCACCCAACCTCTATTCCTGACTGGCTGGCACTGGTGGGAGACAGCGCGGACGGAATTCCGGGTGTCCCGCGCTGGGGAGCCCAGTCCACCTCAAAAATACTTGCTGCCTATCCTCACCTGGAAGATATCCCACGCTCGGAGCTGGATTGGAAAGTCCAGGTGCGCGGAGCTAAGAGCCTGAGCAGCAGCCTTCTCGAATCCTGGGATAAGGCCCTCTTCTATCGAAGCCTGACAACGCTTCGGACCGACGTGCCCCTCTCCGAGAATCTGGAGGATCTGGAGTGGAGAGGTGTTAGCCGTGCCCAGCTTGGGTCACTCTGCGAGAAGATCGACGATCCGGAATTCTTGAAACGTATTCACAGGTGGGCCTAAGCTGAAGCTTCATTTTTAGATTTGGATGATAAACTGACGTAACCTATTCATTTAGAATTGGATATGGACTTTTTCAGGCGATTGTCCAAAAAACCGTGGCACGGCCTTCCAGGCCGTGATTGTCGAGCCCTTGGCTCGACGGATCGGTCATCACGGGCAGGGATGCCCGTGCCACGGTAGGACACTGAGGTTTCTTTCTCGAATGGGGCAGCACCGCTGGGAGGCCACTAAGGCCCAAAACAAGTAGATGGAAGTGGATTAAACCACGTGTAAACACCTGAAATTCCCGCCCTGGCGGGTATTCTGGAGTTCGACAAAGAATCTTCAGAGAGGCCCGAAAGGAGGCATTTCAGGTGAAGAAAAAGCATAGCGCAATCCTCCGAAAACGGGAAGCAGAGGTGGCCACTCGGGTGAGCCCCAGCTGGAATGGTCAAGCTCCAAAAACGGTCCTTTCGTCCGACGGGATCAGCTACGAAGTCTTGGAGAAGATCCACGCCGTCAGTTACGGCGGGCTGTGGGGCTGTTGCAGCAGGTCGTGAAGTGGAGCGGGCAAGGTCTGGGCCCAACACCCAGCGAGTTTCTTCCAACGGGCGGAGATTGATGTGGATGGGACCATTGCCCCCGCTAGCGGCGAATGCAAGGAAGGGATGGATGGAGATCAGCTACGACGGGCAGTGGGGCTACGCGCCGCTGATCATGACGCTGGCCCAGAGGGGCGAAGTGCTCTATGCCGTCAACCGCTCGGGCAACCGTCCCTCTCATGAGGGAGCCCCCGAATGGCTGGATCGGAGTATCGAGCGGGTCCGAGCGGCCGCTTTTCGCACGGTGCGCCTGCGCGGGGATTCAAGAAACTGACCTTGGAGCGGGAAGAGATCGCGGA
>Ga0310121_10001043_pt1 | contig 29249 bp, 23 predicted proteins | sample CB27_Tmax_986_MG_FD_203504 | JGI IMG/M metagenome (GOLD analysis project Ga0310121, IMG submission 203504) | Marine microbial communities from Western Arctic Ocean, Canada - CB27_Tmax_986 | ecosystem: Environmental > Aquatic > Marine > Oceanic | place: Canada: Western Arctic Ocean | collected... | reverse complement strand
GGGCGAGAGTTCCTTGAGTCCGTTCTCCGCACAACATCGCGCAGTTTTCTCGTGGCCTGCTGCCACGTTCCGCTCAATGTATGCGCCGAAGTGCTTGAAAAATGCGTTGGGAGCGGCATGGGAAGCGGAAATCCGGCATCCTTTACCAACTCGATTGGACCACACGCCGCTAGAGCTTCGCCACTTCTGTCTAATTTGCCTATCTTCCAGTCCGGGCAATTGAATCCCGCCGTAGGCCCCACTCAGAGCCACCTCGCCGGGAATTGCTGGGACAGGCAACGCGCTGGTAGGCAACGCACTGGTACGCACACGTGTGCATCGTTACGCGGCTTAAAGGCGTCAGACCGCCCACCTTGGCTTTCGCTGCGCATGGCACTATCCGCTGGCAAAGAACAGCCAATCGGTTTGCTGCTGGTCGATCAGGTGGTTGTCATAGGTAACCGGCTCGACGCGGACTTGCTCGAAGACCGCGCGAAGTGCATCCGCAAACGGTGAACTTTCGGCGTAGGACCAAACCGCCAAGACGCCATCCGCCGCCAGCTGCCGCCGGGCGGCCAGCAGACCTTGCGTGGTATAAAACGTGACGCTCTGCTCTCCTAAACGCTCCTCCGGCGAGTGATCGACGTCGATCAAGATCACATCGAGCAGATCGTCTGGCGGACCGGCGAGCCGTTGGTAAATGTCGCCCTGAGTGACGACCAACCGCCGTTGGTCGCGGAGTTCGGACGAAAGCGGCACCAACCCACGCTCAAGCCAATCGATCACTTGAGGCAGCAGCTCCACCACCTCGACTCGCGCGACGCGCTCCGACAGGAGCGCTTCGCGCGCCGTATAGCCCAGCCCGAGTCCACCGACCAAGACCCGCAGGTCGTTGCCGGCATGTAATTCGAGCGCCGTGCGCGCCAAGGCCCGCTCCGAATCGGTATACAGGCTGCTCATCAGAAACTCGTGATCCAGCGTCACCTCGGTCACGATCGTGCCGGGTTGCGAGAGCAATTCACGCCGCCTTAGACACAACAGCCCCAGCGGACTGGGTTCGTAGGCCAGAATCTCGAGCTTAGAATCGGACATTCGCCGCTAGCCTACGGGGGGCGCGTGCACCGACGGGTCGAGCGCCTCTTGGTGCCGCAGGACAAACTGCGTGCGGTCGTGCACGATCGTGCGTATTTATTTATTCTTCTTTTCCTTTTTCAGTTTTCGTTTTTCCTTTGGACTAAGCAGGGCCTTTTTCTGTTGTTCCTTTTTGCCTTTATCTTTACTTCCTTTATCACCCATGTCTGTTTCTCCGTGAAAGAAAATGAATGTTCCGCTTAGCTCCGTCAGATCGGCTTAACGTTTTCGGCTCGTGGCCCCTTCGGTCCCCGCCCTTCGGTGTAAGACACTCTTTGTCCTTCTTGGAGTTCTTCGTAGCTCACCCCTTCGAGATCTGACGAGTGAAAAAACATGTCCTTGTCGGTCCCAGCGTCGATAAAACCAAAACCCTTGTCCGTGAGTCGCTTGATGTTGCCTTCTGCCATTTGTTCGATTCCTAAAAAAAGTGTCGGGCAGCGTTGCCCGAAAACACGTTCCTCAGGCTGCTCCACTGCTAAAGCGTTATTCTAGCGGGTGGATGGGCTACAGATCAATCGGCAGTAGACGATCGGACGTACCAGAGGGGGAATTTGGAGCCATGGCCGCGGGAAAGTGCAGCATATGGCCTCCGGTCTGTGAAATAGCGATAGGAACACGGAGAAGGCCGGATGACAATCTAGGGGATAAATTGACGGTCTAGATTAACAATGGATTAGCACCTAACAGTCCAACTTTGATTCCATTCTGCTTCAGCACACGCGTTGCCTTTCCGTTGACAGCCAACAGCACGATGAGCCCGATCAACGGCACCAAGCAAAGAATTCCCAGAAAAATGCCCAAACCGGTCCCATAGACTTTAACTGTCGCCAAGCTGAACCCTTTACGTTGTTCGCCGTAAAGACAAAGACTCTTAGTCACCGTGGCAGGTGTTCCAGCAAGTGCCGTTAACGCAATGGCCGTGTATGGAAGGAGCGTTTCACCTCTCAAACTATCGGTCTGAACAAGTCCGAGCCACGGCGATGACGTCGTGATCGCCTCCCAAACACCGCAATTCCATGAAGCGAGCTTTGAGACCAATGATGGAGACTTGTCTCGTGATATCGTAATATCCTACGGCACATCGCGCGCAGAGACGGGTGTTGATGTAGTCACGTCATCGTCCCCGCTAAACTGCCCAATCTCTACCACGGGGCTCCTGTGCGGCTGTACGGCTGTACGGCCGATACCGAAAAGGGCCTCAGTTCAAAGTCGACCTGGTGGCAGATGTACGAGGACAACGGCTGCAAAAGTCCTTCGAGCTTTCGCCGGAGGAAGGGGACAATCCCGAGATTGAGAGGATGTGGGCATCCACCCGAATCGAACAATTGCTGAAAGCAGCGAATCGCGTCGGGTCCCGTAACAGCGTGGCTGACCAAGTCGTAAGGCTCGGCGAAAGATATTCGATTGCGACTGAATTTACGTCCTTCATTGTGCTCGAAAACAACGAGGAATACCGACGTTGGAAAATCGATCGCGTCAACGCTGATCGTATTGATCGCGATCGGAACCGCCAGGCTGCCTTGAGGCAACGACTACATCGTATTCGCACTGATTCGCTGGCCCGGCTTGGCCCGTCACCGGCGATTGGACCAGAGTTTTCACCAGCCAAGCCGTCCAGCTCGACGAAGGTGACACCAAAGAGTAAATCGTCCAAGCACCACACTACTCCAGAGCCGTCATCTCAATTGTTATTGATTCTGGGTGGCTCGTGGATGCTATTGCGCAGACGGCGAAGACGAATGTGACAGGTTGCTTGGGGAACTGAACGAATTCATTTCTGCTGAGACTCTTTTAAGGTATAGAGTTCGTATTCTCCTTCACAGGGAAGCCCTACACAAAAGTAGAATTCTCGTGTTTCCGGAAAGGCAACCCACGACAACACAGTCGTGACACCCGTTTCTTCATGTCGACAAACCGGACCATCACCCCGATGCAGCCGTAGAATTCGCTTCATGCCATCCAAGGTCATGTCGCTTTCCCTGTCAAACTCTTTGGCCAAATAATCTTGAATCGTTGCGCAACGGTTTTGGGATTCCAGCAGATGTTTCAGATTATCCCGGTGCTCAATTTCGCCTGAGGCAAAGAAAGTCGATGCAATGAGATGGTCATCGTCCGGTTTTCGAACAACGCGCTGTGCTGGCGTTATCTCAACAACAGCCATTTCTCCAGCGGCATCGCACAACAGAAAATTCCCCGAGTCGCAGATGGGACGGAACTGCTCCAGCAAATCCAGAGCTTCCGGTACGTCTTTGCATTTCGAAAGCAGCAGCGGCGGCACCAGGTAGCTCCCAAACGAAGGTACCACGGCATCGTTGTGGAGTGGATAGGCGGCAGTGCCAGCCGTGCAAAGCCCTTGTTCGTTCATGCCATGCCCCCAGACGCGACCCACGTGTCCATACGTGATCAGCGCGTAGCCCTCTTCGGGATAGACCTTCTTAAGAAAGTATTTCTCGTAGGGTGCCATCGGACAGGACCGGTCTTTGTTCATCCCCACGACGACGGTTCCCCCCGCCTGGATGGCGAGATCAGAACACGTTTCCGTATCCACCATGTTCACCACGGCACGATTGTTGAATAGAAAGGTGTCCCTGAAGGGGACCTCAGCCCCGTCGCTGATCCCGCGAATCTCCTCGTTGATCTCGGGAAACGTGCCGCCGAGCAATTCAATCGTCTTGTCGACCGCCGACATGACTGCCTGGTCACTGGATTCGTGCTTGAAGGCGTTAAGGCACTCGTGAATTTCAGTTGCAAAACGCTTACCGTGGCTGATTCCACGCTGGTAGGCGTTTCCCTTGAGTATTAGTGGTTCCATGTGACCTGTTTATCCCGCAGCCTCGGTGACTTGAATCGAATTCTGTGATTTAAATCGCAAAAAGGGCACCGTTGTTGATGATAAATCGCAAGGCAAACGGTTGTCTCCCGACCGCAGCTCCAAGAGAGTGCCACTTGCCACGACTCTCCCATTGTACACGGTACCGAAGATCATCCTGCGCGACCAACCGGCAGCAGTCGCGATCAAAACCAGCAATGACCCGACCTCCGTCGTTAAGTAGTTCCACCAGCAGACATCTTCCGTCTACATCGGCGTTGACCAACAACTCGTTACCGGCAGCCTTGAGCAAGGGGGTCTCCACCACGCCAGCCACATCCGCAATCTGCTGCCGCAGGGCAACGAAACGATCTGCCCGCAAAGTCGCCAAGCCAATACCCGGCGATCCCCAATCGCCCGAACCGTGGCGAGTATTCGTGGCAGAGTAGTAAATGTAGACCCGGTCGTCTTTGACGAACATGGACGTCGTGGGCGCGTGAATACGACCTTCGTCCCAAGCACCCGGAGTTGATGCAAGGAAGGTAGCGAGATCAGCGACCCTTTCCCATTTTCGACCGTCACGGCTGACGATCAATTGGGTGTCTTCATCACCCAAACTGTTGTTGCCTTCAATCTCGTCCAGATGCAGCAGCCACAGAACGCCGATAAGCTGATCGCCATAGGCCGTAACGGCCAGTCCATACGGCTGGGTCCACGGATAACCGTCTTTGTCGTCCGTGGTGAAGATCAGCTGTTTGGGTGTCCAGGTTTCAAAATCCTGGTTGGGCACAGCCCCGTTCCGCGCATCACCGCTGGCCAATCGGGATCCTCGACTTGGTATCGCACATAGGCGAGATATTCGTCGTTCCATTGGACCACGGACGTGCTCGTGTCGTTCTTGCTGACAGCCGGGCGCCAATTGTGCGTTTTCCAACGGATGCCATTCGGTGAAAAACCAAAAATGGCACCACCCTCGCCGTGAAAGCGCCTGGCCGGATCGGGGTCGTCGGGGCTGGGAAGCACACAAAACCCGTGCCCACCGGGGATCACGATGTTGTGATGATCGTGCAAACCGAATCGGTCACGACTGACCAGCGGCTTTTGCCAATGAATTCCGTCGTCCGATTCCGCGTAACAGATGTAGTACTCAGCGGTGATTTCCCCGTCAGGCGTATCGGGGATGCCATCCTTGTGCTCGCCGGCCGTATACCAGCAGCGAAACTTTTGACTCTGTGGATCAAACAACACGGTGCCGTAAGTGGAGATCAGTCGTTTTTCCCACGGCAGATCCTGCACAATCAGCGGGTTGGCGCATGTTTGACCGGCTGCTGCAGCTCGCGCTGAACGTTAGTCATCTTAGCGACCAGATGGTCGTCCAAAAACAATTGAGGGTGGTTGGAGAGTTGAATGGGTTGGCTGTGCGCCGAAAAAGCCAGGACTGTGAACAGCAACGCGATTGAGACAGGAGGCAGTTGGTTCGTTGACATACGTTTCCCGATTTGGCACTCAACCTCACGTCCAGTCCTTCACAGTACTCGAAATATAGATCGGCACTCTTTTCACATAGTGACGCCGCCACACACATGTCATCCAGAGTGAACCCCGCTATTATAGTTCGAGCTGAAATTCACCGAAGGTGACTCGGCCACGAAAAAACGTCCCGCGGCCACCGAACAAGTGCTCGATGAAGCGCGCCGCCTGAAGCTGTGGGGGATCCTCGGCACATCGCACCGGCTCACGGGCCGCCACAAACCGCACAACAGCCTGTATATTATCGACGACCACGGCCGAATCGTCGACCGTTACGACAAGATGTTCTGTACTGGCCCGCGCGACTGCAGCCAAGGCAACCTGCCGCACTACACTCCGGGAAACCATCTGCCCACGTTCACCATTCGCGGCGTGCGATGCGGCACACAGATCTGCCACGACTTTCGCTATCACGAGCCTTACCGTCAGATGAAAAAGAAGCGCGTACAACTCGTCTTTCATTCCTATCATAACGGCCATCGATCCAAGGCCGAACTCCAGCACTACGATAATGTCTGGGGCATGATCGTTCCACCAACAATGCAGACCTACGCCGCCAACAACTACATGTGGATCAGCTCCAACAACACCTGCGCTCGCGAGAGCAGTTGGCCCAACTTCTTCGTGCGTCCCGACGGTTTCATCACTGGGCGACTGCGCAATAACACGGCCGGTGTGTTGATTACTGAAATCAACACTCGAAAAACGTTTTACGACGCCTCCGAAGCCTGCCGCGACCGTGCGATTGAGGGGGTGCTGCACAGTGGCAAGCTCGTCAGCGACCCACGCTCACGGGATCGTCGATCGCGCTGACGCTTGAAGAATCCCACGTGGGCTATGAGCCGGCCCACGCTACACCGCAAGAACGTGGTAATACTTTGCCGTGCTTCGGCGGTTAAATACCCGATGTTCGTACTGATCGAAACTGAACCATGAACGTCGGCGGGATCCATGAGGAAGGCTTCGATGAGAGCTTCGAGGTATTCCTCGACAAGCGTAACTGATCGCGACTGTAGCGAATTGATGGGCAGCCTGCAGCGGCTGATAGGATTCCAATACGGGCCGAGGGCCTGAAGCGGCCCGTGCGACCGCTATGTTGGCTAGGATCGCGGTGAACTCGCTGCCCTTCACGCTGCTGGCAGACGAGGAACGCACGGCCTGCGAAAAATACGGTGTCTGGATCGAGAAAAGCATGTACGGCCGTAAGTACATGGGAGTACAGCGGGCCACGTTTTTCATCGACAAGCGGGGACAAATCGCCGCCGCTTGGCCCAAGGTGAAGGTCAAAGGACACGCAGAGGAAGTCGCCGCCGCAGTGGGCGAACTCACTTAGCGCGACCATAAAATCCGGAAGCGCAAGCGAAGGAGCTTGCTGGCATCATCCTTCGCTTGCGCTTCCGGCTTCAATTGAGGGCAACCTTTTCCTGTCACGTCTCACCCAAGAATTTCTTCAACCACCCGCGATTCGCCCACACCGGTCAACCTTTCGTCCAATCCACTGCGATCGATCGATAGCCGTTCGTGATCGATCCCCAGCAAATGCAGAATTGTCGCGTGCCAATCGGGGACGCTGACCTTGTCCTCGACGGCGGCGAAGCCAAGTTCATCGGTCGCACCGTGGACGACGCCACCTTTCACACCCCCGCCGGCCATCCAAGAACAGATGGCGTTCTTATTGTGATCGCGGCCGGCCTTCTTTGGGTCTTTATCGGCTGGAAGCTGCGCGATGGGCAGCCTGCCAATCTCGCCCCCCCAAACCACAAGTGTTTCGTCCAACAGACCGCGTTGCGCGAGATCGCGTAGCAGTGCGGCAACCGGCTGATCGGTGCGGTCGCACGCGATCTTCAACGACGTGCCGATGTTGCTGTGGTTGTCCCAGATCTGGCTGTTGATAAACAACTGGACGAATCGCACGCCGCGCTCCACCAAACGGCGGGCGATGAGACACCGCCGCCCGTACGATTCGGTCACTGACTGATCGATGCCGTACATCTTGCGAGTCGCCTCCGTCTCCTGCGACAGGTCGAGCGCATCGCCGGCCACCAGTTGCATGCGCGCGGCGAGTTCGTAACTCGCCATCCGCGCCGCCAGACGTGGTTGGGAGGGGCGATTCTGCCGATGAATTCGGTCGATCCGGGAGATGAGGTCGCGCTCCAACTCGGTCACCGTCGCTGGCTCGGTGAATTCCGGCTTCAAGTTCAACACGGGCGATCCAGTCGCTCGAAAACGCGTTCCCTGATGTTCGGGTGAAAGATAACCCGACTGCCAGTTATCGACACCGTTGACCGGCAACCCCAACGGATCATCCAGCACAACATAGGCTGGCAGGTTATCGTTTTCGCTCCCCAGCCCGTAACTCACCCACGCCCCCATCGAAGGCCGGCCGGTGAACTCGCTGCCCGATTGAATCTTGTACAAAGCCGGCTCGTGCGTCAGGTTGGTGGTGTGCAGCGAGCGGATCATCGCAATCTTATCGGACTGCCCGGACAAATGCGGCATCGCATCGGAGACCCACATACCACTTTCGCCATGCTGGGCGAAGTTGTACGGGCTGCGCATCAGTGCGCCGGCGGCTTCGGGAGACTCGACCTCTCCGGCGATCTTGCTGAAGTAATCTTTGCCGTGATTCTTGTCGAGTTCCGGCTTCGGGTCGAACAGGTCCATCTGGCTGGGACCGCCGTTCATAAACAGATGGATGACCGACTTGGCCCGCGGCGCGTGATGCGTCCGCAATTCACGACTTGACGCCGCGCCGTAGACGTCGCGTCCCAACAGATACATCAACGCAGCGCCCTTCAGGCCCGTTCCAATCTGTTGAAACAAACCGCGCCGGTCGATTGTGTTTGCCGATATTGTTTGTGGCCCCAACGTCATACTCTCGTCTCGCTTTTCTCAGTCAATGTATAAGAACGCCGCTGAATTCAAGATCGCGTGACAGTAACTGGTCAATGCGCGGCGGGTGGCCTCTTCGACGGCTGCCGCTTGCGCCGTGCCGGTCTTGTTTGATTCTTCCAACCACCGCCGCCGAAACTCGTTCAACATTTCGACGCCCAGATTGCGTTCCGCTTCTGTTGGCGGATGACCCAGGCCGATCGCATACACACGGTCGACCTGCAGTGCCGGATCGTGGTCGCCGCCGTTCCTGACACGCTCGGCAAACCGCTCGGCCAGCTTGCGGACCATTGCGTTGTTCATCAGATGCAGGGCTTGCGGCGCGACAATTGCTTCGCTCCGCTCCAGACAGTTCGGCCCCATCTGCGGGAAATCGAAATTTTCCAACAGCGTCGGCGTCTGCGTTCGCCGCTGTAACGCGTAGATGCTTCTTCGCCAGCCGCGCTCGGTCCGCGAGACCGTTACCAGGCCATCCTTGCGAACAATCACTGAATCGCCGGGACCGTACTGCGAGAAATCCAATTCACCCGCCACACTCAGCAGCGAATCTCGCACCGCTTCGGCTTCCAGCCGATGCAACGGCATCCGTGACAGCAGCGAACCATCGGGATCGGTTTTCAATGCGTGCGGCGTGATGCGTGAACTCTGCCGGTAGGTACTCGATGCGACCATCAACCGGTGCATCGCCTTGATGCTCCACTTCTGTTTCTGAAACTCAATTGCCAGCCAATCAAGCAACTTCGGATGCGTCGGTTCTTCGCCGGTCGTTCCGAAGTTTGCCGTCGTGCGGACGATGCCCGCCCCGAAATGATGCTTCCACAATCGATTGACCATCACGCGGGCGGTCAATGGATTATCCGACTGCGTTAACCAACGGGCCAGCGCCAACCGGCGGCCCGTTTGCTTCGCGCCGGGCCAGGGAGCCTTGACAACGAATGGGGTCTTGCCGTTCGTCAGCACCGATGGCACTCCCGGTCCCACCGGTTCGCCGGGCGTCAGGTGGTTACCACGTTTTAGAATGTAGGTCGGCGAAGGCTCGCCGCGCGACCACAACGCCCGGATGCGCGGCTCCAGTTTCTTTTGCCCCGAGAGCGAATTGATCTGCGCTTCGATCTGTTTCTTCGTCGCCGCGTCTTTTTCGGCTGCCAGTTGCTTCTTCAATGTTGCGATCTGTGTGTCGATCGACCGCTGATGCTCTTCCCACGCACGACGTTCGACGGTGGTCACCTGCGTCAGCGTGCGCGGCCCCTGCGATTTGAGCCAGTCGTTTTCGTCGTAGCCATCCTTGAAAATCGCCGCCAGCCTATAATAGTCGCGTTGGGGAATGGGATCGAACTTGTGCGTGTGACACCGCGAGCAGTTCAGTGTCATGCCCAGCACAGCCGATCCAAAGACCTGAATTTCCTCGGCGATGACTTCCAGCCGATCCGGTACAAAGTTGGTAATGTTCGCGAATGTTCGGTCAGGCGTTGTTCTCAGAAAACCGGTCGCCACCAGATTGTCGTACAACTCTTCGGTCATTTCCGTCGCGTTTTCGTAGTCGGCCAATTCGTCGCCGGCAATCTGTTCGTGCAGAAAGCGGTCGTACGGTTTGTCGGCATTGAACGCCCGGATGACGTAATCGCGATAACGGTAGATGTGTCTCCGGACGCGGTCTTCGTTTTGTGCGCCTTCCGAATCGGCATATCCGGCCGCATCGAGCCAATGCCGCCCCCAACGTTCGCCGTAATGCGGCGATGCCAACAGCCGAGCAACCAGCCGTTCGTAGGCGCCCGGTGCATCGTCGGCCAAGAATTGTTCAACCTCTTCCGGCGTCGGCGGCAGACCGGTCAGGTCGAAAGTCACTCGCCGCAATAACGTCAGCCGGTCGACTTCGGGAGAAAGCGGCAACCCGTTTGCTTCGAGTTTCTCGATGATGAAACTGTCGATCGGATTCCGCACACGCTCGACCGATTTCACCAATGGAATCGCCACCGGCTTCAGTGGTTGAAACGACCAGAAATCACGTTCGGCATCGCTCACCAGTGGATCGGACTGTGTTGTGGCAACATTCGGACCAGCATCCGACGTCGTCAGGCCCAGTCGAATCCAGGTTTCCAGCCGTAGCAACTCGACGGGTGCCATTGGCTTCACGCTGACCGAAACCATTTGCCGTCGCGGTGGCATCTCGCCCGCTATGATCCGCTTCACCAACAGGCTCTCGCCCGGCTTTCCAGAGACAACCGCAGGTCCCGACTTACCCCCCTTGAGTAGTCCGGCAACCGTTCCTAAATCGAGATTCGCCTCGCGGCGGCGACCGCCGTGACAAGCCGTGCACCGTAGCTGCAAAATGGGCAGGATGTCGTGCTGTGTATCAACCGGTGCAGTCACTTTGGGATCGCGAAACTTCGCCCCACCGGCAATCCAGCGGCGGATCGTCTCAATCTGCGCGGCTTTTAACGGCTCGCCTTTCGCAGGCATTTCTCCGTCGCTGATCTTCTTGAGCAACAAACTCGCAGCCGGCTGCCCGGCGCGAATGACAACCCCCGATTCACCCCCCCGCAGAAGTTGCCGTGCGGTGGCAAGATTCAGTCCCGCCTCCGTCTTCTCCGAACCGTGACAGCGAAAGCAATTCGCACGCAGAATGGGTTCGACGTCGGTTTCGTAGACCGGAGAAGGCAATTCGTCGGCGGGAACACGACCGGCACCGCTGATTGTCGCGGCGACAACCAGTCCCATCAGCCAAGACACACGTTGAGTTGTTGCAGGCATCGTCCCATTCTACACCAGAACCGACGTTGTCGAAACGATCCAGCCTTGCTCAGTGATCTGAGAAGTGCAAACATGACGCTGAATCGGAACACTAATTCTCGCGAATCTCCGCTAACTTCTTCCAATCTGTTGCGATAAAATCATTAGCGCAGATTAGTGCTCCCAAAACCCGACCGAGTGGTCGGGACACGAGCCAATCACATGCGTATGCTGCACTCCCCATCACTTCGACGGCAAGTGATATCCTTCGACCTTCAAGCGAATCCGATACAGGCCCTTTCGGGCGGTGATGTACAACGTTTTCGATTCCGCGCCGCAGCCGAAGCCGACGTTGGTGGGGATCTCGGTTTCGATGTAGGCCAGTTCTTTGCCTTGGGGTGAATAACAGTAAATGCCGGGGCGGGTTTCGTCGCGGACGGCGACCCAGATGTTGCCCGCTTTGTCGGCGATCAGACCGTCGGGGCCGTTGTGCGGAGAATAATCGACGAGAATCTTGCGAAACTTTGCGGTCCCGTCGGCGGCTAGATCGTACGCCATCAACGCCATCCGTCCCTTATAGGTCGGCAAGTCTTCGGGAAGTTGCTCGATTCCCGTTGTGCCGTTGTCGTTGCTGACAACATAGAGCGTTTTTTGGTCGGGCGAGATGCAGACGCCGTTCGGCTTGCCGGCATCGGTGATGATGCGATGGATTGAACCGTCGGTGTCGATGCGGTAGACGGCCATCAGCGGCTGTTCGATCGGCTCGTGTCCCAGATATTTCGGATCGCTGAAATAGATGCGGCCCTTCTCGTCGATGGTGATATCATTCGGCGAGTTGAATTTGCGGCCCTCAAACATCCCGCCGATGATGTAACTTTTTCCCGTCTTCATGTCGGTACGAACAACGCGACGGCCGCCGTAGTCGGCTCCCTCTGCGACGATCATATTTCCGGCGGCATCGAACTTGATGCCGTTCGACATTCCGCTCGGCGAACGGAAGACGGTGGCCATCTTCGTTCTCGGGTCGAACTTCCAGATGTGTCCGGCTTCAATCGCGCCATTGTCGTCCTTACATTTATGCGAGAACGTGATGTCGCTAAAGTACATCGTTCCATCGGGCGCCGCCGCCACGCCTTCGGTCAACACACAGCCGCCTTCAAACAGCGTCTCCAACTTCGCGCCGGGGGCGACATAGTCGTTCTGGGTTGACGGCAATTCCGCGCTCACTGGCAGGACGATCGACAAGAAAACGACAAACGATAACACGCCATTCTTGATTCCGCGCATGACTCTCCCCAAGATATGAGACAACATCCACTGGTGCAGTATTCGCATTACCCTATGCTGGACTATTCACCGACCAACTGCAAGTATCCGCCCGAAGGCGGTGTGCTTAATTGAACAGGAACCATCGGCATGAAACGCCGGCACCGGAGCATTTGATGAAACTGCAACCTGAGACATTGAAACAATTTGTATCCCGTCTTTTCGCGATCATCGGCTGCGGCGGTGAAGAAGCCGACTGTATCGGCGATCATCTCGTCGAAGCCAATCTGGCGGGTCACGATTCACATGGCGTCATTCGAACGCCACTTTATGTCGAATGGCTCAACGCCGGAAAGGTCGTTGCCAACCAAAGTCTTGACGTCATCATCGATTCACCGACGCTAACCGTCGCCGATGGACAGCTTGGATTCGGGCAGTGGATTGGCAAGCAAATCACTGCAATCGGCATCGACAAATGCAAAAAGCAGGGAATGTCGATTGTCGCCCTGCGTAACGCGGGACATCTGGGACGCATCGGGCATTACGCCGAGATGGCAGCCGCAGAAGGATTGGTTTCATTGCACTTTGTGAACACCAGCGGGCTGGGAATGTTCGTCGTCCCGGCGGGAGGTCTCGATGCACGGCTTTCGGTGAATCCCATCGCTGTCGGCTTTCCATTGGCGGGCCGTTCGCCGTTCATTCTCGACATGGCCGCCGCCTCGGCAGCCGAAGGAAAACTGAAGGTCGCCCGCAACAAGGGCGTCTCGGTGCCCTCCGGCTGGATTCTCGATTCCAAGGGACAGCCGACGACCGACCCCAACGATTTCTACACCGATCCGATGGGGGTGATTCTGCCATTCGGCGGCCACAAAGGTTACGGACTCGGATTGGTGGCGGAGATTCTCGCCGGCGCGCTGACAGGGTCCGGTTGCAGTCAACCGGGCAAGACGCAGCTCGAACAGGGGATGCTCTCGATTTACGTCGATCCGCAGAAGCTGCAAAGCGGCGATGCGTTTGCTGCAGAGATCCGACGGTATATCGACTTCGTGAAAACGTCGCGGCCAAGTACGACCGATGGGCAGGTACTCATTCCCGGCGACATCGAAGAACAGACACGCGCCATACGCCGTCAGGGTTTGGAACTGGACGATGCAACCTGGCAACAACTCGCCGACGCCGCCCAAGCGTGTGACGTGCCGCAGGAGCTGATCGATGCTGCCGTGATGTCGAGCGACTGAGTGAAAAGAGTTGACACAAGCAGCAGCTATCTCGTTGCGACGCTCTGACTGACTGATAGGAAATTAACTGATAGGAAAACTGATAACTGATAGGAAATTTGATTTCCGCTAGGAGTTTTACGGGGAAAGCAAAAGAGTAGCAGAGAAAGCAGGGGCCCCAGGCCGCCATGGCGCAATACCGTTGAATTAAGCAGTGATAGCAATTTCGAGAGCGGCAACGACCGGTCTCACTGGGCAGCGGTTGGATGATTTTGGGGTGTCTTCGGACGGGGCGACGCCCATACGTGCGGCGAACCAGTGGCCGCCGTAGCGGTGGCTTCCAGCCGCCGTGTGAAGTACGGCACCGGACTCGGCGGCTGGAAGTCGCCGCTACGGCGCCCACCGGTTCGGCAAATATTTACGCTTCGGCATCCTAACACGCTGAAGTTGGCGCAAAAGCGCAGCCTCCGTTACTGTTAGCAGAGTTTTTACCAACAAAACGCTAGCGGCAAGGAGGCTGCAATGGATTGTCGACATGGATGTTGTACGTTTGAGCCCGATGAGGCTGGCCGTGTATTGGATCGCCGTGGCATCCTGTGAAAACGCCAAGACGAAGGTGAGGCAGACCAGGATGATCCATGCATTCCGGGAGTTTAACATTAGCTGTTGCCGCCGGCCGATTGCCAGCGCCGCAAGACCCAGGCACAACAGCAGGGCGGCCGAGGGCTCGGGAACCCGGTTACCGTTGAATATAGAGGCGACAACGTCAGAGCCGATCGCGTTGTCAAAGATATACAATTCGTCGATCTGGCCGTTGTAGGACTGAGTGGGGTCGCCACCACCCGACCGCCGGCGACCTGGCCCTCGTTAAGGATTGCCGTAAAGTCTGTGGCGTGGGACGTGTCGAGACCGACCATGCCGATGCGGATCGGCTCATCCTGGGCGGTAGCCGGGGCGATCACGGTACAGATTGCCGCCACCGCCATTCCGGCTGACAATATTGTTCCGACCGACAATATATTCTGTGGGGCCGTTATGGAGTTTTTCATCATGGTCCGTTTCGCTTGACGTGAATTCAGGGACACCAGTGGAAAGGTTCCTATTGTGTCCCTGGCTGGGCAGCGCCACCTTGGAACGGCACGCCTTGTATGCAATGACGAGGCGTGAACTCAAAGTGGCGATGTCCATCTATGGTCGGTCCGACGGTGCAAAGTGACCGTAGTTGACGTTGCGGCGGTCGAAGTCCGCGGTGCCCCGCCAGAGGACACGCGCGGCGTCCTGCCCCGTTTCGTCGACATCGCGGGCAGCGACCGCCATTTGCAGACTCTGCCAGTCGGCACCCTGCCGTTCGCGGACCATCGACAGCGGCAGCGCGATCTCGGTGGCGTATCCCTGTTCATTGCGACGGGTGACCGCTTGAATACCCCAGTCACCTGGCTGGTCCTGGTGGTCGCGTGCATCGATGTCAGCTGTCGAGTCCCCTGTCGGCGGCGCGACCAGTAGGCGATAGCTGCCGTCGACCAACCGCGAATCAGCATACCGCGCGGTAATCGGCCTGAGGTCGAGACGAAGTTCAAGCTGGTCCTCTTTCGGCAGCGTCACGTCATCGGTGACCTGAGCCGCGATGTACAGCCGTTCCGCGTCGCGCCGCAGGTCGAAGTCGACGGCAGCGTCCCCCCTGCCGACCCACAGGTCCGCCTGCCCGAGGACCAGCGGCTCGTCCGGCGTACGAAAACGCAAAGCTCCCCATTCAGTCAAGTCGCCGTCAACCTCGACGGCGGATCCCAGTTGAGGAATCCCGTGCCGCTGGTCAATTACAACCGGCAGCACCTTTTCGGCGGCCAGCGATGGGGATTCACCTTCGCTCCGCAGCTGAGCGGTAAAGGTCGTGCCCGCCAACTGGGCAAACGAAATCCGTTCGGCGAAGTGCAGGTCCACTGCCTGAGTCGACGATTTTCCCGGCTCGGCCCGCAGGGTCAACTGCTCCGGCTGGAGGGTCAACCCGCGGATCGGCAAACCAGAAAATTGGCCGCTCAACGTGATCGGTTGATCGAAACGGTTGGTGAACCGCAAATCCACCCGACCGCTGGAGAAACCGTCTGAATCATCCACCAGGATCGGTACCACTTCGACCTGGGTCTCGGCCAGAAACCGGCCAAAGCGGGCGATGCCCTGTTCCGTGACCACGTCGGCCGGCAGGATTCCGCTCAGCAGAATATTGCTCACATGCGGGCCGTCCGGCTCCATGGTGAGCCAAACGATATGATCGAATTCACCATAGGCCTTACCACGCAGTCGCGAGCCACCACCGGTCGTGGCCAGCCGATAGTACTTCGTGCCGTTGCGATCGTACTGGACGTATGCATGGTGGTGTCCGGAAAATACGGTGTGCGGTCGGTTGCCCAATAGCCTCTCCGCCTGTTTCCAACCTGTCGCGTCTTGATTACCGGCGGCAATCTCCCGTTCGGCGTAAACCCAAAGCGGCTTGTGAATGAACAACAGTGTCCACCGCGCGTCATCGTGACGGGCAAGATCCGCCGAAAGCCATTCCAATTGCTCGGACCCGAGTTGGCTGACCGGATCCTCCGAATTCAAACAGACGAAATGCACGTCCTTGTAGTCGAACGAGAACCACTCGGGACCAAATTTTTCCCGCCACAAAGCGTGCATCATTGGATTGCTCAAATCGTGATTTCCGGCGACGAAAAAGAACCGCATGTCCATTTTGTCGATGAATCTCTGAAACTCTTTCCATTCGGCCTCAACTTGCTGGCGGTCCTCGGTATAGCCTTCGATCAGGTCACCAACGGAGACGACGAACTCAGGGCGCAGCAGATTCACACGATTGACCGCCTGCATCCATACCCCCGGACGATGTCCGCCCGTGCGATCGGTCATGATCGCGATTTGAAATCGCGCCGGGTCGTTCAACAGCGGCTTGTCCGACCACGGGGTCGGCCCCTCCAGCGCGGGTAGTATGATGGCCGTGGCCGCCGTCTGTTTTACGGCACCGTTTTGTCCCGCCGCATGCTCCCCTTCTTCATGAGCAGCAGAGAACTGCGTCGCACTGAAAAAAATCATCAGGTACAGAGAAACTAAACGTGAATGACGTGCGCATCGTGACGGAATCATGAATGGACCACCTTGGCGGGAAAGTGATTGTGGCTGCTCGAGAAAGTGGCCGTCCAAGAAATTGCCGATTGCCATTGCGGCCGGCCACTTCGTAGCTGTTGAGTATAAGCCAATTAGGCCTTGTCCGAAACGACGACGCGACGTTTGACGGACAGCTCAAATTCGTAGATCCGCACGTGAGGAACCAGGGAAAGCGCGGTTCGCAACTCATTCGATACGCTGCGAGTCGCGATGGATCCACGAATTTTGGCTCCACACCTATTCGACATCCTGACCAAGCCAGAATTTGATATTACTGACAAGGAAAAGGCAAAAGTCAAGAAGGTGGCCCGCATGCTGCTGCAGACGCTCAAAGAAACCAAGCTGGTCCTTGATTGGCGGAAGAAACAACGCACGCGTGCTGACGTTTACACCACGGTCAAAACTGTGTTGGACGAACTCCCACGTGCCTACACGCCTGAACTGTACCAGCAGAAGTGCGGCACGGTTTATCAGCATGTCTATGACAGCTACCAAGGCGAAGGCCGAAGCATTTATGCGGCAGTGTGAACTGAAGCCCGCGAGCCGTTTCAAAACTCCAGAATGTCGTGACAGATAGCACGGCCGGCGGCCGCGGTGCGGTCCAGGCGCCACACATCCCCCGGGCGCCACGCAGACTCCACGCGGTGAGTGAAGTCCCGCTTACTCAGCTCCACCTGCTCCGCCGAGATAGTGATCGCGCTTCCCGCTACGAGCAACAGAGCGTCGCGGTGGACATGAACACCACACGCGTGGCGCAGGCTTCAGGGTGTGTTCGGCAGCTCCTCCCAAAGTTTGCCGTCAGCAGAATACCACACGTCATTACGATTGCCGTCCGTCGCCATTCCATCCGGATGGTCGGCAATCCCCCGGTGCCCGCCCAACACCCAGAGCTTACCGTCCCACACCGCGGTATCGTGATAGGAGCGTGCCGGCCAGCGCGCCATCGAGCACTACTAAAATAAAAAAAGACCCCTGCTAGAGCTATTAAAGTCGCCGGATGGGGATTAAAATCACTATCAGTTAGAACAGATGAATAATTGCCCGAAAAAGACTCCCGAGCCTCTGCGAGCCTGTCGTCCGCGCAGGCACGTGAGTCTGCTTCTTTCGTGCGTTCTGTTGTGTGCGACTGTCGGCGAAACACCCGCTCAGGATGTGCAGTACAATCGTGATGTTCGACCGATCCTGGCGGACAAGTGCTTTCGCTGCCACGGACCGGATGCGGCAGCTCGTGAATCAGAGCTGCGTCTGGATGACAGAACGAATGCAACAAGAGACCGTGGCGGTCATCGAGCGATCGATCCCGGAGAAACAGCATCCAGCGAATTGATCAGGCGCATCACGTCCGCTGACCTGGATGAGCGAATGCCGCCGCCTGATTCCGGCTCTACGCTTAGCGCCGATGAAATTGAAATCCTCCGTCAGTGGATTACGGACGGTGCCGAGTATCAGTCGCACTGGTCGTTCGTTCCTCCGCGCCGCGCTTCATTGCCCTCGGTGAATGACGAGGCATGGGTAATAAACCCGATCGACAGGTTTGTGCTCGCCAGTCTGGAGCGTCGCGGACAGGAACTGTCTGCGGCGGCCGACAATGCAACATGGATTCGCCGAGTCACACTGGATCTGACGGGATTGCCTCCCACGCTCAACGAAATCGACGCCTTCGAACGCGATTCCATCGACGATCCGGCAGCCGCTTATCAAAGTCTGATCGATCGGTTACTGGCATCGCCTCGCTATGGCGAACGGATGGCATCCGGCTGGCTGGATGCCGCTCGCTATGCGGACACCAACGGATATTTCACGGACAACGATCGAACGATGTGGCCGTGGCGCGACTGGGTCATCAACGCATTCAACAGCAACATGCCCTTCGATCGATTCACCATCGAACAACTTGCAGGTGATCTGCTGCCGGATGCGACGATTGACCAGCAGATTGCCACGGGCTTCAATCGCAATCACATGGTGAACAACGAAACCGGCATTATTGAGGAAGAGTTTCGCGTGGAATATGTGGTTGACCGAGTCGACACGACTGCCACGGTGTGGATGGGGCTGACCGTTGGCTGCGCTCGCTGCCATGATCACAAGTACGATCCGATTTCGCAGGAGGACTTTTATCGCTTCTTTTCGTTTTTCAACAACGTGCCTGAACGAGGACTCAGCGGCAGCAGCGGTAACGCAGCGCCACTGCTGAAAGTGCCGACACCCGAACAACAGAATCGACTTAAAGAGTTACCTGGAAAGATTGCAGCGGCTCAGCAGAAATATGCTGCAATCGCGAAGGATCTCGATGACGCACAAGCAGCGTGGGAACAAACGGCGGTGTCACGTTTGCCCTCGGCAGTAATGGCGGGCCTGGTGGCGCATTTTCCACTGGACAGCGAAATTACGGCGGACTCAAAGGTTGGTTCTGTCCGTATCGTGGACGGAATGATCGGCAGTGCCGCAACATTCGACGGCGATGCATGCATCCGTATCACCGACGGTCCTGACTTTGATCACACCGACGCGTTTTCGTTTGGAGCGTGGATTCGGCCCGAAGCCGCAGGGTGTGTCCTTTCGAAAATGGATGATGCCAGAGACATGCGCGGGTATGATGTCACACTGCGAAAAGGCAAAGCTATCGTCAATCTCGTTCATCGGTGGAACAGAGACGCGATCCGGATCTCGACCTCATCATCGCTGTCAATGCGACAGTGGCAGCATCTGATGGTCTGCTACGACGGGTCAGCAAACGCGGCCGGGGTGAACGTCTACCTGGATGGGCAACCACAACCCGTCGAAGTTGCGCAGGATACTTTGATGGGGACGATTAGAAACCAGCAACCGCTGCGAGTGGGGCGACGTCAGGCCAGTGCTTCGTACAGGGGGCTGGTCGACGATGTGCGTTTCTATGATCGCCAGTTGTCCGCCGCAGAAGTTCATCGGCTGGCGAGTCGGCAGTTGGTGCGTGGCATCGTAACGAAACCGCCAGAACATCGCAGCGATGCACAACAGCGAAAGCTGCGAACCTGGTTTCTGCAGCATCATGCCGATAAGCGCTTTGTCAACGCGACGACACAGCTGGAACGACTGCGCAGTGAGCAAACCAGATTGTCGAAAAATGTGGCGACGACCATGGTGATGCAGGAAGCCGACAAGCCGCGTCCCGCCTTTCTGCTTCTGCGAGGCGAGTACGATCGCCATGGCGAAGAAGTCTCCGCTGGTCTACCAGAATTCCTCGCTCCCATCCAGATTCGAAGTCTGCCCGCACGTGACGACGGCGGAGGGAAAAATCGTTCTGCAAATCGCCTTGATCTGGCAAAGTGGCTGGCGGAACCATCACATCCGCTGACGGCTCGTGTGACGGTCAATCGACTGTGGCAACAACTATTCGGCATTGGCATCGTCCGGACCGTCGATGACTTTGGAACTCAGGGCGAATGGCCCAGTCACCCGGAACTGCTCGACTGGCTGGCGATTGAATTTGTGGACAGCGGCTGGGACATGAAACATCTGCTGCGCGTGATTGTCAGTTCCGCGACCTATCGACAGTCTTCGAATTGTTCGGCACAGCTATACGCCCTCGATCCGGACAATCGTTTGCTGGCTCGCGGTTCGCGGTTTCGCATGAATGCCGAGATGCTGCGTGACAATGCTCTGGCGACAAGTGGCCTGCTTGTCGAAAAACGCGGGGGGCCGTCCGTCAAACCGTATCAACCCGCGGGTCTGTGGCGGGAAGTAACCTACGACAGCGATCGTGCGTATCAACCGGATGGCGGCGATGCGATCTATCGTCGCAGTCTGTATACGTTCTGGAAACGACAGTCTCCACCGCCCAACATGCGAGTCTTTGACGCCCCGACTCGTGAAACCTGCTCCGTCCAGCGGTCACGAACCAACACGCCGCTGCAGGCTTTGGCACTGATGAATGATCCCACGTTTGTCGAGGCCTCCCGAAAACTCGCAGAACTCATCATGACACAGCCCGCAGACGATCCCTCGAAACGAATTGTTGTCGCATTCCGCAGGGCAACGGCACGACGACCGACGGCTGGCGAAGTGAACGTCCTGCTGGATGTGTTTCGAGTTCAGAAGAAAGTGTTCGCGGAAAATCAACCAGAGGCGATCAAGCTGTTGAGCGTGGGCGACTCCGCCCGTAACGCAGCATTAAATGTCGCAGAACATGCCGCATGGACGACTGTCGCAAGCATGATCCTGTGTCTCGATGAAACCATTACCCGACGCTGATGATCTTTGACGAAGGAATGACTTGAAAGTCGAGCAGTAACCCATGCCAGATCCCAGTATTTTCCGTTCCCCGGTTAAGTCTTGTGCGATTGACCTCGGACGTTCACAGACCAGACGCCAGCTACTCGGCCGTGCGGCGACCGGCATCGGGACGGCTGCGCTCGCGACTCTGCTTAATGCTGACGTGCCGGCTTTATCAGAAGAAACCGCTCCGCGAGCCAAACGCGTTATCTATCTGTTCATGCACGGCGGTCCGTCGCAGATGGACCTGTTCGATCACAAGCCGGCATTAAGTCGACTGCGCGGGACAGAACTGCCAACTTCGGTTCGCATGAACCAGCGACTGACCGGGATGACAGCCAGCCAGAAAACACTGCCGGTCGCGTCGTCCGTTTTTAAGTTTGCTCGACATGGTCGTTGCGGCGTTTCGCTGAGCGAACTGCTGCCGCAGCTGGGCACGGTGGCAGACGACCTGTGTTTCATCAAGTCGATGCACACCGAAGCGATCAACCATGATCCGGCCGTGACGTATCTGCAGACGGGACATCAACAACCCGGACGGCCCAGCATGGGATCATGGCTCAGCTACGGACTCGGCAGCGAGAACGAAAACCTGCCTGGATTCGTCGTATTGCTGTCCCGCGGCAGCGCGGCGCGGCCCGACGACCCTCTGCACACCCGGCTGTGGGGGTCCGCGTTTCTGCCCTCCAATCATCAGGGCGTGAGTTTTCGTTCCTCGGGTGATCCGGTGCTGTATCTTTCCAATCCGCCGGGCATTGATGCGGCCACGCGCCGCCGCATGCTGGACGGTTTACGGAAGCTCAACACCAGACAGTTTCAGTTCGCGGGCGATCCCGAAATTAACACGCGGATTGCGCAGTTCGAACTCGCAAATCGCATGCAGATGTCTGTCCCGAAACTGACGAATCTGAGTGACGAGACTGACGACACGTTGAACATGTATGGCGACGACGTCCGTCAACCGGGAACCTTTGCGGCGAATTGTCTGTTGGCTCGTCGCATGGCGGAACGCGGCGTCCGGTTCATTCAACTCTATCACCGCGGCTGGGACCAGCATTACAACCTGCCCAGCGACCTGCGACTGCAATGTCGCGACATTGATCAGCCGTGTGCAGCACTTATCAGTGATCTTAAACAACGTGGCTTGTTAGAAGACACGCTGGTTGTCTGGAGTGGGGAATTTGGGCGGACGATTTACAGTCAGGGCAAGCTGGAAAGCAATAACTACGGCCGCGACCATCACGGCCGCTGTTTCACCACGTGGCTGGCGGGCGGCGGCATTAAACCGGGAATGACGTACGGCGGAACGGATGACTTTTCATACAACGTGGCCCATGATCCGGTCCACGTTCACGACCTGAACGCCACAATCCTGCACTGCATGGGCATCGACCACGAAAGGCTGACTTTCAAATTCAAAGGTCGCCAATTCCGACTGACGGACGTACATGGTGAAGTCGTCCGCGATGTGCTGAGTTGACACCGAATGATTTCAACTGGCACTGAATTTGTGGAGCGGAATCGGAAGCGATTCTACGTTATCGGAACAAGAACGGACGCATCGTAGTCCAGGGCCGGCTGCCCCAGCCGTGCATCGTTCCGCAGATAGTGAAAGGCAACGGCTCGGCGAGCGTGGTCGCTGGTGTTGGCAGATGACTGGTGCCAGGTATTTCCGTGGTGAAATGAGATCCCGCCACCTGGAACGGGAGCCGGCGTCATTGCGTACTCGTGCAGCACTTCCGGAGTCATCTGCAGATTAAATGGCTCTCCCTCGGGAGCGATGTGCGGGTGAATCGGACCGAGATTGCTGCCATCACCGTAGAACAGGCAACCGTTCTGCACTGTGGCAGTATCCAAAGCAATCCACACGGTCAGCGTCGCGTCCGAGACATCCGGACCGAAATAGAAGTTGTCCTGATGAACCGGTTTTGGTCCGCCGACTTCCGGTGGTTTGCAGAACACCCGGCTGAAGAAGACAACAGACTCCTGGCCCGATCAGCTGTTCCACCATGGCGACCACGTTTTCCGACTTCGCCAGCTGCTGAAAAGTCTGTCGATGAAACGCGGGGTTGTCCAGCTTCCGCAAGGCCGTTGCCTGGCCGCACCACTGGAACGCGGCGTTTCGTCTGCTCACTCGCGGTGGGTTGATGGTCACCGTTTCGTATCGTGACAGCCAGGTGGAATTTGTCGAGATGCATTCACGATTGGGTGAACCGTGCCGGCTGCGGAATCCATGGAACCGGCCTTGTCAGCTCTATTCATCAGGCCGTTCTAAAGAGGGTTCGGGACGTCTGGTCGAGGGTGATGTCCTGGTATTTGAAACGGAAAAAGGGCACGTTTACCGATTGCTGCCACAGGGTGCGCAGTTGCCAGAGCTGCGTCAGATTGCACCCCCACGAGTTATGGAACCAACGTCTTATTCATTTCCGTTGGCAGATGGAAACAGCGTTGGTGCGACGCTCGGTCGGCCACGATGAGATAACGGGGTCCTTCGCAAGGCTGTTACGGGCAATGACCTAAACTTGCCTTTGCTGGCCTCGGCGATGCCGCGATCCGGATATTCAAGTTAGGTCCGTGGATCTGGCTGCCATTCTGCCGACTTGTGAAACGACATGATGGTCAAGGTAGCTGATCCTCTTGGCTGGGAACCAATGGCTATGTATGGAAATCTGAATGTAACCCACTGAATTGTTGGCCGGCTTGTGCGAGCTGGTTCCTATTGGTCCATCCTGTTTTATGCTAGGGCGTACCTCGTCTTTCACCGCCATCCATGTAGAGGGAGCTGCCGTACATATAGGAGCAGGGTTCGGATGCCAAAAAGGCCACGACATGGGCTATTTCTTCTGGTTCAGCGATCCGTCCTGCGGGAAGATTGCTGCCGAACTCTTGTAAGATCTGCTCCGGGTCGCGGCCCTCTTTTTCGGCCCGCGCCTGCTGGAGATCGCGCGCACGCTGGGTGTTGGTCAGGCCCGGACAGATGGCGTTCACCAGAATGCCATCCCCGGCGACCGCATCCGAGAGGGCACGTGTCATGTTCAGAATGGCAATGTTGGCGAGACTGACAGGGAGATTACCTTGGCTAGGGCTGGTGCCCGCGCCACCAGCAATATGGATAATACGTCCCCAGCTGTTTTGTTTCATGTGTGGAATCACCAGTTGTGATAGGCGCAGATAGCTGTAACTTTTCAGGACCAGTGCATCGTCGATCAACTCGGTAGAGAGGGCCAAGATGTCGCCACCCTGCGCAGCACCGGCACAGTTGACCAGAATATCGACGCCACCGAAGATTTCCACCGTTTCCTCAATAACTTTTTGACAGCCCCCCAGGGTAGTCAAGTCGACGGAAACCGTATGTCCCTGGCTGCCGACTTCGCCGATCTCGCCCAGGACTTTATCCAAACGTTCCTGGTTACGGGCCGTGATGCAGACACGCACACCCTCACGGGCGAGCGCCAAGGCACAACACCGGCCGATGCCGCGATTCCCCCCGGTTACGATGGCTCTCTTTCCCTGCAACCCTAAGTCCATGATTCTTTTTCTCCCGGATGCTGTGATGCTGTTGGTTTTTTGCGCGGGTAACGGACCTTGCTCGGCCAGGTCTCATCGAGCAGTCCCTGCCGATTAATGATAGAAAATCGAATTGTCGCTGAACACCATTGGTTAGGAAGTTTTAGAGCCGTTTCAGGGAAGGTCTCGCGTCTGTCGTTGCAGATGCCTGGAGCAACATTGATACGGAGCTTCTACGGCGCTACGAGCTGCTCCCGAATATTGTGGCGACAGTGAAGGGCTATGCCAAGCATGAGCAGGAAATACTCGAGCGGGTGATTGAGCTGCGTAATGTTTGCCTGGCGGACCACGGTAGCGTAACGCTCGATGGCGCGCTGCCAGCGTGACCAGCGAGCACCACTAACACGGACGGGCCGAATGAGCGTTACGGCTCAAAATCCCAGCTGAAATTACACGCAATGCCTTGAAGTCACCCAGCTAGCGCCTACTAAAAAATGACCATCGAGCACTACTGAAAAAAAACTCTGCTAGTGCTATTAAAGTCGCCGGATGGGGATTAAAATCACTATCAGGTTCCCAAGTGGGACGGGAATTGAAACCTCTATCAGTCAACCGTTTTTGTTCTGGGAGACAGCTAATGTACGGGTTTGCTTTGCTCGTTGTTGCCGTGACGTTGCTTACTAGTTCTATTGCCCAAGCGGCGAGTTATCAAAAAACGACTGGGACTATCGTTGATCCGATCTTGGACGTGTACGGGGATCCTCACTCTTACAGCGGGCCAAACTTGGAACCAAACGCGTACCTGACCCTCGCGAACCTGATCAACGCGAACCTGACCGACGCGAACCTGACCAACGCGAACCTGACCGACGCGAACCTGTCCTTCGCGGACCTGACCCTCGCGAACCTGACCGGCGCGAACCTGTCCGACGCGAACCTGTACCGTGTGTACCTGTCCGACGCGAACATGACCAGCGCGGACCTTTCGGGCTCAAACATCTCGGCGTGGCAGCTACAGGCCGCCGCGGGCGTCGCGGGTGTGAACGTCATGGGAAATAACATGACCGGCTTCGACCTGTCCAATCTGGACCTGACCGGTGCAACCCTGACCAACGCAACCCTGACCAACGCGACCCTGACCGGCGCGACCCTGACCGGCGCGACCCTGACCGGCGCGACCCTGACCGGCGCCACGCTCATCGGTGCAAACCTGCATCAGGCATTGCTGCCGTCGGCCATGCCCAGCCTGCCGGTGATCAACGGCGCGGTGGTCACCGTTGTGAATACCCTTGACGTGTCGGGATCTGTCCAGGTCGATACCGGTGGCAATCTTTCGATCACGTCTGATTCGTTCACCGCGGCGGGTGTCGACATGCAGGGCGGAGAAGTCCATGGTTCTTTATTCAACCTGGACCTTGATGAAATCGGCGATATCAGCGGCCACGGTCAGCTGTTCGGACATGTGGACCTGGGCGACGACGGCACAATCGCGGGCAGCGGGGCGGGCCTTGAACTGTTTGGCCATGTTTCGGGTTCGGGCACACTTTCTGGCACGACCCTGTTTGGCAACCTCAACATCGGCAGCAGCCCGGGCGTGATCACGTTGGAGGATGTGGTGATGTCGGAGTTTGCGACAACCACGTTCGAGATCGCCGGGACCGACCCCAGCCAGTTCGACCAGTTGATTTTGATTGGTTCGGTGGCCCTTAACGGCACAGCGCAAATCACCTTCGACAACTTCACACCCGACCTGGCCGATACGTTCCAGCTGCTTGACCTCACCGGCGGCACAGCCAGCAGCTGGTTCTCCAGCGTAGTCGCTCCAGAGGGATGGACACTCTCGTCCGGCGTCCTGCTGGCCATTCCCGAACCCTCTTCGGCGTTGCTCCTTGGGATCGGGATCCTGTGTGTGGCGGGCTATAGGCGAGACTCTCTGGTCTGAGCGCCAGAAGTGGCCGGCTCTGCCTGAATTCCGCACTACCCCGACCGCATCTCATCCAACGCCTTACGAGTCCGATCGGCCATTTCATCCAGTAACTCGTCACTCATATCCGACCACCAAGGGAAGCTGATCATTTGGCCGTAGAAATGATCGGTTTCAGGCACTACGGCTTTCCCGAATCCCATCTTCTTAAATAATGAAGATCGATGGAGCGGCCAGTACTGCACGATTACCTTGACCATGTATTTGTCACGCATGAGTTGAAAAAGGCCGTCCCGATTCTTGCCGTCGAAGCGAGCCGCCATCAAGTGATAGGCGTGCTCGCAATGGTCGGGCACATGCTGGAAATCAAGCTCTGGATAATCCAACAGGGCGCCAATGAATCGTCGCGCTTGATGGCGCCGTTGCTCGTTTATCTTGTCCAGCCGCTTGAGCATGAGACGGCCCACCACCGAAGCGGGGACGTTGAGGCAGAAGTTATGGGGCCAATATCCCTCGATTGGCGCGACAAGGTCATTGCCGGCCGGAATCCAATCCTTCTCTCTCCCTTCTTCAAATGGCCAGTTTCCCATCCACCGTAAGCGCCGAGCTTCGGTAGCGTGCCGGCCATCCTTGGCCGTGAGCATGCCGCCCTCACCCATCGTCTGCATATTCTTGGCCGTTTGAAAACTGAAGCAGCCGAAATGCCCCATGGAACCGACCCGGCGCCCCTTGTATTTCGCACCCGGTGCTTGAGCGCAATCTTCAACGACGATCAGATTATGTGCTTCGGCCAACGCCATGATCGCGTCCATTTCTGCGGGTAGTCCGTACAGATGCACGGCCACGACGACTTTCGTGCGCGGTGTAATCAAGGACTCGATCGAGGCAGCGCTGACCACACGTGTGTCGGGCTCAATGTCGGCCCATTTCAACGTCGCGCCCGTGCGGCCGAACGGCACGGCCGAGGATACGAAGGTATGGGCCGGAAGAATGACCTCATCACCGCGCCCGATACGGGAAAGAATCGCACACAACTCGAGGGCCGACGAACCGGAATTCACTGCAACTGCATCTGGGCAGCCGACAAACGAGGCAAAGTCCTTTTCGAACGCATTGTTCTCGGGAGCACCGGTGCCCCCAATACCCAGACTTTCAGCTTCACGCAACGTGCGAATCAGAGCCTGCTCCTCTTCATCATTCAGACGGGTCTGAACTCCCGGTCCTGAGATCGGCGTGTAAGTTGCGACGTCGGTTTGAGCCATATCAAAGAAACCTCCAGGTTGTGATCCGGGTTCGGGTTCGTATCGTACCCGGGTGCGTTTGCGTATTCAAGTGGGAGGGCAATCCGCTTGGCGGCCGTGGTGGATCTCCCTCCCGCGCTGGCAACGAAGCACCACCTCCCATTCTTAGCACCTTACGGCCCAGATACTTTTTCCGACATTTCCCATATGGGTTGAACCTGAAACCGATCCAGGCTCAACCCATATGGGAAATGTCGGTTAAAACAAGACAGGATTCCATCGTCCGAAAGAAAGTTCAACATGCAGGTCAACACCGAAATCGATATTGAACGGTTTACCTACACCCCAGCCGACAGGCAGATCTGAGAAGAGGAACTCGACGCTTTTGTCCCGTCTACAATCTACGATGCTCACTACCATCTCTGGTCGGAAGACGCCATCGCGAATGATCATCCCCAACGCGGCGCCCTCCTGGAAGTGGACCGGGCGGGGGCGCAATCCTTCGACCATCAGATGTTTCCCGACCGAGAGATCGTGGTGACGTCGCGTCCGTTTTACGTGGATGCCTGGCCCTTGAAGTGGGTCGCTCGTTCGTCTCGCTCCCAGACTCTGATCCCGGAATCCCTGCCCACAGAACCGCTGGTCTACATCCCTGAATCAAACGGGCTTGGGCTTGATGAACATCATATCTTCCGGTGTGACCCACGATGATCTTAGGTCCACGCGGAACCAGCCTTCGCTGTTCTTCTTATGAAAACGGCACGGAGATCGTTTGCCGAATTCCTTCAGATCGTATTGCGCCCAGGTCTTTCCCATATCCAATGACACAATGATCCCCGTATCCATGGTTGATGCAGGGGCACAATGTGATGCCAGAATGACGCCGTCCTGGATAATCATGTTGGCCGATTCCACGCCTGGATTGAACAGCCGCGTGTGCTTTTCCGGATTCGCGATGTCCGCGGGATCGCAGCTAAAAATCCCTCGGTCATAAGGTTTGGGGCCGTTCGAATCGCTGATCCAGTACAGTCTCCCGTCGACGAAATTGATGCCTCCACATTTGTAGCGCGAATTCGATACATCGGAGATGATGACCTTCCAGTCCCACTGGTCCTTGCCAGCGTCATAGGTACCTCGCAGCCAGTGACATTCGTGCCCTTCCGGTCTGGTACCGTCGCCGGTACACGCGTAGAACGCGTCTTCAACCGGGTTATAGGTTACGCAGTGAATGTGGCGACAGATGGTCGGGTTGTCAGGATCTCCGAGCAGCCGGCCGATTTTACCTCCGCCTCCGGAACCGTTGTCGCGAATGTAAGGATTCTGTCCGAACGAATATGCGATTTTGACGGTCTCTCCGTTGTCGGTCGAATAGTAAATATTGACCGGTGAGGCACCATCAATCACGTTGCAGTAATTGCCCCAAACAAGCATCTCAGATCCATTCACTTCCCACGTATGCACTCCGGTGCAACTGTGAAAATACCAACCTGGATGATCCGGGTTCACCGGCGTGTGAGGAATGTAATCAGAACCATCAGAACCCTTAACGATGATTTGCCTGTACGTTTTCAGGTTGTCAGTACTGAGGTACAGTTTTGCGAGCGCACTGAACAGAA
>Ga0310121_10001041_pt1 | contig 29276 bp, 25 predicted proteins | sample CB27_Tmax_986_MG_FD_203504 | JGI IMG/M metagenome (GOLD analysis project Ga0310121, IMG submission 203504) | Marine microbial communities from Western Arctic Ocean, Canada - CB27_Tmax_986 | ecosystem: Environmental > Aquatic > Marine > Oceanic | place: Canada: Western Arctic Ocean | collected... | reverse complement strand
CTTGTCCACCGTCAGGTTCGCCACCGCTCGCTTCAGCCGTGCGTTCTCCTTCCCCAGCTCCCGGCTCACCATCCCCACCGTTTTGCTGTTCGCCAGACCCACCTCCGCCTCTCTTAATGCCGTGATCATCTGCTCCGGCGTGTGTCGTCTCCTACTCATTCTGACCTCCCCCCTGATAGTTGCGACCAAAGCCGCATCCTAACATCAACTTTGGTCTCGTTTCAGGGGGTCACGTCACCGAGGCTCAGTATTGCTTGAACACCCGCTCCAATTCCTCAGGGCCGACGCCGGCGGCCAACGCCACTAGCAACAGGACCCTCGCTTTGTGCGCGGACAGGTCACGAGCCAGAATCGACCCCTTAACCAGGGGGTTGCCCGGAATCCGTCCGCCCGGTACACGCGACGAGATGACGATCGGAATTCGGCGGTCCGTCGCCTCCCGAACGGCCCGAAGCCCCCCCGCGCTCATTCTTCCACCGGCGAACGTTTGCACGATGATCCCCGCGGCGCCCTTGTCTATCCACTCCGTGATCGTAGATCCGTCGAACCCGGCGTAGTCGATCACGATCGCAACCTCGGGGAGACTCTCGACTCGGGAGAGATCAAACTCACTGCCGGCGGTGTGCCGATGTGGGGGTGAACGGTAGAAGAGGACCGTGTCTGGGTCGGCGTAGCCCAACAGGCCGAACTCCGGAGCCCGGAACGTTTGTACGCGTTGATTGTCCGTCTTACGTGCGGCTCGCGCGGAGTTGATCTCGTCGTTGAGGACGATCATTACGCCCCGGTTCCTCGCGGCGGCGCTGGCTGCCACCCGCACCCCGTCCAAGAGATTGGACGGGCCGTCCGCGGAGATCGTCGTAGCGGACCTCATGGAGCCGACCAGGACAACGGGCCGTTCGTCCTGGACCGTGAGATTCAGGTAATACGCGGTTTCCTCCATGGTGTCGGTTCCATGGGTCACCACGACGCCTGCGAGGTCCGGCTCCGTGCGAAACAGCTCATTGATCCGTTTGCTGATCCGGAGCCAGAGTTCGGGCGTCATGCGGGAGGACCCCGTGCGGGCGACTTCCTCTACCGTGATGGAGGCGTGATCCATGAGCTGGGGAACCGCCTGTACAAGGTCGGAGCCCGCGAGCGTTGGGGCTCCGGAGCGGGAGGCGATGGTACCGCCCGTCGTGAGAATCACGACGCGGGACTCGAGATCCTGCAACGCCTGAACGCCGCTCGCGAACGAAGACAGTACGGTTAAACACAAAAGTACCCGGGCGGTCACTGGCGCCGGCGTTCTCTCCTCTCCGCCGCGATCTCTACCAGTCTCCTGAGCTCCGTAATCGGTTCGTCGTGGTCGTCCACTTGGAGTCTCAGCACGACATCGTTGTTCAGCCACACGCCGCCGTCTTCTTGGACGATCAACATGGCCGCCGACTGCATACCCCGTCGGTCGCCACCGGCGGTTTGTCCGGCTTCCAGCGCGGCGATCAGGCGTAGCGATAAGTGGCCCTCCGTGGCGTCGAACGCACGCACCATCTCGTCCACCACTTCGGGTCCGGCCAGGATGTTACCCTGAGCGGAGACGTAGCGCCCGACCTTCTGGCCCGCCCAGTCACTCGCTCTGGGACCGGTATGGGTGGCGACCTCGCCTCGCGAATTCATGACGGAAAATTGTCGTCCTTCGACGTTCCAACGCTCCGGGCGGGGATTCGGATCGTCTCTCAGTACGCGCTCGACCACCTGCGCCGGCCTGACCCCTTGGCGCAGGAGCTCCAGCGACTGCGGGCCATAACTCACGTCGACGATCGCCTGAGTGGCCACGACACCCACGCCTGCCTCGGCCCACAACACACCGTTTCCGACCGAGAACACACGAGACTGCACGGCGGCTCCGACCTCCCCCGTCTCGGGATCGAAGCCGAGGATGGAGAAGGTAGCCACAGGGGGCCACGGCGCCGCATCCGCCGTTGGGCTCGATTGTGCGACGACGGAGGAGGACGACAAGAACGAAACACAAAGGATAAGGGCGGCGACCGAGACGCGCGTAGGGCCGTTCGGAGACATGAGCGGGCTCCTTGGGAAAGGTCTTAATGTTGTGATTCGGCTAAGCTGGGGCAGAGCTCCGTCGCAGGCCAGGGCGGCTTCCGGAACACCGTCGCGAGGACTGGCGTCCAGCAGGACGCTTGGCGACATTCGGGGGCTTTGATTCAGGTTCCACGTCGGGTTCCACGAAAATCAGGAAGCCAGTGAAAGAGAAAATCGCCATCATCTCCGGGATCATGCCCGTCGTGATTATTCTGGATCTGATCACGAAGCGCTGGGCCCTTTCGGCGCTCTCCGGGGGGCCTCGGATTGAGCTCTTCGGTGGACTCATTCCGCTTACGCTGGCGTTCAACCGGGGGGCGGCGTTCGGTCTTTCGCTAGGCAACAATCCTCGATGGTTCTTCATCCCGATGATGGTCCTCGCCTTGATTCTGCTGATCGTCCTTCTGACGCAGGCCCAGGCTCGGGATTGGCTCAGGTTCGTGTCAGTCTCGCTCGTCATCTCGGGGGCGCTCGGCAACCTGTACGATCGCGTCCGTTGGAATCGCGGTGTCGTCGATTTCATCGGGCCCATCGACCTGGGTGTGATGCACTGGCCGATCTTCAACGTGGCGGACATGGCCATCTCTGGCGGTGCAGTGTTGCTCGCCGTCTCATTTTGGCGGGAGGAGCAGAGAGAACGACTGTCTTCGGCGGAGTCGGGCGACGGAGCGGTCGAGTCGGACGGCGGAGCGGTCGCACCCGAGCCCGAAGGGGGCTGAGGGCGCCGACGGCGAAGCTCCAGACGAGCGGCGGGTCGAACGGTCGATACCGGAGCACCCGCCGCTCCTCTGGAGCGGCTCACTAGAGCATCAAGTGCTCGTCTAGGTCCATCGGCGAGACGTACAGGCGGAACTTGTCGGCTTCGACGAGCTTGGTTGCCACTAGTTTCCGGTGGACGTCTTCTCCGAGCGCTTCCTTGAGAAATTCGCTGCGCTCTGCAACGTGGACGGCCTCGAAGAGATCGTGGGGAAGAGCGCGGATGTTCATCTCTTCCCGCTCGACCGTCGTCAGCTGATACAGGTCCATGGTCATCGGCTCCGGGCACGGGGTCTTCCGGGTCAGACCGTCGAGTCCGGCGGACAACATGACACTGAAGGCCAGATACGGGTTGCACGTGGCGTCGGGGAAGCGGAGTTCCATGCGCGTCGCCACCTCATTACCTGGCTTGTAGAGCGGGATCCGCACCGCAGCTGAGCGATTCCGTTCGGCCCACGCGATGTACACGGGCGCCTCGTAGCCGGGCACGAGTCTCTTGTACGAGTTGTGCATCTGATTCGTGATAAGGGCCATATCCCTGGCATGATCGAGGACCCCCGCGATGAAGTGCTTAGCCGTCGGACTGAGGTGATTCGGGTCATTCTTGTCGTAAAACGCGTTCGTCGACTCGTCCTTGAAGATCGACAGGTGCACGTGCATGCCGGTACCGTTCTCGTTGGCGATCGGTTTGGGCATGAACGTCGCGAATACGCCGCAACGCCGCGCAACCTCCTTAACGATGTACTTGTAGGTCTGGAGGTTGTCGGCCATCTGCAGTGCTTCCTGATAGCGGATGTCGATCTCATGTTGGGACGGCCCGACTTCCGAGTGATGATACTCGACCGGCACGCCCGTGGCTTCGAGCGCGAATACGGTGACTTCGCGGATGTCGTCTCCAATATCGACGGGGTTGATGTCGAAGTAGCCGGCCTTATCGAGCAAGCCGGGCCCCGTCTCATCCTTGAAGTAGAAGAACTCGGCTTCGGGACCGATGTTCATGTGCGAGAAGCCCTGTTCCTTGAGGCGCTCTAAATTCTTCGCGAGGATGAATCGGGGATCGGACTCGTATGGCTTGCCATCCGGCGTCCGAATCTCAGCGAACATCCGAAGTGAACGCGACCCGCCCGGGCGGAACGGCAGAACCTGCGCCGTCGATGCGATGGGGAAGGCCACCATGTCGCTTTCTTGAATGCGTTGGTATCCGTCGATCGACGAGCCATCGAATCCCATTCCTTCCGAGAACGCTCCGGGGAGCTCTTTCGGCGTAATGGAGAACGACTTCAAGAACCCGATCATGTCGGTGAACCAAATACGGACCGAGCTGATTCCGTATTCTTCGACGTACTTGAGAACCTCTTCGGGCGTGTTGAGCGAAAGGCCGTGTCGAGAACCCATCTCGTCGACGTAGTCCTCCATCTCTTCGCGAAAGGCTTCAACCTCGTACAGCAGGGAATCGAGGCTCATAGGTGTAGCTCCTCCAGGCGCTGGGGTGGGAGGGGTGTGTGGCGAAGTGTCGGCGGTGCCCCGAAAAAAGAAAACCAGGCCGTTGGAGACACCTCTACCAAGGCCTGGTTGGAGCGGTCGAACCGAGGGTCGCGGATCCTCACGGACCCCCTTCCGACGGTGGAATTGCGTGTCGCACACGCGATGATAAATACGGTCTTCCAGTGTGTCAACCTCAGGCTCTCATGAAGCTGGCGGGCACGCGGATCGCGGAGCCCCAAACGGTTGCTCACCGGCGATCCCCCTGACACTTTTCTCGGGGACCCATCCACGACCGATACGAATATGCGAGGGACTCGGGAGGCTTCATGAGGGATTTTCTGAGCACACCGTTTCTTGGAAACACGGCGCAGGACTGGATGATCGCCTTGGCGGTAGCTCTAGTGGTCATGGCGCTCGTGCGCGTGGCGATCCAGCTGATTCTGCGGCGGCTGAAGTCGGTCGCGGCAAAGACCGACACGGATGTCGACGACCTGATCGCCGAGTTGCTCGGCAAGACCCAGTTTCTGTTCGTGGCGCTGGTCGCGCTTTACGCCGGCGCCGTGACACTCGACCTGCCTGCCGGGATCGAAAGCCGGCTTTCCACGGTTCTGATCCTCGGGTTCCTCATCCAGAGTGCGCTGTGGGCGAACGGGATCATCAACTATCTGCTGGACGGCTGGGCAAAGCGTAAGTTCGAGGCTGACCCGACCATGTCGACGGCGCTCGGCGCGATCGGTTTTCTGGTCCGCTTCGGGGTGTGGGCCACCTTCGTCATGCTGGCCCTCGACAACGCGGGTGTCGACGTCGGTCCTCTGGTCGCATCCCTGGGGATCGGTGGCGTGGCGCTCGCCTTGGCGCTCCAGGGAGTGCTCGGAGATCTGTTCGCGTCCCTGTCCATCATCTTCGACGAACCGTTCGTCGTAGGTGACTTCATTCAGGTCGGAGATCTGTCGGGCACGGTCGAGCATGTGGGATTGAAGAGTACCCGAGTGCGGGCGCTCACCGGAGAGCAGCTGGTGTTCTCCAACTCCGATCTACTCAGCAGTCGGATCAGGAACTACCAAGGTCGTCAGGAACGGCGTTGCGCCTTCACGTTGGGTGTGACGTATGAGACTTCTTCGGAAAACCTCAAAAAAATTCCAGGTCTCATGAAGGAGATCATCGAGGCTCGCGAGAACACCCGCTTCGATCGGTCCTTCCTTCAGTCGTTCGGAGATTCGGCCGTCAACTTCGATACGGTCTATTATATGAGCGTCCCCGACTTTGCCGTGTACGCGAAGGCGCACCACGAGACGAACCTCGAAATCTTCAGGCGTTTCGGAGAAGAGGGGATCGACTTCGCGTACCCGACTCAGACCCTTCACATCGCGGGAGGGGGGCCGGGTCCCTGAAGCAGCACGACGTACTCGACCCGCCGTCCGCGCATCTCCGTGATCTGAAAGCGGCCACCGTCGAACTCAACCACGTCGCCGACGCGACCGATCCGATTCAGAGCTCCGAAAACGTAGCCGCCTAGGCGGTCGTGCGGATTCTCCGGAAGGCCGAGCTCGAGGCGGTCGTTGACTTCCCGAACCGCCACCCCTCCCCAGATCAGAGTACGTCCGTCGGGTAGCTGCTCGAAGTTCATCGGTTCGTCCGCCTCGTGCTCGTCCTGGATCTCTCCGATGATCTCTTCGATGAGGTCTTCGAGCGTGACCAATCCTGCCGTGCCGCCGAACTCGTCGATGACGACGGCCATCTTGGCCCGTTGTCTACGCATCTCTGGGATGAGATCCTCGACCAACTTGGTAGTCGGCAGGAACTGAACTGGCCGCACGATGCCGGAGATTTCCCGGACTCCATCACGCTGTGCCCTCCACAAGTCACGGGCCAAGAGAAGGCCCTCGACCTTGTCCAAGGAGTCGGAGTAGACCGGCATGCGGAGGTGGCCCTCGTCAAGCATGATCCCGATCGCCTTGTCCACGGTCGCCTCGCGAGGGACGGCGACCATGTCGGTACGCGGCGTCATCACCTCTCCTACCGTCACTGCGTCGAGGCGAATCACATTAGTCACGACTTTCCATTCATCCTCGTCGATGGTGCCTTCTCGGTATCCTATTTGGGCCAGAACCTCCAATTCGGCCCGACTCACGGTCGATCCGCGCGAGCCGCGTAAGGCACGACTGAAGAAGTTGAGCGGAATCAGGATCGGCTTCATGAGAAGCACCATCCAGTGGAGCACGTGTGCGGCGGGTGCGCCTAGCTGCGGCCAAAACGTGGCGCCGATGGTCTTCGGCACGATTTCGGAGAAGAGTAGGATGATCAACGTCAGAACCCCGGTAAAGACACCGATCCAGGCTTGCCCAAAGACGCTGGCGGCGATGGAGCCTCCCAAGGCCGCGCCCGCCGTATGAGCGATGGTGTTCAGGGTCAGGATCGCGGCGATGGGCTCGTCGATCTTCTCCTTCATGCGATGGAGATAGTCCCCGGCTCTGAACCCTTGCTCCCTCAAGACTTGCACGTAGGAATGCGTGACCGAAAGTAGGACTGCTTCCAGGACAGAGCAGAGGAAAGATATCGAGAGGGAGATCCCGAGGACCCAAAGAAGCGTTACCATACTCCGCATTATCGGAGCTTCTGTGGTCATCAGACAAGAGGCGGCAGAGAATGTCGATCGAGGTGTGCGCCCCGTGACCGACCCGCGAGTCTCGGGCTTCTCGCTTCTTGGCTCGCTCGAGCGCGCTTCGAGTCGGCGGAGCAGGTCCGCTTGCTTTATGTGGCGACGACCCGGGCCCGCGACGAGTTGGTCGTCGCTCGGCGGCGAGGGGGTTCCGCGAAATCCTCCTGGAAGCTTCTCGATTCATGGCTGTCGGAAAAGGGAAGGCACCTTGTCGACATTGCGGCCGAAGAGCCGGCGCCTCGCCCCAAGATTCAGCGACAGGGAAAAGCCATCCTCGAAGAGATCGCTCGTACCGATGGGAAACGTCACGCGAAGGCCCTGCCTCAGTATGACTTTCGGTCTGTCACATCGGTGGCCAAGGCCGAGGAACAGAGTGTACCACAGTTGCAGCTGAGCCTCGACGAGGCCCGGGAGTCCCCACCGGATCGACCGTCGCGAGGGTTCAGTTGGGGCACGGTGGTGCACGACGCTCCCCCGTCATCGGCACAGGGAGGGCTCCCACAGCAGTCGCTCGCCCGAATCTGCCACGAACTCCTCGTCGAAAACGAGAGACCGGTCGATGCCGGCGGCAAACCGGCGGAGCTCGATGAGCTCATGGCGCTGATCGAGACCTTGAGCAGCTCCGACTTGTGGCGTCGGGCTCGTGCCTCCGAGCGGCTCGTGGTCGAGATGCCGTTCTCCACTCTGATGCCGCAACGCGCACAAGCGGGCGGTGACCGAGCCGGCCCGTCGCTCTACGTCGAGGGTGTGATCGATCTCGCCTTCATGGAGGCGGACGGTTGGTCCATCGCCGACTATAAGACCGATGTGGGTACCGATCCCGGATTTCCGGCACGCCACGACAGCTACCGCAAGCAGGTGGACCTCTACGCGGAGTGCTGGAGCCTACTCACCGGTGAAGCGGTGAAGGAGCGCATCCTGTTCTACACCACACAGCAACGGCTGGAAATCTGGTGACGCGTCCGGTTGACGTGTGAGGTGCGGAGCAGGATGATGAACCTCCACGACAACGTCCAGGTTTAATCGCGGGGTGATCTTCATGCGGGCCATGAGAGCTACGTTTTCAGTATTCACTGTTCTCCTCTTAGGAGTTGCCGCTTCCGCGAGCGCTCAACAGACGGTGACCTCGCCCGAGCAGCAGTTCGGGCACGAGATCGGGGCGGACTACGTGCTGCCTAACTACACGGATCTCCACGAGTATTGGCAGAAGCTGGCCCGCGAGTCGGACCGCATGACGGTCGAGGACATCGGACTCACGGAAGAGGGACGCCCGCAAATCATGGCCGTGATCACCTCACCGGCGAACCGTGCGAGTATAGATCGTTACCGCGAGATCTCTCGTCGCCTCGCCAAGGCCGAGGGGGTATCCGAGGAGGAGGCTCGCCGCCTGGCACAGGAGGGGAAGGCGGTAGTGTGGATCGATGGCGGACTCCACGCCACGGAAGTCTTGGGGGCGCAGCAGCTCATGGAGTTGGTCTACCGAATGGTGAGCCGCTCCGATCCGGAGACGCTACGGTTTCTGGACGACGTGATCCTCCTCGCGACCCAGGTGAACCCGGACGGCATGGAGCTGGTCTCGAATTGGTACATGCGCGAGTCGGACCCGCTGAAAAGAAGCACCGGCAATATTCCCGTTCTATATCAGAAATACGCCGGCCATGACAACAATCGTGACTTCTACATGTCGGCGCTGGCAGAGAGCACCAATATCAATCGCGTTCTCTATCGAGAGTGGTTCCCACAGATCGTCTACAACCACCATCAGACGGGGCCGTCGGGCACCGTCATGTTTGCTCCGCCGTTCAGAGACCCGCCCAATCACAATTTGGATCCTCTCATCATCACGGGCCTCGACGGTGTGGGGGCGGCCATGCACGGTCGATTCGTGAGTGAAGGGAAGGGGGGCACTACGATGCGCTCCGGATCCAGCTACTCGACCTGGTGGAATGGTGGCCTGCGTACGACGCCGTACTTCAAGAACATGATCGGACTGCTCACGGAAACCATCGGCAATCCGACCCCTATCGAGATTCCGTTCAGGCCGACGCGTCAGCTGCCACACGGAGACCTTCCGCTCCCGGTCGAGCCGGGGGAGTGGCACTTCCGACAGTCGATTGAATACTCCCAGACGGCGAACTGGGCGGTGCTCGACTACGCGTCACGTAACCGCGACCACCTCTTGTTCAATCTGTGGCGGATGGGCATGAACTCGATCGAGCGCGGTAGCACCGACACCTGGACGGTGCTGCCCTTCGAGACAGAGGCGGCGACCGAGGCATTGGGGCTCAACGTTGCCGGCACCGTTGCCGACTACGAGACGTTCTTGAAGTCGCCGGGCGATCGAGATCCGCGTGGCTTCATCATGCCTTCGGACCAGCCCGACTTCGCTACCACCACCAAGTTCGTGAACACCCTGATCAAGAACGGTGTGGACGTACACAGGGCCACGCGGAGCTTCTCGGTAGGTGCCACGACCTATCCTGAGGGCTCCTATGTGGTGAAGGCGGATCAAGCGTTCCGGCCGCATGTCATGGACATGTTCGAGCCTCAGCAGCATCCGAATGACTTCTCCTATCCGGGTGGGCCGCCGACGCCGCCCTATGACAACGCCGGTTGGACGTTGGCCTTCCAGATGGGCGTAGAGTTCGACCGCATACTCGACGGGTTCGACGGGCCTTTCGAAAAGATAGATGATGTCTTGCTGGCCCCCGCGGGGCAGGTGATGGGATCGGGGGGTGACGGATACGTCTTCGACCATCGCAACAACAACTCGTTTCTGGTGCTGAATCGACTACTAGCCGAGGGTAAGGACGTGTCATGGCTGGTGGATGCGTCGGCAGAGGCGAATCTCCCTGAAGGCGCGTTCTACGTTGCGGCCGACCAGGTGGACTCTGGGGAACTGGCGGCGTTGGCCGCCGAGACGGGCGTGGACTTCCAGTCGGTGCGTGAGCCGACGGGCGAGACGTTAGAGCTGCAGAGGCCCCGAATCGGGCTCTGGGATCAGTACGGTGGGTCGATGCCGTCCGGATGGACTCGCATGATCATGGAGGACTTCGGCTTCGACTTCGAAGTGGTCTACCCGGCCGAGATCGCCAGTGGAGAACTCGCCGACCGGTTCGACGTCTTGGTGCTGGAGGACGGCGCCATTCCGGCTCCTGACGGCGGGCGGGGTAGGTTCAGGGCCCCCCCTGATCCCAACAGCCTTCCGGCGGAGTACCGAGATCGCTTGGGAGCTCTCACGGCGGACAGCGGAGTGCCCGAAATATTGGAATTCATTCGGGCCGGAGGCACCGTGATCGCCGTGGGGAGTTCCTCAACCCTCGGGTATTATGCCGGGTTACCCATGAGCGATCACCTGGTAGAGGGGGGCAGGCCCCTCACCGACGAAGAGTATTTCACTCCAGGCTCGGTGCACTCCCTCAAGATCGAGCATGACAGTCCCCTTACCCACGGCCTGGGCGATCGTCTCGACGTGCTCATCAGCCATAGCCCGCTCTTCGATCTGGAGCCCGGGTTCGAAGCCTCGGGGGTCAAGAGAATCGGCTGGTTCGATACGGATCAGCCGTTGAGGAGTGGGTGGGCTTGGGGGCAGGAGCGCATGAGGGGTGGTACGGCGCTGATCGAGGCAGACATAGGCGACGGACAGCTCTTCCTGTTTTCTCCGAAAATTACGTTTCGATCGCAATCGCACGCGGCTTTTCCGCTGCTCTTCAATGGCATTTTCTACGGTTCAGCCAGGAGGCGCCCCATTCTGTAAGGGAATCGAATCGTCGCGATTGGGGAACCTGCCAGGGCCTGCCAGCTATTAATGACAGACCCGAGGGGATCCTGGGGGAGCTTGGGGGAATGCCAAACCCGGGGGAGTCGCGAAGCGCTAGGGGGCAGAAGGATGCGTAGTCGGGATCGAACAGTCGGATTTGCCGCGCTACTGATGGTGTCCGCGTTGGCGGCGTTTGCCGGAGCCGCGTCGGCTCAGCTCTCAGGAGTCGTCACGGCCCGCGGTGGGATACCGCTCGAGGGTGTGGCCGTCGAAGCGTGGAGCGGTGATCGAAGGCTCGCGGCGGTACTGAGTGATGCCGATGGAGCTTTTTCCTTTCCGGAGATCGTGACCCTACAGACGGTCATGCTTCGGGCTGGAGCGCTGGGCTTCGACGTGCTTGAGGTCGCGGTGGTGGAGGGGGTGGACTCCTATGACCTGCGCCTCGCGGAAGCTCCCCTGGTGCTCGAGGGGCTTCTCGTGACCACAGAGGAGGCTCCGTGCGAGATGCGACGGGACGAGTCACGTGCGAGAGGGCTATGGGAGTATGCCCGCTTGAGGTATCACGGGATCATGGACACTCTCGGGATCGCCACGTATCTGGCCGAAGCGGATACCGTCCTACCGCTCGGGAAACTCGGCCCGTTGGAGCTCCCTGACCTGAATCTGAGTCAGCGCGGCTCCTCGTCTCTTCTCCGATTCAGTTGGACGCGACGCATCGAACGGGAAGGTTATGCGTTCAAGGTTCGGCGAATGGACGGGGCGCAGCCCTACGACTCCTGGGTTTATCCTCCGCTCGAGGCGGACTTCGCTCCTCACTTTGTCGACGATTTGTTCGGTGAGCGCCATCGCTTCATCGTGGACGATGAGCGCGAGGATGGTTGGAGTCTGGCCTACTGTCCCGAGAAGGACGACAAGCCTGCTATCGCGGGGACGATCGAACTCGCGCGCGACACCACGTTCGTTTCGGTCGAGTGGATCTTCCAGACACCCGAGCCGGTGGAGCACGCAGGGGGTCGAGCCGTGTTTTCTCCGCTCTTGCCGGGTTCCGAGAACACGTATTTTTTACCGTCCGAGGCGATCATCTGGCGTGCCGTGCCTGAGGGGGACTACGTCCAGCGCTACCAGCGGTACGAGAAATGGTTCGTGGCTCCTGGAGACTCGGTTCCCCTCCTGCCGTTGCGGCGGGCCGGCGGGCGGTGACGCCCACGAGACCCCCGAGAGCCGGACCACCCCGGCGGACCTAGTCCATGAGCGTTCGCTGCAGGTAGGCCCGAACACGTCGCCACGCGTCACGGGCGGGCTCCTTGCGAAGGGCGCTGGATCTTGACCGACACGGAGCTAGAAGCCGTGGTTCACGTCGTCGTAGATGTGAACGTCGTTCTCCACTCCCGCCGACCGTAGCGCTTCGACGAACTTGTCGACGGTCGCGGGCGGGATGCCGCTGTCCATCTCCGCGAAGGCTCCGTAGACCTCGTGGTCGATGGACGCCAGAATCTCCGGATCGGTCACGAGGCTTCCGTAGAAGATCGCCGTACCCTCGTGCCGCTCCCCACCGATGGCGTAGCTGAGAGCGATACCACCCCCGAAACACCAACCCATCGTGGCGATCCGACCGGTCACGTCGTCGCGGCTGCGAAGATAGCGGGCCGCCGCGTCGAGGTTGGCGATGACTCGATCTGGGCTCGCCTGCGTCTCCCGCATCAAAGCCACGTTTTCTTCTTGATTGGTACCGGTCCGAGCCGAGTATAGGTCCGCGGCCAGAGCAACGTATCCTTCCGCGGCCATGGCATCGCGGTCCGCGTGTTAGCGCCGCAACTCCTTGATTTTCACCCGAAAAAAGTCGAACGTTTTACTCCTTCTTCCGTGATCCGAAGACCCTTTCTTGTTCATTCTCGGAAAGCTGTGAGTCGACGATTCTCGTTCGTTTCGAGCCCGCCCGCGTTTTTCAATCGGGCCCTTGCCGGCGTCGGTCGCACGTCTAGTGGCGTCGCCGAGCACGCCGGTCAGCTCGGTCAACTGGTTTGGCAAATGGGCGTCGCCATGTTCCGCTTCCGCGTCCCCCGTCGCCTCATCCTTCGTGAAATCCGGACCCTGGGGATACAGAGCGTCCCCATCGTTCTCGTAGCCGCCGGGCTGATCGGTATTGTGACCAGTCAGCAGGGCGGCTATCAGCTGCAGAGTAATCTGCCGCTCTACATCATGGGATCCGTGGTGGTCGAGAGCGTGATTCTGGAGATGGGCCCGGTGCTGACGGCGGTCGTCATGATCGGCCGGGTTGGTGCCCGCATCACGGCTGAGCTGGGGACCATGAAGGTGTCCGAGCAGATCGATGCGCTCTACTCCGTAGGGCGCGACCCCGTAGAGATCTTGGCCGCCCCCCGGGTGATCGCCATGATCATCTCGATGCCGCTCCTCGTGGGAATGGCGAACATCGTGGGGATCATGACGGGTATGGTGTCGGCACAGTACACGCTCGGCTTGGGCCCTGAGACCTTCTTTTACGGTGCTCGGCTGTTTTGGCACTCTTATGACCTGTTCTACTCCCTTCTCAAGGCGTTCGTGTTCGGAGCGGCGATTCCCATTATTGCCATCCACATGGGCCTCAGGACCACGGGTGGCGCCGAGGGTGTAGGCAGGATGACCACGCATTCCGTCGTCTTCATGACGCTTACGATCCTGATTCTAGACGCCATGTTCCCGCCTCTCTTCCTCCAGTAGGCGCGATCGTGACTGCTTCGGAGAACGGATCGAGACCGGTCATTGAGTACATCAACGTATCCAAGGCCTTTGACGAGCCCGTGCTCTCGGGGATCAGCCTCTCGGTGCAGGCCGGGGAGATGTTCGCCCTGTACGGTCCCTCGGGTACAGGCAAGAGCGTCCTTCTGAAGACGACGCTGGGTTTGATCACGCCGGATCGGGGGGACGTGCGGGTGGCCGGTGAGTCGGTCTACTTCGGCGATCGCCGGGCGATCGAGCGTATCCGTGACAAGGTCGGCTACGTGTTCCAGTATGCGGCCCTCTTCGATTCGTTCACCGTCTTCGAGAACATCGAGATCGGGATTCCGGAGGAGAGACTCAATCGCATGAGCCGGGCCGAGGTCAGGCGCAACGCCTGGGAATCCCTGGAACTCGTGAATCTTCAGCCTGCCCAGGTGCTGGGGAAGCTGCCCGCAGAGCTGTCCGGCGGCATGAAGAAGAGAGTGGGTATTGCGAGAGCGATCGCGGGGCGCCCTGAGATTCTCCTCTGGGATGAACCCACGACGGGACTCGATCCCGTGAACACGGCGGCGATCGAAAGATTGATCACCCGACTCTCCGAGGAATTGCACGTGACTTCACTCGTGGTAACCCACGATGTACAGGGTGGCTTGGAGATGTGTGACCGGGTCGCGATGCTTGAGGGCGGAAGGCTCCGCTTTTGCGGATCTCCTGAAGCCTTTATGGAAAGTGACGATGAGGTCGTGAAGGCGTTTGCAAATCGTGAAGCTGCGATCGCCGCTTTGGACGTGCTGGACGTTCGGTAAACCGGGTAGGTTCAAGAGGAGTATCACATTGGTGACGAACAAGAATCAGGAACTCACTGACGCGGAGATTGCCGACGCGGTTCCGGGGCAGGCTGGAGCGCGGCATCTACGGATCGGTGTTTTCGTACTGATCGGCGTGATGGCGAGCATCGTTCTGCTCTACATCTTGACCGACCCGGCCACGTTCCGAGGGCGCTACAAGGTCACGACCAGCGTCGAGAACGTGATGGGACTGCGCAAAGGTGATCCGGTTCAGATGCGCGGCGTAAACGTCGGGCGCGTCCACGACTTCGAGCTGGAGGCCGGTACCGAACTCGTGGTCATCGTGCTCGAGGTCGAGGGTCAGTGGAGAATTCCAGAGGGGTCTGTGAGCCAACTCGTGACTCCCGGTATCATGGCTCCCAGAACGGTCGAAATCCTTCCTGGGCCGGGTCCCGGCGAGATTCGGAGTGGAGGATTCCTCCCGGGTTCGGTCGTGAAGGGGCTACTCGACGATACGGAATCTCTAGGGGAAAAGGGCCAGGATGTGCTGGACCGCATAGCCCAACTGCTCTCCGATTCGACGATCGGTGCCGTGGAGAACAGTGCGCTCGAGGTTCGGTCACTGCTTGCGGACCTCTCCGACCTCATGGGCTCGGAAAGTGACGACCTGAAGAATCTCATCGGGTCGCTCAACGAAGCCGCGGACGGACTTGCCAACCTCACCGGGGCGGCTCCGGAGTTGAGGGAGGACATCTCCAGCACGGTGGCCCGTGCGGATTCACTGATGGGACGGTTGAACACGACCACAGAACGCTTCGATCGTGCCGCCGCGTCATTGGCGACCATCCTCGATCGCATGGAGCGAGGGGAAGGCACCTTAGGTCAGTTGTCGGTGAACGACACCCTGTTCGTGACGCTCACTGCGGCGATGGCGAGCGCACGCCTCCTTCTAAACGATGTCCGGGCGAACCCGGGCCGCTACATCAACGTCTCGATATTCTGACGAGCGGTTCGTGTCCTAAGCTAGAAATTCGGCGGAACTGGCTCGGCTACCAACCCGGTGCGAGCGAAAAGCCCCAGTGATTGCCCTTGAGGGGTCGCTGGAACGGATGCGCCCAATACGCTTCCAAGATTAGGAAGCCGAGGATGTTCATGCGTGCTCCGAAGCCGGTCGAGAACACCGGAACCCGCTGATCTCCTGACCGAACGAACTCGAAGTTCACCTCATCCAGGTCGTTGAACGCGACGCCCGCGTCCGCAAAAAGGAAGAGTTCGGTGGGTAGGAACGGGAAGCTGATCAGCCCGAACCGCGGGGTTCCGAGAAAGGGCACACGCACCTCGGCGTTAGCGACTGCGAGCCGGTGGCCGAAGAGGCGATCGAATCCGGGGCAGTTTCCCGAGAGACCTCCTGAGCTGTCGCACTCCTCCGGCTCGAAGGACTCGAACGCGTATCCTCGAATGAACGTTTCGTACCCGAGGAAGTAGGGCTGGATGGCCGCCGTTTGGCGGTTCGAATCGAGATTGTTGCCGTATCGGCCGAAGTGGAGTCCACGAACCGCGAACGTAATGCTGTTACTGGGACTCAGGTACCGCCTGAAGTCCGCCACTACGGACGTAAAGTTCATCGTACCCAGCGATTGCCCTACCTCCAAGCGAAAGCGGCCACCGCTCACCGGTGACACAAAGGCCGCATTCGAGTTGTCACCGACGAGGGCGAGCGAGACGGACGCGAGGTTCACGGCATCTCGTGAGGGCAGTGAAATCCGCTCGGGTTGCTGTGCGAGCTGACCGACCTGGTTGTAGACGTAGGTCTCCAGCTCGGTGTCGAACGAGATTCGCTGTATGCCGACGTTGGTTTCCACTCGCCGGGTCGTTGAAAAGGGATACGCGGCCATGACGCTCGTCTGGGCCTGGAAGATGCGTTGCCGCAACAGATTGACGCTCAGATTTCCATTCGGTTCCCGATCGTAGAACTGATATCCGTACATGTACGCGACCCGGCCCGCGGACAGCCCCCAATTCAACCTCTTTTCTTGGTTCACATAGAAGACTTGGCCGCCGATGTCCTTGAACGTCCCCTGCGCCAGCAGCGACACCCCGAGCGACCGATTCCCAAGCATGTCACTGAAGTAGGCGGAGGCGCCTCCGGCGGCGTAACTCCCGAACCTGTCGGTGCCGAAACCAACGCTCGGTTGACCCACGTAGTCGAGCGATAGCGACGAATCGTAGTCGGCCGCATTTTCGGCGAGGTAGCGACCCGTAGGCATGAGCCCCGTCAGAGGATCCGATAGGTAACTCGCGATTCTGCTCGCCCTCGACGGGACGGAGGGAGGTAGAATCCGGCCCGGGCTGCGCGCTTGGGATGTGACGACGTCTTCGCCGCCCACGTTGGCTTCACCGGCCTGTAGGCTGTAGACGTGGAACTCGAACGTGTCGAACACGGAGAACAGGATGGTTCCCGCTTGCCGGGCGACCGAGAACGCCGGGGACATGCTCGTGATTCCACTCACGCCGGTTTGCAGCCTGGTGATCCTACGCACGTCGGCGCTCGTGAATACGTATTGATAGATGTCGCTGAAGCCATCCTGGTCGGAGACGAAGTAGATACTCCGGCCGTCCGGGGCGAATTGCGGGTTCATCTGCTTGCCGGTCCCGAAAACGCTCAGCGTCGTTACCTGAGCCGTTTCCACGTCCAGGAAGGCGATCAGGGGTTTGCTGTACTCCAGCGATTCGAAGTTCGTATCCCGGCCCCGGTCCGACACGAAGGCGATTGTGGATCCGTCGGGTGACCAGGTCGGTTGGAAGTCGGAGAACTTGTCGTTCGTGAGCTGCCTGAGCGCCCCTGTCGTGATATCCCACGTGTAGATGTCGCTGACGCCTCCGTCGAGGCCCGAAAAGGCGATGTATTGCCCGTCCGGAGACCAGGACGGGCTCGTAAGAGCCCCAATTCCGTCCAAGTCGATCTTCCTTTCGATGGTTCCGCTCTCGACATCGACGATGGCCAGCTCGTTGTCCCCCTGGGCGAACACCGTAAAGATGAACTTCGACCCGTCGGGCGACCAATCACCGGCGGAGTCGATGAAACGAAGTGCATCGAAATGCGGGTCGGCATTCGCACTGACCAGTTTCCGCTGGATCTCACCGGTGCGAGCATCAGCGATGTACAGCTCGATCCCGAAAAGATCTTTCTCTGACAAGAATGCCACCCAACGTCCGTCGGGACTCACCGAGGGCGAGACGTTCTGGTGGCCCGCACCGGTAGACGGGGCGAGGAGTAACGCTCCCGACTCACCGGGAGCCTGTCTTCCCGCCATCAACGGGAGATACTCTGCCTCCACGGCCTCTCGCCATTCCGCGGAGAGACTGTCGGAAGTCGTTCCGAGAACCTGTTCGATCGCGGGCTCCCATCCGACCCGCAGGGACCGGCGGTAGAGATCCACGATCTGCTCGTCGCCGTACTTACCCCCGACGAAGGCCCACAGGGCTTCGCCGAAGCGGTACGGGAAGAACCGAGTCTCGGTGGTCATTTGCTTGATCGTGGGAAGATCTTCCCTGCGGATGGCGTCCCTCAGCCACATCGCCGTGAGGGGGTCATCACGGCCCACCGACAGGTACTCAGCCATCCCCTCGACCAGCCACAGGGGCAGCATCATCAAGCCCTGGAGTCCCGCGCCCGCTCGGCCCTGGGCGATGTTGTACTGGAACGCGTGGACGAGCTCGTGGCCGAGCACGTGATCCGTGGCCCCGTACGATCCTGTCAGCGGCATGATCACCCGGTTCTTGAGCGACTCGGTGACGCCTCCAGTTCCTTCGCTCAGTTGGCCGGACAACGTGTTGGTTTGCTGAAAATCCGGATGGTCGGCATACAGGATGATGGGCTTGGGACGCTCGAATTCATGCTGAAACAGGCGGGCGAAGCGCTCGTACCAACGTTCCCCCATGCGCGCGGCGTCTTCGACGGCTTCCCCTTCTTCGGGATAGAAGTGGATATCGAAGTGGGGCGTCTTCAGGATCTTGAAGTCGAAGGTCTCGTACTGGACCTTGTTGCGCCCGAAGTACTGGCCGGACGCCGGGCCGGGAAGTGCGACAAGGGAAAGAATCGCCGCAAACGTGGCAGTGAACGCCGCTGTCGTTCCGGGGGCCTGGATCCGGCTGTATAGCCTCATGTGCCGCCTCGATTTCCGTTTCTTGAGCATTCGCCTCTCCCTAATACGTACTACCTCAAATTATCTTAGCCCAACTCGGGCCTCCGAGTTCCTCATTCGACCTTTCGCTCGAGGGCCTGACCTCGCGCGCGGCACCTGTACTCGTATCGAAGCGTCTGCGGTGTCGCCGAGTTCCCCGTCACCCTTTACTGCGACACCTTGGCGGTGCAAGATTCTAGCCCAGAGTGGGGCGGAACCATCTCGAGTCCCATGCGCCTGCGGCCTCAAACGCATACGGAAGACTCATGTCATTCTTTCGCACCAAGATGTTGGCTCTCTCGATCGTCTGCGCCGCTTGCGCCGACGCGGACGGCGGCTCGTTTACCCTGGGCGAGTTGGAGACGTTGGCGCCGCCCGTCGCAGAGGGCAGTGTGTGGCCCGTAGTGTCCTCAGCCGGAAACGACATCGTTCTGAGTTGGCAAGAAAAGGACGATGGAGATTCGTGGTTCGTTAAAACGGCGACGATGACGGAAGCCGGGTGGAGTTCAGCTCATTCGGTGGCCCAATCGAAGCCCGACGCCCGTTTTTTCGTCAATTGGGCCGACTTCGCCTCGGTGCGACCGGTGGGGGACGGGGTACTGTCGGCTCACTGGCTCGTTCGCGGTCCTGAGGGGGGGTACGACTACGGGGTCCGGGTCGCGACGTCCACGAATGGGGGAGAGACATGGACGGAGCCGTGGACGCCCCACGAGGACGGTACTCACACGGAGCATGGCTTCGTTTCGAAGTTCCCCCTTCAGGACGGGGGCATGGGTCTGGTATGGTTGGATGGCCGTAATACGGCGGGTGGACACGGCGGGGGTGGCGACGCACGAGGTGCGATGACCCTGCATTATCGGTCGGTCGCGGCGAACGGAGTCCCTGGCCCGGAGGTGCTCATCGACGAGAGTATCTGTGATTGCTGCCAGACGGACGTCGCGATCTCCTCTTCGGGTCCGGTCGTGGTCTACCGCAACCGCACGAACGAAGAGATCCGAGACATATACGTGACGAGGCTGGTGGACGGAGAGTGGATCCCTGGTGTGCCCGTGCACGATGACGACTGGCTGATTCCGGCCTGTCCCGTAAACGGTCCGGCCGTCGCGGCGGCGGACCGGAATGTGGCGGTGGCCTGGTTTACGGCAGGCCAGGACGACCCGCGGGTTCAGGTTGCGTTTTCGTCCGACATGGGAGCGACCTTTGGACCACCGACTCGGGTGGACGACGGCAATGCGCTCGGGCGTGTGGACATCGTGCTGCTGCGGGACGGCTCCGCGGTGGTGGAGTGGATGGAGCGTGGACCCGAAGTCGCGGAGATCCGTGTCCGCCGTGTTTCGCCGGACGGTGGAGCGAGCTCCGCCGCTGTCGTCACGACGACGTCTTCGGGGCGTGACAGCGGATTCCCGCAGATGATCCAAGACCAGGCCGGCCGGATCGTGTTTGCCTGGGTGCAGACTGGCGAGCCCGGTCAGATACGTATGGCGAGGACACAGGAGACTTTCGAATGAGCGGTTTAGCACGGTATGTAACACGGCATTCGACTCTGGCTTCACTCCTTCTATTGGTCCTAGGGACTGCCTGTGCGCCCGGAGACATGCGGCCGCCCGGTGTCGGGGACGCGGCGCCCCACTTCGAAGCCATCTCCTTCAAGGACAACAGCACCGTATCGCTCGCCGACTACGCCGGTGAGGTGGTGCTCGTGAATCTGTGGGCGACCTGGTGTGGACCCTGTCGCTTCGAGACGCCGTACCTCCAAGAGATCTACGAGGGAAATCAAGAAGCTGGTTTGCGCCTCGTGGGCATCTCCGTCGACTCCGAGGGGTCCCTGGACGCGGTGGAATACTTCCTCGAAGAAAATGGCGTCACGTACGATATCCTACTCGATCCGGATATGGTTTCCACCGACGTTTTCGCAGCCATTGGACTACCGGCGACCTTTCTCATCGACCAGGAGGGGATCATTCGCTTCAAGAAGCTCGGCCCCATTCTGGAAGGTGACCCCGACTTCTTGGAGGCCCTGGAGCATGCGCTGGACTGAGTGGTTGGCCCAGTGACGGTCGATGCCATGCGCCCGTCATTGGAATCGGTCGAGACCCCGGCCGGTGTGGTCGACCTTTCCAAGGCGAGGGCCAACGCGGAACGAGTCGTTGCCTACTGCCGGGACCATGGCCTTACCTGGCGCCCACATGTCAAGACGCACAAGTGCACGTCTCTCGCCCGCATTCAGCTCGAGGCCGGCGCTAAGGGTCTGACGGTGGCGACACCCAGGGAGGCGGAGGTCATGGCCTCAGTCTGCGACGATCTCCTGGTGGCCTATCCTCTCATTGGTGACGCGAAGCTGGACCGCATCATGGCGTTGCCGGGACGGGTTCGCCTGACGGTGGGCCTTGACTCCGAGGCGACGCTGAGGGCGACTGCGGCAGCGGCCGAGAGGGCCGGCCGGACCGTGAAGGTAGTAGTGGAAGTCGATTTGGGGATGCGTCGTGTGGGCCTCGCGACCCCGCAAGAGGTGGTGCGTCTCGCGGGGCTGGTCCGCGAACTCGGGGGTGTGTCGTACGCCGGGGTGATGTTCTACCCTGGGCACATTCGAGAGCCCCAGCAGGAGCAGTCGGACGGACTGCGGATCTTGGCCCGCGACCTCGCGGGCGTCTTGGAGGCACTCTCACAGGCGGGGCTTTCCCCTGATGTGGTGAGTGGGGGGTCGACCCCTACTCTTTGGAGGAGTCACGAGATTCCTAGCCTCACCGAGATCCGGGCGGGAACGTGCATCTTCTACGACCGAGAGGACCTCGCGCTCGGCGTTGCCGGCTTGGAGAACATGGCGTACACCGTCCTCGCCACCGTCGTGAGCACGTCGGTTGCGGGCCAGGCCGTGATCGACGCCGGATCCAAGGCTTTGTCCAAGGAAGGGCGGGGTACGGACGACGGGTTCGGCGTGCTTCTCGGCCATCCAGAGGTCATTTTGAAGGGGGTTTCCGAGGAGCATGGTGTGCTCGACATCACGAGTACCGACTGGCGCCCCCAGGTGGGTGACAGAGTGCACGTTCTGCCGAATCACGTGTGCGTGTCGGTGAATCTCCAAGAACGCCTTCTGGTGTTGTCGGGCGGAGGTGTCGAAGAGTGGCCGTTGGAGGCGCGGGGGCGGGGGCCGTTCGTGACGGTCGAGTTGCAGGCCACTTGAAACCACTCGGGGCCAATCGGATCGCCGAGCTGCTGGAGCGGGCTCAGGACGTTCATGTGCTGGTCGTCGGGGATCTCATGCTCGACCGCTATATCTCGGGGCGGGTGGGACGTATCTCCCCCGAAGCGCCCGTCCCCGTGGTCCGCGTGGAAAAGGATTGGTCCGGGCTGGGAGGCGCGGCTAACGTAGCGGCCAATGTCGTCGCCCTAGGTGCCCGCTGTTCCGTCGTGGGTTGCGTGGGGGATGATGCGGCGGGCCGAGAGCTGAGCGACGCCCTTCGTGGCATGGACATGGACATCGACATCGAGGGCGTGCTCCAGGTCGAGGGGTACCCGACGACGGTCAAGACGCGCGTCATGGCGCTTCGCCAGCAGATCGTTCGCGTCGATCGTGAGGATGCGGGTGACTTCGATGGTGAGGTTGGGGATCAGCTTCTCGAGGCCGTGCGCCGGAGGATAGCGGGCTGTGGGGCGGTGGCGGTGGAGGACTACAACAAGGGTGTCCTGGTTCCACAGGTAGCGGCGGGCGTCCTGGAGATCGCCGAAGAGGCGGGGGTTCCTACCATCGTCGATCCCAAGCGCCGGCGGTTCTCTCAGTACGAGGGAGTCACGGTCTTAAAGCCCAACGCCAAAGAGCTCGAGGACGCCCTCGGCGAGCCGCTTCAACCCCAATCTCGAGCTTGGATGGAAGCCGTGCGTGCGGGACTCAAGTGCCACCACCTTCTATTGACGCTCGGAGAAGAGGGCATGGCCTTGCAGTCGGAGGGCGAGGAGCCGCTTCTCGTGCCGACGTGGGCACGTTCGGTCTACGATGTCTCTGGGGCAGGGGATACCGTTACGGCCGTGCTTGCGATCGGTCTCGCGGCGGGGGGGACGGTTGCAGAGTCGGCCGTCTTGGCCAATCACGCGGCTGCCCTGGTGGTTGGCAAAGCAGGCGTCGCTACGGTGACTCCCGAAGAGATCCTGCATCACGCTGAGCGAGGCGACCCGTAAGCCCTTTAGGATAGTCATAATATTATGTGGTATAACTAATTGAGGAGCATTACCGTATGAATGACTTTAAGTTCGTTGAGACGACCGAAGCCCCGGGGGCCATCGGCCCCTATTCGCAAGCCGTCGTGACCGATGGGTGGGTGTTCGCATCGGGACAGATCCCGATAGATCCGGCCACCGGAGAGCTGATCGAGGGAGATATATCGGCGCAGACGCACCAGGTGATGAAGAATCTCGCCGCGGTATTGAGGGCGGCCGGGACGTCCCTGGGGTCCGTCGTGAAGACGACCGTCTATCTCTCCGACATGGCGAGCTTTACCGAGATGAACGCAGTATATTCCGAGCACTTCGGAGATCACCGCCCCGCGCGCGCCACCGTACAAGCGGGAGGCTTACCGAAGGCCGTCGACGTGGAGATCGATGTGATCGCCAAGGTGGACTCCTGAACGTTTCCACCATGGTCGCGGCCGGACGACTTGCAGCTACGCGCCAGCACGCTCGGAGGACGCTCCTTTACCACCCGTGCGATCGACACCACTCTGGGGGAAGCTGTAGAGCTCCTGATTTCGGCGAGCTTCGCACCGTAAGCGTCTATCGATGACGGCGATGTCAACTGACCTGTGAGACTCCGAGTCTCGCGAGGGGGCGGACGGAGTCTGGTGGCTCCACTGGTCTTCAAAACCAGCTCGCCCGGTTAAAACCCGGGTTGGTGGGTTCGATTCCCACACGCTCCCGCCATATGTGAAGTTGCCTGCGCGGCAACGACCTTGGGGCTCCGGCGGTTCGATGTGAACCGGGCCGGGGCCCTCCTGCCCCACCGACGTCACCCGCGGACCCGTCGATGGGGCGAAGGGCGCCCGCGAGCTGGATCGGATCCTACCGTCGGATTTCCATATGGCGTCCCAAGTACGCGACCGGATCGATATCATCGAGCCGTGTGGTAACACGCGCTCCCGCCTCGAGGACAGTTACCTCGACGTCGACGCGTCCGACCCCGACGGGGATGCCGAAATGAACCGGCTTGGCGCTCTGGGACGCGTAGCCTCCGCCGGTCTCCACGATGCGGGTTCCGATGAGACGCTCGGTCCCCGCGACCCAAAGGCGGACCTCTGAGCCTGCTCGCGTCCAATGCCCCTGTGGATCCAGCACGACGATCTGGAGGGAACGGGACCGGGTCGCATCGGGCAGGAGGTTCCGGTAGAGAGGGTGTGTCCCTTCCGTCGGATCGTTATTGGCGAGCGCCAGATCGAGGTCGCCGTCCTGATCGAAGTCGGCCCAACTCACGCCGTGACTCGCACCACGTTCGAGCATCAACGCCGGCGTGACCGTCTCGAAGCGACCCCCGCCGAGGTTCCGATATAGATAATCTGGCTCCTCCGGTACGGGGGATAGGAACATGACGACGTATAGGTCGAGCCAACCGTCGTGGTCGACGTCACCCCACGCGGCAGACACAGAGTGATGATCACCCTCCAGCCCTGTGTCCGAAGATCGCATCACGAAACCCAACTCAGGCGCCTGATTTTCCCAGATCAAATCGGGCCCGTAAGAGGCCACGAAGATGTCGAGATCCCCGTCGTTGTCGAAGTCCGCCAGGGCGGTCCCCACGCTGCCTCGGGTCTCGGATCGTCCCGGCTGATGCATACCCAGGCGCGGTGCTATGTCTTGGAAGTCCCCGTTGCCCAGGTTCTCGAAAAATCCGTCGTTGTCCCCGCTCTGGTTGGCAATGAAAACGTCCAGATCGCCATCCGAATCGGCATCGAACCACGCCGCTCCCACGGTGCGACGCGGGTCACCGATCCCCGAGCTCTCCGTAACATCGAGGAAGGAGCCCCCGTCGTTTCGGTATAGGCGGTTGGCCTGATCCCTCAGCGCCACGAACAGGTCCAAGTCTCCGTCGCCGTCGAAGTCGACGAAGGCCGGTTGGCGTGTGACGCCAACGACGTCCACTCCAACCTCGGCGCTGACGTCAACGAATCGGGCTCCGCCGTCCTCGTTCCGGTACAAGCGATCCCGCACCGAGGTTCGGGGTCGCTCGGTGAATCCGACGTACAGATCCAGGTCACCGTCCCCGTCGAAATCACCCCAGGCGGCGGCTCGTGCTTCCGCCGTCGGAGTGGGCTGGGCAGCCAGGCCCACCGCGCCAGCGACGTCGACGAGTACACCCGCGTCATTACGATAGAGGCGGTTCTCGCGTCCGCGGAACCCGACGAACAGGTCGAGGTCGCCATCGCCGTCGTAGTCGGCCCAGGCATTGGGCTGAGCCCCCAACACCGAGAAGAGCTCTGCCTGAGGACGATCGAAACCAGGGAGGCCGGATGTGGCTAGGTCACTGACGTTGGCTCGGTCCTCGGTGCCGGTGGAGCACGCCAAGAGCGCTGCGCAGACGGCCATGGCTGGCCAGGCAGAACGGCGGTCAAGCAAAAAAGACGATGGGCGATAGGGGTCTTGAAGCACGCCAGCCTCCAACACAGTGGTCAACGGCCGCGTTGCGCTAGGCCGCTAGCGTCAATGTACGTACAAACGTCAACCTGGCACGAGGGCGCAGAGGACGGGCGATTCCGCACGAATAGGAACCGGTCTCACTACGCGTGGTATCCACCGACAGAAGCCTCAGATGGTATGTGCCCTCCAGCATTTCATAAATGCAGATAAGTCGGTTGGTCTTTTCCCTTTCGCTCGCTCTTGCAGTGCCGATGTCGGTGTCGACGCAGGAGACGATTCCTGGCCTGAGCGAGCAAAGCGTGGAGCCTTCTGACTCGTCGGACCCGAGGGCGCGCCCCTCGCCCGGAGGCGCATTTTTGCGCTCCCTGGCCATTCCGGGCTGGGGCCAGGCGGCTTCGGGGTCACCTAATCGTGGCGCCTTCTACTTCACGCTCGAATCCGCCTCGATTTGGATGATTCTCAAGACGTCGAAGAAGTTGGGCAGTGCACGGAACGTCGTAGCCCTGAGGGAGCTAGAGGCAGAGCTTCGCCTAATGAGTGAGGGAGTCGATCCGAGCGACATCCCCGCCCAGGTGGACTCCGACCCCGCGGTCCTGAACGCTCGTCGTCTCGAGGGGAGCCGTGCGCAGCAGAGGGAGGACTGGTTTGCGGTTGCTCTGTTCTTCTTGTTTCTCGGTGGCGCGGACGCGTTCGTGGCGGCGCACCTCGCTGATTTTCCGGAACCCTTGGAAGTCCAGATGCGAGCGCTTCCGGACATGGGCGTCGAAGTCGGCTTCAGCCTCTCCTTCGACCCGTTCCGCCCGTAGTTACGCCGTCAGCCCTCCCAGGTGTGGAGCGCCGGGGGATTGCCCTCCTGGAGCACGAGGTAGCTGCGGTGATGGAGCCAGTCGCCCGCGTTCACGTAGTAGCGACCGGGTTCTACCTCTTCCAGAAGGGGAATATGGGTGTGGCCGCAAACGACCAGGTCGAGCGAGGGGTCTCGTTGAAGCTCCGCGAGCGCCCATGTCCGCACGGCCTTCGACCGCCCCCTTTCCGCGTCGGACGGTCCGCCCTCCCGATACTCGGTGCGTGAGACCCGTGCTCCCAAGGCCGTTCCAAAGTCGGGGTGCAGCCGACCGAACAACCACCGGGTCAGCCGACCTCGGACCACGGCGCGAAGGATCCGGTACCCCAGGTCGCCTCTCCCCAGCCCGTCCCCGTGCGCGAGAAACGTGCGGAAGCCCTGAAGCTCAGCCACGACCGGATCTTGCATGAACGTGACGCCGATCTCCTCGGTCAGAAACGAACCGCCCCACCAGTCGTGGTTCCCGCCCATCATCGACACCGGGACGCCTCGGTCGACGAGGCCGGCGAGCGCGCCGAGAACGCGCGTGTGTCCGCGGGGGACTACCGAGCGGTATTCGAACCAAAAATCGAAGACGTCCCCGTTGAGGATCAGCGCCGAAGCACACTCGGCCGTGTGGGCGAGCCAGCGCAAGAAAGCCTGCTCCGTCTCGGGGGGTGCCACACCGAGATGAATATCGCTGGCGACATAGATGGGCTTCTCAGACATGGGGACCACAAGGTAAACTGGGTGTATTACCGCGGGAAGTACGATAGGTGCGGGGTCGGCGCGCGGTCGGACGGGATCTGATACTCACGTGGCCCACGAGTGAGGCCAACCAAATCGTGACAGGAAAATTGTGTTCAGCCGCCGTGATTCCGGTCGTGTTGACCACCCTGGCGTGCGCGGGAGGATCCCTGGGATCTCCTATCCCTGCCGTGGATGTGGATCAGGTTGTGTCTCGTATCGAGAGGGCGAATCCGTTTCCGACCCCGACCCGCGTCGTGTTCGAGTGGAGCATCCGGGAGCCCAATCTGCGTCTCGACGGACTGGGTGTCGCGCGCCTCGAGCCGCCGGCGAGAGCCCGCCTCGACCTCTTTCTCGGGAACGGAGAGTCGGTGCTGGTCGCCGCTCTCGTCAATGACGAGCTCCGCGTTCCCGAGGGCACGTCGCTCCAGGTGGTGCCCTCTCCACCGTTGCTATGGGCTTCGTTGGGTGTATTCCGTCCCGGTCGGGGAGTCGTGCTCCTTGGAGCGGAGCAAATGGACGACGACAGGTTACGGTTGCGTTACCGCCTGCCGGATGGCGACGAGCTACACTACGAGATGGAGGGCGGGCGCTTGACCGGAGTGGAGCTTCGCGACGATGGAAGCGCCATGCATCGGGTGGCCCTCGACCGGGCGGGCCAGGAGGAGTTGCCCAGTGAGGCCAACTACCGCAATCTAGCGTCGTTCCGAGAACTCAAAATCACCGTGGGAGCCGTCGAGAGGGTGGATGCTTATCCTTTGGATATTTGGTACCCGTAAAGTGTTTTTGAGATGGCACCCCGGGGTCGCGCTGATTCTGGCCCTCGCGGTCGTCGGGTCAGGCTGTAACTACAGCTTCCGTTCGGGGAGCTTTCCCGATCACATCCGAAGCGTAGCGATCCTTCCGTTCGAGAACGACACGAACAACTTCGAGCTCACTCAGGAGATCCATCAAGAGCTCCTCAGGGAACTCCCGCGCGCGCTGGGCGTGACCAACGCCGGAGAAGACGTGGCCGACGCCCTCGTCCAGGGGCGCATCGTACGTTACGACCTCACGACTCCGCTGTTCCGTCCGGGCGCACAGGTGGATCGAGTGGACGTCCTCCAACGGCAGGTGAGCATCCGCGTCGAGGTCGAGCTCATCGATCTGGTGGAGAACGTCGTCGTGTGGGACGATCTGAGCCTCAGCACCCAAGGCCAGTACCTGGAAGATGACAGCGAAGAGGTCGGGCGAATCGAGGCGATCAAGCTCCTTGTTCAGCGGATCGTAGACGGAGCCCAGTCGAACTGGTAGTTTGCCTCCCACTCGTGAAGAGGAGAAACGCCCAGATCAGCCGCTACCGCACAGTAATCAGCGTTAGCATGCACACCCAAGTACCTCAGCACGGGCAGACGATCGGCAGGACATCGTAGATCACACGGTCGGTCTACTCCGCCGGCTTTCGAGACGGGCCGCAGGCAGCCGGAGAGAGCGGCAGCCGGCCCCCGTTGCCGCCGGGAATGGGTGAGAGTATGCTGGCCGGTCCACCCCGCCATCGGCTCGCTGACACCCCGGAGCGCATTTGAACCTCGTCCTGGTGATCCTCGGCCTAGTGGCACTCTGGCAGGGTACCGACTTCGCTCTGGAGGGCGCTCTCCGGATCAGCTCGCGCTTCGGCGTCTCCCGAGGGTTCGTGGGCCTGACGGTCTTGGCCATCGGGACCGGACTTCCCGAGCTCGTTGTGGGTGTCGTCGGAGGCATGGAGCAGCTGGCCGGCGTCGAGGCATCCGGGGTCGTCGTGGGCAACATGACCGGCAGTGTCGTTACTCAAGGTGCCGTGGTGCTGGGCGTGTCGGGTCTCTTAAGCCATCTGCGCCTTGCTCCCCGGATGATCAGACGGGACGGGATCATCCTGCTGCTGGCCATCGGTCTGTTCGCGTTGGTCGGTAGTGACGGTCGCATCGTCCGATCCGAAGGGGCGGTCCTGATCGTTGGATACGCCATCTACCTGGTAGCCCTCTTCCAGGCTGAGCGAAGCGGAAAGGACGCCCCGAAGCCCACGGAGGGGCGGGCCATCGTCGACCTCCTGACCGTGACGCTCGGCCTCGCCACCGTGGTCGTCGCCGCCCATGTCGTGATCGTCAACGCTATCTCCATCGCCGACGATTGGAACGTCAGTCAGACCGTGGTTGGCATCTTTCTCGTAGGGGCCGGTACCAGCCTTCCCGAGCTGGCCCTCTCGGTTCGCGCCGCTGCCAAGGGGCAGTCCAGCATGTCCGTTGGGAACGTGATCGGAAGCAACACCTTCGATCTGATGGTTCCCGTGGGGGCGAGCTCCGCGATTTTCCCACTCACGGTGAGCCGGGACGTGATGATCATCGACATTCCCGTCATGGCGATTGTCACCGTAACCGCGCTAGTCTTCTTCATCCGCAAGAAGGGCCTCCAGAAGGGTGAGGCGCTGACACTTCTTGTCATGTACGGGGCCTACCTGATCCTCCGCGTCTTCATCATCTAGCCGGGGCGGGCCGCCCGCGGAGCATCCCCCGCCATGAACCGATACCCCCCGGCGGGACCCTAACGGAATCCCCTAGCTCAAGGGAGCCTCGAACCAACCGAAAAACGCGTACATCATCACGCTGGCGACCACCAGCGTCAGAAGCATAGCTGGGGTGCCCTTCCT
>Ga0310121_10001040_pt1 | contig 29277 bp, 28 predicted proteins | sample CB27_Tmax_986_MG_FD_203504 | JGI IMG/M metagenome (GOLD analysis project Ga0310121, IMG submission 203504) | Marine microbial communities from Western Arctic Ocean, Canada - CB27_Tmax_986 | ecosystem: Environmental > Aquatic > Marine > Oceanic | place: Canada: Western Arctic Ocean | collected... | reverse complement strand
GCTGCCCCATCGTCGACACCTGGTGGCAGACCGAGACCGGCGGCATCCTGATTACGCCGCTGCCGGGCGCCACTCCCACGAAGCCCGGCAGCGCCACGCTACCGTTCTTCGGCATCAAGCCGGCGCTGGTCGACGACGACGGCAACCTGCTCGATGGCAACGACGTCGCCGGCAATCTCTGTATTGAGGAGTCGTGGCCGGGGCAGATGCGCACTATCTACGGCGACGCGCAACGATTTTTCGAAACCTACTTCGCGCGCTTCCCCGGCAGGTATTTTTCGGGCGACGGCTGCCGCCGCGACGAGGACGGCTACTACTGGATTACCGGCCGCGTCGACGACGTAATCATCGTCAGCGGCCACAACCTTGGCACGGCCGAAATCGAGGGCGCCATCGGCGGCCACCCGGCGGTCGCCGAGGCGGCGGTCGTCGGCTATCCGCACGACATCAAGGGCCAGGGTATCTACGCCTTCGTAACGCTGCGTACCGGGCAGGAGCCAACCGACTCGACACAGGTGGAAATCGTGAAGCAGGTGCGCGCCGATATCGGGCCGCACGCGGCGCCCGGGAAAATCCAGTTCACCGACGGGCTGCCGAAGACGCGCAGCGGCAAGATTATGCGGCGCATCTTGCGCAGCATCGCCAGCGGCGACGTCAGCGACCTGGGCGATACCAGCACGCTGGCGGACCCGGCGGTCGTTGAGAGCCTGGTCGCGGGGCGGGTTTAACCCGCCGGTGCGACCATCTGCGCCGGGTCGAGCAGCTCGCGCAGCTCCTGCTCGGGCAGATCGGTGAGTTCCAGCGCTTCTTCGAGCACGGTGCGCCCGGACGCGTGCGCCGCCTTGGCAATCTTGGCGGCCTGCTCGTAGCCGACCGCGGGGGCGAGCGCCGTGGCGAGCATCAGCCCCGACTGGAGCAGCTCGGGACCGCGGCCGGTCGCTTCCAGCCCAGCGATGCACTTCTCGCCGAAGATGGACGCGGAAGCGGCGAGCAGCTGGATTGCCTGCAGCAGGTTGTGGGCGGCGAGCGGCAGCATCGTGTTCAGCTCGAGATAGCCGCCCTGCGCCGCCTGCAACAGCGCGGTGTCGCATGCAATTGCCTGCGCGGACGCCTGTATGACCGCTTCTGGAATCACGGGGTTGACCTTGCCCGGCATGATGGACGAGCCGGGCTGCACCGACGGCAGCTTCAGCTCCGCCAGCCCGCAGCGTGGCCCCGAGCCGAGCCAGCGGATGTCGTTGGCAATCTTCTGCAAAGCCACCGCCAGGCAGCGTAGTGCGCCGCCCAGCGCCATCACCCCGTCGAGCGACGACTGCGCCAGGAAGTGGTTGTCGGTCTCGTGGACGTCGATTCCCAGCAGCTGCGAGAGCTCTTCGCACGCCAGCCCGGCGAACTCGGGGTGGGTGTTGACACCGGTGCCGACCGCGGTGCCGCCCAGCGCCAGCGGCGCCAGCTCGTCCTGCGCCACCAGCAGCCGGTCGAGCGCCCGCTCGACGAGCCCCGCGTAGCCCTCGAACTCCTGCCCCAGCCGGATGGGGGTGGCGTCCATCAGGTGGGTGCGGCCGGTCTTGATGACGTCGTGGAACTCCATCGCCTTCGCCTCGAGCGCCGCCTGCAGCGCGAGCAGCGCCGGCAGCAACTGTCCGTGCAGCTCCAGCAGCGCCGAAAGGTGCAGTGCAGTCGGGACGACGTCGTTGGAACTCTGCCCCAGGTTAACGTGGTCGTTGGGGTGGACGCGGCTGCCGAGCGACTCGCTCGCCAGCCGCGCGATAACCTCGTTGGCGTTCATGTTGCTCGACGTGCCGGAACCGGTCTGGAATACGTCGACCGGGAAATGCGCGTCGTGCTCGCCCTCCGCAACGGCCAGCGCCGCCTGCTCAACCGCTTCCGCAATCCCGCTGTCGAGCAGCCCCAGCTGCCGGTTGGCGCGCGCGGCGGCGACCTTGATGCAGCCCAGCGCGCGGATGAAACTGCGGCCCATGCGTAGGCCGCTGACCGGGAAATTCAGCACCGCGCGCTGCGTTGAAGCGCCCCACAGCGCGTCAGCCGGCACCTCCATCTCGCCCATCGTATCCTTCTCGACGCGCATGTAGGGATCGGCCGGCAGCGCTCCCGCTCCTGCCACCGCGCCAGCCATGCCGCCTGCCCCGGCCGGCGGCTGCGTGCCGATTACGGCGCGCAGCCGTTCGCGACGGTGGGCCGGGCACTGGAACAGCCCGTATTCGGGGAAACGGACGTGGCCGTCGCCAAGGTCGGCGAGCAGCTGGCCCAGCGCAGCCGTGAGCGAAAGCCCGTCGTAGCACGACTCGGCGTAGCCCTGTAGCTGCTGGTGCACCTCTTTCGTGACGCGTATCGATGTGTAGTCGGGCATGAGCCATACTGGGCAGCGCTGTATAAAAATGTATGCAATATGTATTATTATGCAATATGCATACAGAAATCAGGGTGTGTCGGTCGGATCCCAGCTAGTGCGCAAATTCTCATCGAGCGAGTTGAGCCGATGCATGTCCTCCGCGGCAATCTTGAAGTCGAAGACGCGCGCGTTCTCCTCAATGCGGGCAGGGGTGATGGATTTCGGGATGGTCACGACCTGGTGCTCAAGACACCAGCGCAGCAGCATCTGCGCCGGGGTGCGGTCGTAAGCAGCGGCAATTTTTTTTAAATACGGGTCATCGAGCTTCAAACCCTTCGTGAGCGGGCTGTATGCCTCGAGCTGGATGCCATGCACGCGGCAGAAATCGAGCAGTTCCAACTGGAACGTGAAGGGCGAAAACTCGACCTGGTTGACCGTCGGCACGACTTCGCAGCTGGTGAGCAACTCTTCCAGGTGGCGCACAGTGTAATTGCTGACGCCGATGGCGCGGCACTTGCCCTCGCGATAGAGCTGCTCCAGCGCGCGCCACGACTCACCGCGCAACTCCTCGACCGGCCAGTGGACGAGATACAGATCGACGAAAGCCAGCCCCAGCCGGTTCAGGCTCGCATCGCACGCTGCCAGTGCCTGCTCGAAACCGTGGTCGCGGTTCCAGAGCTTGGTCGTCACGAACACCTCGCCGCGCGGGACACAGCTCTCGCGCAGCGCCTCGCCAACGGCGTGCTCGTTGCGGTAAACGCGCGCGGTGTCGATGTGCCGATATCCAGTCTCGAGCGCGTGCAGCACCGCGTCGTGTGTTTCCTCGCCGGGCTCGGCCTGGAAAACGCCGAGGCCGAGCGCCGGAATCCCAACGCCGTTGTTGAGCGTGAAGCGCGATGCCAGGTCCACGCCACCGAGTGCGGTACCGCTATTTGGGTGTGTAGCCGGCTGATGACCGGCCGTGGTTTATTTCCCCGAAACCAGCGCCAGCAGCGCATCGTGCAGCACGCCGTTGCTCGCGACGCACCCCACGCTGTTGGGCGTCCATGGCTCGCCCCCCAAGTCGCTGACGCGGCCGCCCGCCTCGGAGACCAGTATGATTCCGGCCGCGATATCCCACACTTTCGCGCCCGACACGACGTAGCCATCATACCTCCCCGCGCCAACGTAGGCTATGTCGAGCGCGGCAGAGCCGGTGCGTCGCGTCGCGCGGGAAACGCGGCAGAGCTTGTCCCACACCGAGCTAATCAGCCGGTAGTCGGTCCCCTCGCGGTCGTAGGGAAAGCCGGTCGCGAACAGCCCGTTCACGAACTCCGCGTTCGCTGTTACCGACAGACGGCGCCGCTCGCCGCCCGACTCGAGCCAGGCGCCCTCTCCGCGGGCGGCGATGCAAAGCTCGTCAGTGAAGGGGGTGGCAATCGCGCCAGCGATGACTTCGCCGCCCTCCAGCAGCGCCAGCGTGCTGCAGCAGTGCGGAATCGCGTGCGCGAAGTTGGTCGTCCCGTCAATCGGGTCGACGACCCACGTGCGGTCGCCCGCACGGCCGTCGCGCTGCGTGCCCTCCTCGGCGCGGATGCCATCCTGCGGCCGCTCGCGCTCGAGCAGCGCCACGACCGCGACCTCGGCGGCGCGGTCGGTCTCCGTCACAAGGTCGACCGGCCCCTTCATTTCGACGCGCTGCGGGCGGCCGAAGCCGGCACGGATGACCTCCGCGCCGGCCCTCGCGGCGGCGGCAGCGACCTCCAGATCGGTCAGCGGCACAGGTGCTCAATGACGCCTTCGAAGAGCGGCCGCCCGTCGCCCGGCCCGTCAGGGTTGCGGCCGTTGCTGGCCCAGTCAGAGTGCTGCCAGCCGTGGAACACCCGTTCGGGGTGCGGCATCATCCCCAGCACGTTGCCGCGCGGGTTGGTGATGCCGGCGATGTCGCCCGGCGCGCCGTTGGGATTCCAGGGGTAGCCGGCGCCGGTGTTACCCTCGGGGTCGCAGTAGCGGAACGCCACCCGCCCCGACGCCTCCAGCGCCGCGAGCCGCTCGTCGGGCAGCTGCAGCTTCCCCTCGGCGTGCGCGTTGGGGACTGCGATTACCTGCCCGCGCTCGTAGCGCGACATGAAGGGGCTGCCGCCATTGCCCTCGACCTTCAGCATCACCGTGCGGGCTTCGAACCGGTTCGAATCGTTGGTATGCAGCACCGCCTCGGGGCCTTCGCTCAGGCCGTCCGGGGTGCCCGGCAACGCACCGGTCTCGACCAGTATCTGGAAGCCGTTGCAAACCCCCAGGACCGGGGCGCCGGAATTTATATACTCATCGAGTGAATCGCGCAAGCCCGCCCGCAGCCGCGCAGCGAAGATTGCGCCGGCGCGCACGTAGTCTCCGGCGGAGAATCCGCCCGGCAGGAACAGCGCGTCGTAGTCTGCCAGTTTGCGGTGCGGCTTTGCCTCGCCCAGCAGCTGCTTCAGGTGCACCTGTTCGGCGTTGCAGCCGAGCTGGCTGAACGCCGCTGCCGCCTCGTCCTCGCAGTTGGTGCCTTCGATGCGCAGCACCGCGATGTTGAGCTCCTGCGGGAAAGTCATCGCCCGCCGATGGTGGCAGCCGTAAAAAGCTAGTCCAGCCCGGGAAAGAAAATCGGGATTTCGCGCTCCGCACTCTCTGCCGAGTCGGAGCCGTGGATTACGTTCTCGTCCATAACCAGCCCGAAATCACCACGGATGGTTCCCGGCGCCGCCTGCGCGGGGTCGGTCGCGCCAATCAGCTTGCGCGCCAGCGCGACCGCGCCGGTCCCTTCCCAGACGGTCGCGACGACCGGCCCGGAGTGGATGTAGGTGAGCAGGCTGTCGTAGAACGGCTTGCCCTCGTGCTCGGCATAGAGCGCCTGCGATTGCGCCTCGCGCACGTCAAGCCGCTGCATCGCAGCCATCCGCAGGCCAGCGTCCTCGAAACGTTGCAGGATGCGCCCGGCGAAGCCGCGACGCACCGCGTCCGGCTTGAGCATCACGTAGGTGCGCTCGCTCATTTCTTCGCTTTGCGGGCCTTCCCGGTCCACTCGGTGCGCCCCGGCACCCGCTTCAGCTCGATCAGGTTCCGGCGGCACTTGGAGCTGCAGAAATCGAAGGTCTGGCCGGTCTTGCGGACGTAGAGCATCCCGGTTCCGGGCAGGATGCGCTTGTCGCAGAAAGAACAGTTTCGGAGTTCAGCCATGATTACCTCTTGCGGTCCAGCGCCTTCGCCTCTCGCGAAGAGTCCATTAGCAGCAGCATGTCGCCGACCTCGATCGGTCCCAGCACGTTGCGCCGGATAATGCGGCCGCGGTCATCGCCGTCGAGCACGCGCACCTTTACGGAGCTCGCCTCGCCACGCATGCCGGTGCGACCCAGCACCTCGACTACCTGCGCCGGAACGCCCTCTATCATGCCTTCTGCGCGGCGGTAATCGCCTTCGTGACCTCTTCGAGCGAGGCCTTCGTCTTGCCGATATTCGAAATCGCCACCGCGGCGGTCGGCACCTTGAGGCCGGACGCCTTGCCCAGCTCATCCTTGGAGGGCACGTAGGTGTAGGGTATCTGCTTCTCGGCGCAGAGCATCGGCATGTGCGCCATGATTTCGGGCGGACTGATATCGAGCGCCATCACGACCAGCTTGGCCTGGCTGCGCTCGACACGCTTCGTGACTTCGTTAGCGCCCTTGTGGATCTTGCCACTGTCGCGTGCGGCCTCGACGGCCAGGTACGCCTTCTCGCTCAGCTCCTTGGGAGCCTCATACGTTACGTAAATTGGGTTTACCATATTTCCTCCTTCGGACCGAAGTCTTCATTATTCACGGGGGCTGCGCGCCACGAAAGAGGGCCTATTTAAGCATCCCCGGATGCGCCGCGCGTGGCACTCACCGTCTACACCACTGCCCCCGATGAGGAGACCGCCGAAAAGCTGGCGCGCGGCGCGCTCGAAGCAGGCCTTGCCGCCTGCGTCAATTTCTGGCCGGTGCGGACAATGTATCGCTGGGAAGGCGAGCTGCGCGACGACACCGAACACCTGTTGCTGCTGAAGTGCGGGCACGAGAAATGGGAGCAGCTGGAACAGTTCATCAAGGAAAACCACCCCTACTCGCTGCCCGCCATCGTCGCGCTGCCGTGGGAAGCATCGCACGCGCCGTTCCGCGACTGGGTCGAGGGAGCATGAGCGACTACGACGTCATCGTCTGCGGCGGTGGGCCGAGCGGGGCGACGACCGCCTTCTACGCTGCGCGAGCGGGGCTGCGCGTCGCGCTGGTTGACCGCGCGAAGTTCCCGCGCGACAAGGCATGCGGCGGGCTGCTGACACCGCGCGTGCTCAGCGAACTGCCGGAGCTGAAGCCGTTCATCGAGCCGATCATCGAGTGTGCTTCACATGACGTGCGACTCTACTCGCCATCGATGAAGTACCGCATTGAATTCGATTTTGGCCCCCACACACCGTGGAACATTCGGCGCGAAATCTTCGACAACGCGCTGCTCGAGGCGGCGCGCGACGCCGGCGCGGAAGTCTTCACCGGCACCCGCGCCAGCGGCTTCGACTTCAACGGCGGTGTCACCGTCACGACCCCGCAAGGCGACCTTACGGCGCAGGTAGTAGTCGGCGCGATGGGGCCGAACGACCCGTTAGCGCAGCTGATGCGCAAGGAACGCGGGGTGGCGCCATGGCACGACGGGGAAATCGGCACCGCGCTGATGTGGGAGCCCGAGGTGGGGCGCGACTTCATGGAGCACGCCTTCGGCGACAAGCGGTCGCTGCTGGTCCACTTCCGGCCGGCCGGCATCGAGGGCTACGGCTGGGTCTTCCCCAAGGACACAATCCTGAACATCGGCTTCGGCGGCTACAACCGCACCATCAAGTCCATCAACGTGCGCGAAATCTGGAAAGGCTACCTGGAGCTGCTGCGCAACGACGGCTACTTCCCTGACGACGACCCGGACCCGCCGGTGAAGGGCGCGCCGCTACCGCTCAGCGGCCCACTGCGCGCGACGACCATGGAGCGCACGCTGATTGTCGGCGACTCGGCCGGGATGGTCTCGCCGCTCTCGGGCGAAGGCATCTACTACGGCATGCACGCCGGCAAGCTAGCGGTCGAGACCATCCAGCAGGCGCTCGCGACCGGCGACTTCTCACAGCGGGCGCTCGACAGCTACCACTGCGCATGGGAACAGGCTTTCGGGCAGGAGCTGCGCGACCTGTCGTTCTTCGCCAAGCTGGCGCTGAAATTCCCCGAGCGGATGGTCTATTACGGCACCCGCGACCCGAAGATGTGCGAAATCTTCGCCGACCTGTTTCTCGGCGTGACCCCCGGCGGGCTCGGCAAGCGCAAGCCAGTCGCCCGCGCCCTGCGCAACGTCATTCGCTACCCGTATTTCGGTTGGGGTTGAAGCGCTTCGCGCAGCGCGAGCACGCGCCGCGTCGTGGTGAAGTGGCCGCCGAAGCGCACTTGCCCTTCGCGAATGAGCGGCGGCGCGTGGTCGCGCTGGTAAGCTTCGAGCGCGGCGCGGTCGCGCAGCCGATACTGGATGCTCCAACGCACTTTTTCGCTATCTCCATTTTCATCCGCGGTATCGCGGTCGAGCCACTCGGCACCGAGGAAGCCGTCGATTTCGAGGATGTGCGCGATGTGCGGCCGCAGCCACGCCGCGTATTCGTCGGCGATGTCGGGGTCGACGGTGAGGTTGACTTCGTATATTATCATGCGGCGAATATGCGCTCGACAATCCACGCCGCATCGAACGGCATCAGGTCATCGTAGTCCTGCCCGATGCCGACGAACGCGATGGGGCGGCCGATGGCGCTGGCAATCGAGAGCGCGGCGCCCCCCTTGGCATCGACGTCCAGCTTGGTCAGGATGACTGCGTCGATGCCGACCGTGGCGTGGAATTGCCGCGCCTGCTCGACTGCGTCGTTGCCGGCGAGCGCATCGCCGACAAACATGACTATATCGGGCTTCGCAACGCGCTGTATCTTGGCCATCTCGTCCATCAGGTTGGTGTTGGTCTGCATCCGCCCCGCGGTGTCAATCAACACCACGTCGCGGTGCTTCGCCTTCGCGTGCGCGACCGCGTCGAACGCGACCGCGGCCGGGTCGCCACCCGACTGGTGCGTGATGAACTTGCATCCCAGCTTCTGCGCGTGAAACTCGAGCTGCTCGATGGCGCCGGCGCGAAACGTGTCGGCCGCCGCGAGCACGACGCTGCGCCCCTGCGCCTGTAGCCAGTGCGCCAGCCGCGCGATGGTCGTCGTCTTGCCGGTGCCGTTGACCCCCACGAAGGCGATTACCAGCGGGCCGTCGCCGCGGGCGAGCAGTCGTTGCGGGTCGAAGCTCTCGAGTGAGAGCAGCTCGACGAGGCTCGCCTTGAGCGCCTTCTCGATGGTCGGCGCGATTTCGCCCCGCGAGGCGACGCGCAGGCCGACCAGCCGCTGCTGCAGCTTCGCCTTCAGCGCCTCGACCGCCTCCATCGCGACGTCGCTCTCGAGCAGCGCCAGCTCCAGCTCCCACATCACGTTCTCGAGATGCTTCGCCTGCACCACGGCGCCCTTCTCGCGCTCCTCGGGGCGATACGCTTCGTAGCTCAGGTCGAGCTGCGGCTCGATTTCGGCCTCCGCCTGCTTGCCGGCGCGCCGGAAGCGGTCGCGCAGCGACTTGAACATCAGCGACCTCCCGGAAGCAGGAAGTCGGAGCCGACCTCCTTCACCGCCTCGGCCTTCGCGTAGAGCGCCTCGGCACGTTCGCGCAGCTGCGCGTGCTGCTGCTGCAGCTGCGCCAGCGACTCGCGGTAGTCGCGCGTCGCCTTCTCGACCTCGTCCAGCCGTGACTGGAGCCGCTCGAGCGCCTGCTCGAGCGGCGCCTCCATGTAAACCCGCGAGCCGAGCCCGGTCAGCACTCGCTCCTTCGAGCCGAGCGTCGCAAAGAGCGAGGTATTGTAGCCAACGGGGACCAGCATCTCGCGCCCTTCGGGCTCTTCCTGTAGCCCGTCAAGCGTCGTGCGCGCCTGCCAAATTTCGGCGCGCACCGCGGCGAGTGTCTCGAGCTGCGCCTCCCACGCGCGCACCTGCTGCTCGACCTGCGCCAGCGTATCCACGAGCTGCTTCAGCTCTGCCTCGTCATCGGACACGCGGCGCCATCCACCCCCGGATTAAAGCGCGACGCCGGCATCGCGCTCCGGCTTGTTGCGCCGAACCGATGCTATTATATGCTACAGCCAATGGAAACGAGCGGCTGTCGAAGGCTCTGCCGACACATGAAGTAGAGTGCAAACAGCCGCATAAATGACGCCTCTAGGGTCCCCGCCTGATTCGTGATGGATGGGACAACCCAGGCGTCGCACACGTCGCCCGGTCAGGGTCAGGGCCCGGACTAATGATGGTGCCCGTTACGACCGGGGGACACCCTGTTTTAGCGATAAGCGGCGCGGAACGCCTCGAGAAATCCCGCGAGCTCCCCGTCTGGCAGCGCATCGATGCCAGCCGCCTTGGGCCGGCCGCCGCCGCCGAACCGCGCGCAGAGTGTGCCGGCGCCCTCCGGCGCTTCGAGCGGCGCGCGCAGCGAAACGCGCAGGCTGCCGTCGCCGTTCTTGACCAGCACCGCGTGTGCACGCTGGCGCTGCGCCTGAGCCAGTTGGTTCCCCAGTGGCCCAACTATGCGCTGGGCCCATTTTTCGGCGGGCAGCTGCCACGCGGCTACGGTCTGCGTATCGAGCAAGGGTTCGGTTCTTTCGGCGCTGGCGATATCAGCGCGGTAGCGCTCCCACAACTCGCCGGGGAGCGGCTGGTGCACGAACTCCAGCGGGTCGGCGAACGGCGCCAGCTCGCGGTAGAGCGCGTCGGGCGCGACATGCAGGTCGACAACGCGCAGGCCGTAGCTGTTGTAATTTAGCGCGATGCCGAGCCGCCGCAGCGCCTCGGTCTCGTCGGGCGCGAGCCCCGCATCGGCGCAGAGCCGCGTCGCGAGCCGCAGGTGGTTGTCACCGAACGCCGAGACGATGGCCCAGCGATGGTGTGCGCCGCCCAGCAGCCGGTCGACAATCAGCCCGGTAGTCATCCGCGGCGCGGTGTCGATGTGCGTTTCCAGCCGCGGGTGCTCGGTAATCGCGCCCGGGTCGTGGTGGTCGATGTAGCGGATGCGCGCGCCGGCAGCGAGCAGCCGCTTGACGTCGTCACCGTTGCGGCGGTAGGAGACGTCGAGCACCGTCACCGTGTCGCCCTCGCCTGCGGAGACGCGCGCCAGCAGCGCGTTGTCGCGCTTGACGCCGGTCACGAGCGACGCCGTGCGGGGGTGCGTCAGCCGCAGCTGTTGCAGCGCGCAGATGCCGTCGGCGTCGCCGTTGAAGACGTCGTAGTGAGTCATGCGAGCCACCCCGGTAGCTCGCGGTCGCTTAACTGCTGCGCCAGCGCGCGGTTGTGCGGCGCGTAATATTCCTCGAGCCGGCGCCGGCTCGCGTCGTCGAGCAGCGCGGGGTGCGGCTTTGCGTTCAGCAATCGGTGCGCGCCCGAGAGCAGCCGCTTGCTCCACGGCACCCAGCGCCAGAGCGGGGCGAAGCCGTGGTCGACCGCAATCGCCAGCCGCTGCATCGCGCGGCTGCGGTAGAGCAGCGAGACGTTCTCGGCGCCAATCTGCGAGCGTGGGATTTCACCCGCGTCGAGACCGAGCCAGTCGCAGATGCCCGCGAGCAGCGCTGCCGGGTCGGCGACCAGCGTGTCAAAGAACTCGACCCGCAGCGCGTCGCCGAAGGCACCCTGCCACTCCGGCAGCCAGCGCGCGTAGCAGCCGCCCGCGACGCCGAACAAATCCTGGTTTTCACGCCGCCCCAGCTCCGCCTCCGGGAGCGCGAGGCAGCGCTCGACGTAGTCGCCGAATGCGACCCCCGCCAGGCGACCCTGCGACTGCCGGTAGCGGTAATACGAAAACGCGCGCCCGGCGGGGTCGCGCAGTAGCAGGATGACGCGCGTGTCGGCCGACGCCTCGCGGACGGCCTCCGCGACCGTGCCGCCGCCGTAGGCGTAGCTGGGGGTGCCGTCGAGCCGCCAGCGCTCGCTCCGCGCGTGCGCGAAGTTGCGCGTGTAATCTGGCGGCGGGAGCGGGTCGCCCCAGCGCAGCGGCAGGAAGTGGCCCGGCTCCTTGGGGCGCGCGCCGCAGACTTGCGGGTGCACCGCGAGCCAGCTGAAGAGCGAGGTCGTGCCCGCCTTGGGGAAGCCGGCGAGGAACAGGTTTGGCAGCACGGTCGCCCAGCGCGCCGCTGATAAACTGTTATATGGCTCCCACCGTCGAGCCGCATGGCGGTTTCCTCGCTGGGAGTGATGACCACCCTCTGGAAGCGGCCGGAGCTGGCGCGGCTGGTGCTGGAGCACCTGTGGCAGGTGCGCGAAACGCTGGCGGGCGAGCTGCGGCTGGAGGTGGTAGCGGTCGGCTCGGAGGGCGACGCAAGCCGGGAAGTCTGTGATGGGCTCGAGGTCGAGTATGTGGAGTCGGCCAACGACCCCTTAAACGAGAAGCATAACGCCGGCTACCTCCGCGCGCGAGAGCTGGGAGTCGACGCGGTGATGCGGCTCGACTCCGACACGCTGGCGAGCGAAACCTTCTTCCGGGCGCTGGCAGCGCGGCTCAGGGAAGGGAGCGTCGGCTGCCTCGACATCTACTTCCTCGACCTGGCCACGATGCAGCTCTACTACAACCCGCCCTACTCGCTGCTCAACCAGCGGCTCTACAACCTCCTGAAAGGCGGCTGGCGCCGCGTCGGTGAGCCGGTCGGCCCCGGCCGCTGCCACCCCGCGGCTGTGCTCGACGAGCTGGGCTGGGAGCCGTGGGGTCGGGGCGACCTGCCGAATATCCGCCACCGCATTGACGCCGCCGAACTGTCGCGGCTGCGGCGCCACGGCCACGTGCTGCGCGGGTTCCAGTTGGCGGAACTGGGCGGCTGCCTGATCGATGTCAAGACGCCGCAGAACCTGAACCCCTTTGACCCTGCGCGAGCCGACCGGCTGCTGCATCCGCAAGGCCCGCGGCTCGGGCTGCGGCGCAAGCTGCGGCCGGCGCCCGGCACGCTGCTGGCGGAGCACTTCGGCGACGCCATACTGGCGCGGTTGCGGGAGCTGCGCGCGGTGCTCTATGGCGCATAGGCCCAACTTCTTCATCGTCGGCTGCCCCCGCTGCGGCACTACCAGCATGCACGCCTGGCTGGCGCAGCATCCCGAAATATTCATGTCACCTATCAAGGAGCCGGGACACTTCGGCTCCGATCTGGTGCCAGGCACTGAAGAGGTGCGCATCACACACGACAACTACTTGGCACTCTTCAACGACACAGGTGACGAGCCGGTCGTGGGCGAGGCTTCGACCAGCTACATCCATTCGCAGCGCGCGGCGGAAGAAATAGGTGAATTCGCGCCCGGGGCACGTATCCTCATCCAGCTACGCAACCCGGTCGAGATGGTCTGGTCGCACAACCGATTGCTGCGGCACGAGTCACTGGCAGAGGCACTCGAGCGGGAGCCGGGACGCGCTGCTGCGGAACCCGGCTGGGCTGTGCGTGAGGGGGTGGCAGTCATCTTCGAGCAGCTGCTGCTCTACCGCGCCCTCGTCGCCGGGCTGCCCGCTGCTATCGAACGCTTTCAGGTGCAGTTCCCGGGGCGGGTGAAACTACTGCTGCTTGACGACCTGCGCGCTAACCCTGCCTCAGACTACCGGGAGGTGCTGGAGTTCCTCGACATCAGCACCGACCACGCACCTGAGTTCGCAATCCACAAGCCAACGCAGGGAGTGCGGTCAGAAACACTGGCGCGGCTGCTGCGTCTCGCGGATTCCGGCCTCGGCTGGTTCTACCGACCGCTCTACCGGCTACTGGGCTTGCGCGGCCTCGGCATATGGGACTACAACCGCGCGCCACCGCCCGAGCCACTCGACCCACAGCTGCGGCAGCGGCTCACGCAGGAGTTCGCGCCGGTGGTGCGCGAGCTGGAGCAGCTGGCGGGGCGTGACCTGTCGGCGTGGCGCGACCAACGCTTTTAACACGCGCCAACCCTCTTTCCCACTCCATGCACCGGTTCCCAGTATGCCTGCTGGCACTACTACTCGTGCTCCAGCTACCGGCTCCGCCGGCCGCAGGATGAGGGGGTGAAGCTGGCGAAGACCTTTAAACCTGGGCCGAAGCAGATGAACGTCATCTGCCCCTCATGTGAGATGGTGCTGACAGTCGATATCGGCAAGGGGCCCCAGAGAATCAGTTGTCCTAGCTGCGGCAAGGAAGGCAGCATCGGCCCGTGACTGCCACTGGCGCGGTTACTACTTCAGCTCGTCGCGCAGGTAGCGACCCATCGCGACGGGGTTGAGGACGTCCCACGCGAAGTGGATGTCAGCCCACTTCAGCCCGCCGATAATCGCCAGCAGGCAGTAGTAGAGCAGTCCGCCCAGCGCCGCCAGCCCGAAGAGCTGGAACCAGCGCTCGACCGCCAGCAGAGGGTCGAGCTGCCAGAATAGCGCCGCTACCAGCAGCGCCGCCGCCAGCTGCCGCAGCACCTGCCGCGAAGGGGGCAGCGCCAGCGCACGGTAGCAATACCAGCGCAGCCATACGCCCGCCAGCAGCTCCGGCCCGAGCAGCGCCAGCGCCGCGCCTTCGCCGCCGAGGCCGGGCAGGTCATTGAGGCCGAGCTGCGGAATGCTCCGCGGAACGAGCATCAGCATCAGAAGCACCGAGAGCGTGCCGGTGGCGAGGCTGACGCGTGTCGTCAGCGCCGGCATGTCGGCGCCGCGCAGCGCGATTGACCAGGGGCGGTTCAGGATGCGCACCAGCGCCACCAGCGCCAGCAGTTGCAGGACGCGCGCCGCGGGGAGGAACTCGCGGCTGATGAAGACCAGAATTACCTCCTCGGCCCAGATGACGGTCAGCAGCACGACCGGAATCGCGACCAGCGCGGAGTACCGCTCGGCACGGATGATGCTGCTGGCGGCCGCCTGCGTCCCGCCGCGCGCGTGGAGCTGCGAGACCGACGGCAGCAGCATCCCCTCCAGCGAGAGCGCCAGCGCGCCGATGAAGAGCGCGATGCGCTGGACGCCGAAATAGAGCCCAACGTCCTCGGCGGCCCAGAAAATGCCAATCAGCAGCTTGTCGAGGTGCGTCCGCAGCACCGCGAAGATGGAGGTGATGGCGACCGGTAGCGCGTAGGTCGAGTAGGAGCGGAAGGTTTCGCGGTCGGGCCGCGAAACCGGGTAGTCGCGGAAATACCAGAGCGAAACCAGCGCAATCACCAGCGCCCCCAGCAGGTAGGAGCGCGCCAGCCAGATTACACTCAGCCCCGAGAGCGCGGCAAAAATCATCAGCAGTGACCGTAACGAGGTGCCGAGCAGGTTCGGCACCGCGACGCGCGCGCCCTCCTGCCGGCCGGTGAAGGTGGCGACCATCACCCCCGTCAGCAGGAAGACGACGTAGTAGGCTAGGATAGTCCCGAGCATCCCCTCAGTCTGGATGTCGTAGAGCTGCTTGCCGAGCAGCCCGGTCCAGGCCCAGTACGTGAGACCGAAAACAGCCAGCATCAGCGCCAGCAGGCCCACCCGCACGGCGAGGAAGGTGCCGGTGCACTTGCCCAAATCCATGCCTTCGGAGACGCGCTTGACGTGTGCCATGCGGTAGCCGAGAAAGGCGATGAAAGTGAAGCCCCCGACGATCGAGAGCGCGTAGCCTAGCTCCCCCAGCGCACCAGCGCCCATGCGACGCGCGACCAGCATGATGGCGACCCACCCCAGGATGGCGTTGAGATTCTCGACCGTGAAGAGCAGCATCACCTTGCGGGAGGTCACCACGCTGCGCGACGGCCATGCCTGTTTAAAGCGGCACCAGACGCAAATACGGTTACGGCGTGGCGCGGCTATGGACGAGCTCAAGCTGTTGCGCGCGTCGCTGGCCGACTCACTGATTGTCTCCAAGGGCGAGTACCAGTACTTCGTCCACCCGCTCTCCGACGGGGTGCCGCTGGTCGAGGCCGCTATCCTCGACGAGGCAGCGGCGGCGCTCGCCGCGCGGGTGCCAGAGGGAAGCGAAATCCTCGTCACGGCAGAAGCCATCGGGCTGCCGCTAGCGGCCGCCGTCACGTTGCGCACCGGGCTGCCCTACACGACGCTGCGCAAGCGGGCGTATGGCCTGCCGGGAGAGCGGGTCGTGACGCAAAAGACCGGCTACGGCGGTGCCGAGCTGCACCTCAACGCGCCGGTCGAGGGGCGGCGAGTGACGATTGTCGACGACGTGCTCTCGACCGGCGGGACATTGCGCGCGATGTGCAGCGCGCTGCGCGGTGCAGGGGCGACTATCGACCGGGTGCTGATTGTCTTCAGCAAGGTTGACCCGGCGGAGCTCTCGGCCGAACTGGATGTACCTATCGACATCCTGCTCCAGGTGCACGTCGAGGGCGCGAAGGTGGTCATCGATTGAAGCTACTGGTTGGCGGCATCCTGGCGCTCGATGACCTGAAGACGCCGCACGCCAGCGGCGAAGCCATCGTGGGCGGCGCCGGCATCTATTCATCGGTCGCAGCGAGCTTCTTCACCCGCCCAGGGCTGATCGGCCCCGCCGGCAGCGACTTTCCCGAAACGGCACTGGAGGCGCTGCGTGAGCGAGGCATCGCGCTCGACGGGGTGCCGCGGTTGCGCGAGCCCAGCTTCCACTGGTCGGGAGAATACCGCGGCGACATGGCGCAGGCCATCACGCACCAGACGCGCGTCGAAATCCTGGAAGCGTTCAACTGGGGCGTTCCCGCGGAGTGGCGCCAGCCGACGGGGCTGCTGCTCTGCAACAACGACCCCTCCATCCAGCTGCGCCTCCTCGAGCAGGTGCAAGCGGGCTGGGTCGCTGCCGACTCGATGAACCTCTGGATTGAGATTCAGCGTGCCGCGCTCGAACAGGTCATTGCGCAGACCGACCTGCTGTTCCTCAACGACGCCGAAGCGCTGGCGTTCACCGGCGCCGCTTCGCTCGACGCGGCGGGCGCGGCGCTGCTCAGTGCGGGGCCGAAGTTCGTCGTCATCAAGCGCGGCGCGGAGGGGGCGACGCTGTTCCACGCCGACGGGACTGCCCCCATTCCGGCGCACCCCGCCGCGCAGTTCATCGACCCAACCGGCGCCGGCGATACCTTCGCCGGCGCCGCGTGCGGCTGGCTGGCAGAGCGCACGCTCAATGCCCGGGATTTGGTCGAGGCGCTGCACCACGGCTCTGCGCTCGCGTCGGCGACCGTCGAGGGGCTCGGGATGACTGCGCTGCTGGCGCTGACGGCGGAAGAGGCAGCGCGGCGGCGGGCGGCGCTGGGATAGCGCTAAAGCCGGGCGGCGTTGCGACTGCAATGAGGGGACGGGGGTTGCTGCTGCTGCTCGTCGGTCTGGCAGCGCTGGCGGTGCTGCTGCTGTGGGGAACCGGCAACGACGATGATGCAACTCCCGTCGACGAAATGGGGGAGGTGCTATCTGGCTGCACCGACCCGACCGCCCTGAACTATGACTCGACGGCTGATATGAACGACGGTTCCTGCGAGTACGAGGCGACCCCCGAACCGGAGGAGCACGAAGACCCGGACCCTCCCGGGGGTAACGAAACTGAGCTCGAGGAGCAGGCTCGAGCGACCATCGACCTGTGGGAGGGGGAGAACAGGCTGTTGCTGATTCTCGTCCATCCGACCGACTCGGCGCCCAACCTGACTGCGGAGGAGGTCGAATCCATCACCACGGATGTCGGAGCCTGGTACGAGGAGGTCTCGGACGGCAGGGTCTGGTTCAATTGGACAGTCGCTGGTTGGTACGCCCTCGATGAGGCTGCCCATGGCAGACAGAGCGTCTATCAGGCAGTGGTCGCGGACGGCTATGACATCACGCAGTACGACCGGATGGTCGTCGGCCTGCAGGATTACACCGCCCGCAGCAGCTCTACTCAAGGTGTTCACTTCTACAATGTCCCTACCGATGAGGAGACCATCGAGATTCTCGCCTCTCGTTGCGACGTCAAGCGCTTCGCCAACACCACCGGCACCCGCAGAACGATGAGTCACGAACTGGGCCACAGCTTCGGCCTCTCACACGCCATGTTCGATGGCAGCCTCAACGGCGAGGTGGACCAGTACGGAAACCAGTACGACACGATGGGGTCATCACCGGGCTGGCGCCACTTCGGCGCCGCCTACAAGCATCAACTGGGCTGGCTGGACGATGAGCAGGTGGAATTAATCACCGATAGCGGAGTGTACACCCTGCGGACGCTCGAAAGCGACGAACCACGCGCACTTCGCATATCGAAAGGGATGGTTGAGGAAGTGAAGAACGGAGAGGTCATCAGCAGCGAACACTTCTACTTCTTCGAGGCCAGGGAGGTGCAGGCACCTCAGCAGAACTCCGATGGCAATACCAGCAAGCCGGGACAGGAGAACAGGTCAAGCGAGCCCCTCAACGGAGTCATCATCAACCACGTCCGACCCTCGGACCAGTATGGCTACCACAAGTGGATCGCCAGCGCGCAGGATGCGACTCCTGAAACGCCGACGACCAGCAGCGGTGATTTCCAGCTGCTGCAGGGGCGCACCTACAGCGACCATGAGGCTGGCATCCACATCACCGCGCTGGACGTTACCGACAACGAGACGACCGTCCGCATCGTGCTGGGAAATCAATCCGCCAACTCACCCCCCAGCATCTCCGTGGCCGAGGCCATGCCGGGGGACGCCGGTTTCATGTTCAACGTGGTTGCAGAGGATGCCGACGGCGACAATCTCGCCATCTTCTGGAATTTCGAGACCGGAATCAACCAGCTTCACGCTCCCGGGCGCATCGGTACTGGAACGCCGCTGGAGCACACCTTCCCGAACAACGAGGGAAGGCGGGTTTTCGTGCTGGTCTCAGACATGCGGGGCGGGGAGGCCACTGGCTGGGTCGACGTGTGGGGTTACGTGAATGAGGCGCCCGAGATTGAGGCGCTGCTGCCCACCTCGATGGAGGCAGGCATGTTCGAGTTCAGGTCTGTTCTCAGGGACCAGGAATTGCTCACCTATGCCTGGGATTTTGGTGACGGAAACAGTTCCAGCTTCGCCCGGCCATTGCACGCGTATGCTGAAGAAGGGAATTACACCATCACCCTGACCGTTTCCGATGGGGAGTACACCGCTACTATGACCGGCTCCGCCGACACCGCTGACACGGAGAACGTACCCCCGGTGGCTGACGCTGGGCCGGACATTACCGCCGCTCCGGGTGAGACTGTCACCCTCGACGGCACGGGTAGCTACGACCCTGATGAATATCCGCTCATCTCGATGCGCTACACCTGGTCGTCGCCTGACGGCCTCGTCATCTCGAGCGCTGGAGACTGGGTGGCCACGGTAGCGGCACCGAGCGAGCCGGGTACCTACCTCATCCAGCTGCTGGTGAACGATGGCGCCGAAAGCAGCACCGACACTATGGTGCTCACAGTCGAGGCCGCTTGAACGGGAGTCGGCGACCGTCGAGGGGCTCGGCACGACCGCGCTGCTGGCGCTCACCGCCAAGGAAGCAGCGCGGCGGCGGTACCATATAATTAAATATATCACTTCACTGCACGGACCATGTTAGATACCGGCGATACGGGCTTCATGCTCGTAGCTACCGCCCTGGTCATGATTATGACTCCCGGGCTGGCTTTCTTCTATGGCGGCCTGGTGAGCAAGAAAAACGTCCTGACCATAATGATGCAGTCCTATGTGTCAATGGGCGTCACGACAATCCTCTGGGTCACGGTGGGATATTCCCTGTGCTTCAGCGGCGATACTGGGGGAATCATCGGGAACCTAGACAATGCCCTTCTGAGGGGCATCGAACCGACTGACCTTTTCACAGGTGAAGACGGCACCATTCCGGTACTGTTGTTCGTCGTCTATCAGATGATGTTCGCCATCATCACACCGGCCCTTATCACCGGAGCCTTTGCCAACCGGATCACCTTCAAGGCCTACCTGATTTTCCTGGTGGCCTGGCAACTCCTGGTTTACTTCCCCTTCGTCCACATGATCTGGGGTGGAGGTATGTTGTCCGAATGGGGAGCACTCGATTTCGCCGGCGGTATCGTGGTCCACGCTCTAGCAGGTATGGCCGCCCTGGCCAGCGTTCTTTACGTTGGGAAAAGGAATGTGCAGGACTCTGGTGCCCATAACGTTCCCTTCGTCGCCCTGGGAGCAGCGCTGCTCTGGTTCGGCTGGTTCGGTTTCAACGCCGGCAGCGAGCTGGCCGTGGACGAAATCACCGCGGTCGCCTTCATCAACACACAGATAGCGGCTGCATTCGCGGCCATAACCTGGCTGCTCCTGGCCTGGCACTATGACGGGAAACCGTCGTTCGTGGAGATGCTCATCGGCATGATTGCGGGATTGGCCACCATAACCCCTGCGGCCGGCTTTGTCAGCCCCCAGAGCGCCATGATTATCGGAGTGGCAGCTGGCGGGGTATGTTACTTCGCCGTGGTTCTGCGAAAGAAGTATGAACTGGACGATGCGCTCGATGTATGGGGTGTTCACGGCGTCGGAGGTGCCCTGGGAATTGTAATGTTGGGTGTTCTGGCCTCCACGAAAGTCAACCCTGCCGGGGCGGACGGCCTCCTCATTTCAGGAAGTACGGATTTCTTCATGGCACAGGTGAGTGCATTGGTCCTGGCCTGTATCTGGGCCTTCGCCTTCACCTATGGCATGCTCTGGGGAATCGACAACCTCACTCCCGTCAGGGTTACCGAGGAGACCGAGCGGAATTTGGACGAGTCTCTTCACGGTGAATCCGCCTATACCGAATAGGTACCGTCATTAGCCGCCTCCGCCGGCATCGCAGGTAAATGGTGGGCCCGACCAGATTCGAACTGGCGACCACTCGGTTATGAGCCGAGCGCTCTAACCGGACTAAGCTACGGGCCCGTGCGTGCGTGGCGCCGTCGAGCGGATTCGAACCGCTGACCGCCCGGTTAACAGCCGGGTGCTCTGGCCAACTGAGCTACGACGGCACCATCGCCCCCCTTTTCACCCCTTGCTTAAAGGCTTCGGGAAGGGGGGCCGTGGCGGCGTTGCCCGGCAGCGCGACGCGAGCGGCGGTGGCGGGCGCCCCCCGCAACGGGGAAAGCACCCGGAGACCCCGGCCGGTTACGTCATCCTTAATACGGCAAGGGACCTGCCGACATCCAGCTATTTATCTGAGGTGATTTCATAGCAGTCTCCACCTACTCAGCAACCAACCTGTTCGGACTTATCGAGAATGCTGAGGACTTCATACTGCTCGATGTCCGGAACGAACTGGACTTCGAACGCTTCATGATTGAGGGGCCGAGCGAATTTACGATGCTCAACATCCCCTACTTCGACTTCATCGATGAACCCGGGGCGACCGCCGCGAGGGTTCCGGAGGGCAAGCCCGTGCGCATCGTCTGCGCCAAGGAGAGCTCCTCCCAGTTCGTCGCAGACATACTCGACGGCTGCGGCCGCAAGGATGTCGCCTGGCTCGAGGGAGGCATCACCACCTGGGGCAATGTCCTGATTCCGCGCCGCATCAACAACGAGGATGAGGCGTACGAGATCTGGCAGTTCAACCGCCCCGCCAAGGCCTCATGCGGCTACGGCATCGTGTACGAGGAGGAGATGTTCATCTTCGACCCCTCGCGCGCGACAAAATTCCTGGTCGAGTTCGCCGCTTCTCGCGGTGCGAAGGTCACGCATACCTTCGAGACGCACCTGCAGGCGGACTACATCTCCGGCAGCCCCGCCCTCGCCGAGGAAACCGGAGCGACCTTTGTCGCCCACGAAAGCGATTATGGCGCCAGCCTCCACGATTATCGCGCCCTCGCCGATGGCGAAATCTTCGAATTCGCGAAGGCGGGCGGCCCGAGGGTGCTCTGCACCCATTCGCCCGGGCACACGCCCGGCTCAACCACATATATTATCGATGAGAAATACATGCTCTCCGGGGACACTGTGTTTATCGTCAGCATCGGACGGCCCGACCTCGGCAAGAGAGTCGTCGAATGGGCCAGGACCCTCTATACAACCCTCAAGGAACGCATCACGGTCCTGCCGGACACGTTGCTGGTGCTGCCCGCCCACTTCACCGACTGGGAGCGGGAAGCCGATGAGCAACTGCGAATCGTCAACGATTTTGGCACGGTCAAGGCCCTCAACGAAGCCATTTATGGCATCGAGGATGAGACGGAGTTTGTCGAGTACATCAAGGCAAACATCCGTGATCAGCCAGAGATTTACGACCAGATTCGCCTGGTAAACGCCGGCCGGCTCACGCCCGACCCCAAGGAGCAGAACGTGATGGACCTCGGCAAGAATGAATGTGCGGCCTCCGGCCACGGAGGCGCGTAGCGGGCCTCCGCACTGCTGGGAATCCATGGTAAACTACGGCTTCGTCATCGACAACCGCACGTGTATCGGCTGCCACGCCTGCACGGTCGCCTGCAAGTCGGAGCACGACGTGCCCATCGGGGTGAACCGTACCCACGTCAAGTATATCGAGAAAGGCACTTTCCCGAACAGCAGCCGTGAGTTCAGCGTCCACCGCTGCAACCACTGCGAGGACGCACCCTGCGTCACCATCTGCCCGACCACCGCGCTCTTCACACGCCCCGACGGCATCGTCGATTTCGACGATGCCCGTTGCATCGGCTGCAAGTCCTGCATGCAGGCGTGCCCCTACGACGCGCTCTACATCGACCCTGACCAGGGCACCGCGGCGAAGTGCAACTACTGCGTCCACCGGCTCGAGAATTCCTACGAGCCGGCCTGCGTCATTGTCTGCCCCACCGAAGCCATCATCTCGGGCGACCTAGACAACCCCGGCTCGAAGATAGCGCAGCTCGTTGCCACCCACGATACAACCGTGCGCAAGCCCGATTCGGGGGCGAAGCCCAACGTATTTTACATCGAGGCGAGCGAGGAGATGCTCAACCCGGCCGCCACCGAGCGAACCCGGGCCGGGATGTGGAGCGAGCAGGCCGCCGGCGTCGGCCACTTCGCGAAATACGCCGAGAAGCGGCTCGGCGCGGCCGACACCGATTCGCTGCTAATCCAGCTCGCGCTGGAAAAGAAGGCAAGCGAGGCACCGCCGCGCGACCGGGCCCTCATCCACGACGTCGCCGCCAAACTGGCCAACGAATCCCCGCAGGCGAAGCGCGCGTACGACCAGCCGTCGAAAGGCGTCCTTTGGGGCTGGGAGGTCTCCGCTTACATCTGGACCAAGGCGATTGCGTCGGGGACCTACCTGGTCGCGATGCTGCTCTGGCTCGGCGGCTATCTCGAAATGGATGCGCAGCTCTGGTGGCTGGTAGTGGGGACCGGGCTCGCGTTCCTGGGCATCACCGGCGCCCTGCTTGTACTCGACCTTGACCGGCCCGACCGCTTTCTCTACGTCATGCTGCGGCCCAACTGGAGCTCATGGCTTGTCAGGGGCGCCTACCTGCTGGTGGGCTTCGGAGGAATCCTGGCCGCCACCGCGGCGGTGCTGTTTTTCGAGCTTGGCGAGGCGCCCTTGCGCTGGCTGGCTTTCGCTGGAATCCCACTCTCCGCGCTCACCGCCATCTACACGGCGTGGCTGTTCCAGCAGGCGAAGGGACGCTCGTGGTCGCGCGACGCTGCGCTGCCGGCGAAGTTCATGCTCGAGACCGTCATCATCGGCTCCGCCACGCTGCTGATACTGGTCGTTCCCGAGCCCGCCTACATCATAGCGGCGCTGGCGGTGCTGGCGGCAGCCCTGCGGCACGGCCGGAAAGTGGTGCAGGAGCCGCAACTGGAGAGCCTGATATGAAAACGGAAAAGTCGTTCATCGAGTGGATGGCCGAGGGAATCGGCGTCATTCCACGACTCGACCGCGAAGAGGCGCAAGGAGCGACGCGCCCCTTGCGCCACTACCCCGACCCGGAGGAGTGGGACGACCACATCGAGCTCGACGCCAACGCCTGGCCGGAGCGGGTCGAGCGCCGCTACTCGCTGGTGCCAACCACCTGCTTCAACTGCGAGTCGGCCTGCGGGATGCTTGCTTACGTCGACAAGGAGACCGGCCGGGTGCGCAAGTTCGAGGGCAACCCGGCGCATCCCGCCAGCCGCGGCCGCAACTGCGCCAAGGGACCAGCGACGATTAACCAGATTAACGATACCGAGCGCATCCTGCACCCGCTGAAGCGCAAGGGCGACCGCGGCGCGGGCGAGTGGGAGCGCATCTCGTGGGAGCAGGCACTGGACGAAATCTCGACGAAAATCCGCGATTCGCTTAATACCGGCGCGCGCGACCGGGTAGTCTACCATGTCGGCCGCCCCGGGCACGAAGGCTACGCCGACCGGGTGCTGAAGGCGTGGGGCGTCGATGGGCACAACTCGCACACCACCATCTGCTCGGCAGGCGCCCGCTTCGGCTACGCACTGTGGCACAAATTCGACCGGCCGAGCCCCGACCACTCGAACGCCAAGGTCATTCTGCTCGTCAGCTCGCATCTCGAGACCGGGCACTACTTCAACCCACACGCGCAACGTATCGTTGAGGGGATGATGAGCGGCGCCAAGCTCATCGTGCTCGACCCGCGGCTCTCGAACACCGCCTCGATGGCCGACCACTGGCTGCCGGTCTACCCCGGCTCCGAGCCGGCGCTCTTCCTCGCCATCGCGCGTTATATACTCATCGATGAGCTCTACGACCGCCGTTTCCTCGAGGAATGGGTCAACTGGCCGGAGTGGATGGCGGCCGCGCACCCTGATGACGAGCCCACGTTCGAACGCTTCGTCGAACGACTCATCGAGCAATACGCGGAATACACCTTCGAGTTCGCTGCCACGGAATGCCAGGTGCCGGTCGAGCAGGTCGCCGAGGTCGCGAAGGTGGTCGCCAGCGCCGGCAGCCGGCTCTCGACCCATGTCTGGCGGGCGGGCGCCATCGGCAACCTCGGCGGCTGGCAGGTGGCGCGCACGCTGCACCTGCTGAACGTCCTGACAGGCTCTGTCGGTACAGAAGGGGGGACTTCGCCCAGCGCCTGGACCAAGTTCCACCCCACCTTCTTCGACGTGCCGCCGCCGCAGGAGGCGTGGAACGAGCTTATCTGGCCGCCCGAATACACGCTCTCCCACTACGAGATGAGCCAGATACTGCCGCATCTCATCAAGGACGGGCGCGGTAGCATGGACGTCTACTTCACGCGGGTCTTCAACCCGGTCTGGACCTTCCCCGACGGCTTCTCCTGGATTGAGATGCTCTCGAACGCAGAGGCGGTCGGCTGCCATATCGCGCTCACCCCAACCTGGAACGAGACCGCCTTCTTCGCCGACTACGTGCTGCCGATGGGGCACGCCAGCGAGCGGCACGACATCAACTCCTATGAGACGCACGCCGGGATGTGGATTGCGTTCCGCCAGCCGGTGCTGCGCGAGTTCGCCCGTCGGCAGGGGAAGCCAGTGCGCTTCACCCACGAGGCCAACCCAGGCGAGGTGTGGGAGGAGGACGAGTTCTGGATTGAGCTCTCCTGGCGCATCGACCATGACGGCTCGCTCGGCATCCGCAAGCACTTCGAATCGCCATACCGGGAGGGCGAGTGCATCACCGTCGACGAATACTACAGCTACATCTTCGAGCACGTCAAGGGCTTGCCCGAAGCGGCTGAAGCCGAGGGGCTTGCACCGCTGGACTACATGCGCAAGCATGGCGCCTTCCTGGTCGAGTCGGGGATCTATGACAAGCACGAAACCGAGGTTGCTGAAGGGGGCGTCGAAATCGACGGAAAACAGCGACTCGGCTTCCCGACGCCAAGCGGCAAGCAGGAATTCTACTCGCAGACAATGGTCGACTTCGGCCACCCCGAACACGCGATTCCCGGCTACCGCATCCGCTCGCACATCCACCCCGACCGGCTCGACCGCGAGGCAGGCGAGTATGTGCTGCTGCCCAATTTCCGGCTGCCGACGCACATCCACTCGCGCTCGGCCAACTCGAAATGGCTGGCCGAGATTGCGCACCGCAACCCAGTCTGGCTCCACCCGCAGGACGCCCGCGACCTGGGCGTCACCGATGGGGACCTGCTGAAAATCGAAACCGAAATCGGCCACTTCGTCGACAAGGTGTGGGTCACCGAGTCCATCAAGCCCGGCATCGTCGGCTGCTCGCACCACATCGGGAGGTGGCGGCGGCAGCAGGACGCCGGCAACCGCTACATGTCGGCCAAGGTCGACATCACGAATCCGGAGCCGGGACGCTGGCGCATGCGTACGCTCGCCGGCATCGAGCCATGGAAATCGAACGACGCCGATACCCGCAGGGTGTGGTGGCGCGACGGCGGCGTCCACCAAAACCTGACGCACCCGGTGCAGCCAGACCCCATCTCGGGAGCGCACTGCTGGCTCCAAAAAGTACGGCTCACGAAGCCGGGACCCGACGAAAAATACGGCGATATCGAGGTCGATACTGACCGGTCATTCGCATACTTCAAGCAGTGGAACCAGTGGGCCAAGGATGCCGAAACGCACCCCGATGGCCTGCGCCGGCCGCTCTGGATGGGGCGGCCGCTGACACCAGCTCGAGACCAGTTCTATATCGACAAATAAGGAGGGCTGCCACATACGCCTCCACGCTGACGGCAGCGCTCTTTAACCGGCGCAGGCTCCCGCGGCGTGGCCCATGTCGTGATGCTGCGCACCCGGCTCACCAGCGGCGCACAGCCCGAGCCTGTTGTCGCCGACACCGCCGCTTCGCTCGCCGCGCTTGGGCACGAGGTAACGCTGCTGGCGTGGGACCGCGACGGCGACAGCGACGGCGAATCGGAGGCCGAGTGGGGGCGCATCGTGCGCTACCGGCGCCTCTGCCCGCTCAACGCGCCGCTGGCGTTCGCGCGCGAGCTGCCGCGCTTCTGGTGCTGGTGCCTGCGGCAGTCATTGGCCATACGGGGCGACCTCGTGATTCACGCGCACGACCTCGACACGCTGCCGCTCGGCCTGTTCGCGGCGCGGCTGCTGCGCGCGCCGCTAATCTACGACTGCCATGAGAACTACCCGGCGCTGGTCGAAAGCGCCGTCTCACATCAGACGGCGCTGCGGCTGCACCGACTCGAGGCGCGGCTGCTGCCCTATTGTGATGGAATCCTGGCGGGTGGACCGGGCTACTACGCGCGACTGCGGCAGATGCTACGGCGTGGTGCGGCGGCGCCGTTCAGCGCAACAGTGGCGGAGGCACTGGAGGTGATGCAAACTACTTCCACCGGTGCCGATAAGGGGCGACTGGCGCTCATCGGCAACGCCAAACGGCTGGCTGACTATCGCCTGCCAGAGACGCCACGCCAACCGGGCGAACCATTCCGGTTGCTTTATATAGGTGTCCTCGAGAAACGGCCGTCGCGCGGAATCCTCGAAACCGCGCTCGCGGTAGAGGGGCTGCGCGACGTCGAATTCCTAGTTGGCGGCTTCGGGACGCTGGTGCCGCAACTCGAGCGGCTCTGCCACCGGCTGCACAACACCTGTTACCTCGGCCCGGTCCCGCCGGACGAGGTCGCGCAGCGCACGATGGCGGCAGACGCGGTGCTGCTAGCGCTCGACCCGGCCAACCTGAATAACCGGCTTAGCGCGCCCAACAAGCTGTTCGAGGCGCTGGCGGCCGGCGTCCCGCTAATCACCTGCCGCGAGCTGCTGCTGGGACACTTTGTCGCCGAGGTGGGCACCGGCATCGCCTTCGCGTGGGGAGACTGGCGCGGCCTGCGCGCCGCCGTCGCGGGGCTGCGCGACACGCCCGGGGAGCGGAGCGCGATGGGGTGGCGGGCGCGGGCGCTGGCCGAAGAGCGGTTCAACTGGACGGTGTGCGAAGCGCGGCTGGCGGCGGTTTACGGCCGCCTCAGGTGTTGAAGTCCAAGACCTGTGTCTCGAAGCTCTGCAGGTTAACCGCGATGGCGCGGTTGGGGTCGGGCTGGAACCCCATCATGCGCTGGAAGTCGGTCTGCGACTGCCAGGTTCCCGGGTTGAGCAGCAGCATCCCCTGATGCCGCTCGACCCCGCACGAGTGGACGTGCCCCGTGACAAAGATATCGGGCATCTCGCGAATCAACATGTGGTCCTGGTCCTCGGGCGCGAGCGGGGTCTTGCCGCCGTAAATCGGCGCAAGGTGGCGGCGCAGCAGCAGCTCCTTCATCATCAGTATGGGCTTGTCGTAGGTCAGGTCGCGCAGGCTCACCAGGTCGTCGAACGACTTGCCGTGGTAGCAGAGCACGCTGACCCCCGCCAGGTCTAGCAGCGCCGGGTTGGCGGTGAAGGTGACGCCGGGCGGGTAGCGCTCCTGCACGCGCCCCGGCAGCGGCAGCTGCGGCTCCATCAGCCGCACCGCGTCGTGGTTGCCCGGCAGGACGATGACTTGAATGTCGACCGGCAGCTTCTCCAGCTCACGCTGCATCACCGCATACTGCTCCCAGACATCGGTAATCGCCAGCTCCGCTTCCTGCCCGGGGTAGGAGTCGATGCCGTCAACCACGTCGCCCGCCAGAATCAGGTAGCCCGGGCGCGGGATCCACTCGCGGTGGTAGTCGACGTCGCCATTCAGCCACGCGACGAAGCGGTCCCACTGCGCCTGCTGGAAGGTGTTGCTGCCGATGTGCAGGTCGGAGATGAAAAGCGCAGTCCACGGCTCCGCGGCGCGTCCCGGCTCGCGGGCGCGGCCCTGGTAGGGGCGCACGATGGGGCCGTTGGCGAAGAGCATGTCGCCGCGCCGGCTGAGGCGGCCCGAAATCCCGATGACCTCGTCGTGCAGCAGGGTGTGGCTCGTCTCGTCCGCCTCGCCAAGCATCACCGCCAGGCGACCGTCCGGGTCCTCCAGCACCGCGCGCACGCGGCCGCCCTGCAGCTGCCGCACTTCGGCGACCATCCCGACCACCGTGCTCTCGCCGTCGGGGTCGACCTGCCGCAGCCCGCTCGCGTCGCGCATCGCCGGGTCGCGTCGCACCAGCCGCGCCAGCGTGCGGAAGCGGTCGTTGAAGAGCGCGACGTAGCTCTGCAACTGCCCGTCGGCGCGGGTGCGCCCGATTTGCCGCTGGATGATGACGGGCGGCAGCGCACCGGTCGCCTCGCGGACAATCGGCTGCGGCCCCTCCGGCTCGGGGATGAGGTCGCTGAGGCCAAGGAAGAGCTGCGGCCTCTCCAGCGTCCTGAGCGACTGCTCGAGCCAGCCGAGGCCGTCGTGATGCGCGACGACGCGCTCAACCAGTTCTGGCGATGGCAGCATGTTGCGCTGCGAAAGCCACGCTACCACTTCCTGCTCGTCCGAGGCCAAGTTCGACCCTATTGGCGGAGTCGGCAAAACAGTTGTCCCTTTTCCCCAGCGCGGCTGGCGCGCCATGACTCCCCTCGAAATCGGCACCCTGCTGCTGCTGGCGCTGCTCGCCGGCGCAGTGTGGCGCGAAGTGGTGTGGCGGCTGCGGAAGCGGCAGCTGGAGCAGGCGGCCATCAGCCGCTCGCGCAGCGTGCTGGGCGGCAAGTTCGCCGAACAGCTGGCGCCGTTCCTGCCCGACTTCCCCGCCGACCCGACCGAGGCGCGCTTCCTCGGCAGCCCGGTCGACCTGGTCGTCTTCCCCGGCCTCGCCGAGGGCAATCCGCGCGAAATCGTCTTCGTCGAGGTCAAGTCGGGCAACGCGCGGCCGACCGCGGTCCAGCGGCGGCTCGAGGCGCTTGTCGCGGAGGGGCGCGTGCGCTGGAAATTGCTCCGCGTCAACCTCCCCCGCTGAGCCAGCGGAACCGGCGCGGCGGGCGGTATTTAGTCGCGCTCTGCCTGCGCTCTGCCTGCGCTCTGGCCAGCCGGCTACGGCGGCGAGAGGGGGGTTAAAAATCAGCCCCCCCCGCCGCGTCGGTCCGCAGCGTTTATACGCGGACTGCTATACCTGCGGCCCCGCGGTTGAGCGGGTTCCCACTAATGCAGTCAGCACAAGCTTCCCGT
>Ga0310121_10001039_pt1 | contig 29291 bp, 32 predicted proteins | sample CB27_Tmax_986_MG_FD_203504 | JGI IMG/M metagenome (GOLD analysis project Ga0310121, IMG submission 203504) | Marine microbial communities from Western Arctic Ocean, Canada - CB27_Tmax_986 | ecosystem: Environmental > Aquatic > Marine > Oceanic | place: Canada: Western Arctic Ocean | collected... | reverse complement strand
ATCAACTTTTGAGGGTGGCTCGACGGCGTTGAGAAACCTCATTCGGACGAGCAAGCTCCAGCATTTAACCATAACTCCAGACGGTCCACGTGGCCCTCGACGACAGCTGGCTCAAGGGCCGATCTACCTCGCTTCACGTTTGCAAATGCCATTGGTCGTGTTGGGGCTGGGTTACGATCGCCCTTGGCGTCTTTCCAGTTGGGATCGGTTCGCCATCCCGCGGCCGTTCTCTCGGGCTCGTTGCATTTGGGGACCGCCGATGCGGCTGCCACGAAGGTTGGACCGCGACGGGGTGGAGCATTACCGTCAACGCGCCGAGCGGTTATTGAATCGGCTGACTCTTGAAGCGGAGGCCTGGGCCGAGTCGGGCACGCGCAAACTTGGGCAGCTACCGACGCGTCGCCAGTCGAAACGGCGCGAGCGCAGCGGCCGTGATATTCTCAAATTGCCGCAGGAGCATCGGTTACCGCGATCTGCAGAGGTCACACGCGACGCCGCCTAGGGGATGCTCGAAACCGCTTCCCGACGATATAATGTGGCGGTTGCCGAACGATCTTGGCTGCGCTCCCTTTCGAGTGCCCTTTCGAGAGGTTGCCGAGTCGCGTTTAGCAGTCCTGTTGAACTCATTACGTTCTAGGAACGTACACATGACATGAGCCTCTTTGCAGAAACCATCGATCCCGATAAATCAGAACGCATCTGGTCGATCTCCGAACTGACCGAGAGCATCAAGAGCGCGCTGCAAAGGGAGTTCTCGTCGATATGGGTGGTTGGCGAGGTGAGTGATCTGGCCAGGCCCCAATCGGGCCACGTTTATCTATCGCTCAAAGACGAGTCAGCCGTGTTGCGAGGAGTGATTTGGCGCAATACAGCTGGCCGCATTAATTTCCCACTCGAGGACGGTACGGAAGTAATGTGCCGAGGGGATATTGATGTCTACGCACCGCGCGGCAGCTATCAGATTGTCTTACGGCACATCGAGCCACGGGGAGAGGGAGCGCTTCAACAGGCACTACGGCGGCTGCAAGCGAACCTTCAATCCGAAGGGTTGTTCGATCCGGAACACAAGCAGCCGCTGCCGAAATTCCCTCGGAGGATTGCCGTTGTGACGAGTCCCACCGCGGCTGCCTTGCGGGATTTCTTGGAAGTTGCGCGTCGTCGATGGCGAGGCGGAGAGGTCCTCATCGTACCAACGCGCGTCCAGGGAAACGGATCCGCCGCGGAAATTGTCCAAGCCATCGAGACAGCCGCTCGCTTGCGTCCCCAGCCGGATATCCTTGTGGTGACGCGAGGCGGCGGCAGCATTGAAGACTTGTGGTCATTCAACGAAGAGAGTGTTGTGAGAGCAATATTCAACACGCAGATTCCTGTTGTTTCCGCAATCGGGCATGAGATCGATGTGACTTTGTCGGACCTCGCGGCAGACGTCCGCGCCTTGACGCCGAGTGAGGCGGCGGAATTGGTTTTCCCATCGTCCGATGACGTCAGATCGCATTTGAACCACCTTCGGCAACGCATGTCAGGAGCTTTGCGACAAGTTGCGGCACAGGCGCGCACGCGCCTGAAAGCAATCGCCGAACGTCGCGTCCTTCGCCTGCCACTGGAGTCGATTCGTGATCTGGCCAGGCGTGTGGATGAACTTCAAATTCGCGCCACGCGGGCGATCTGGCGCGGCCATCGCCGGTTTCACGAAGGGACGCAACAGACGGCCGCTCGGCTGGAATCACTCAGCCCCTTGGCCGTGCTGGCACGCGGTTACAGCGTGACGCAGCGAAGTGCGGACGATCAGATTGTCACCGCTGCCAGCGAATTGGAAGTCGGTGATGAGTTAACAACCCGATTGGCACGGGGCCTGGTGATTTCGGCCGTAAAAACCAAAAGGGACGCTTGAAAGGGACGCTTGAAAGGGAAACATGGCAAAGAAAAAAAAATCGGTGGCGCTGAAGGAAGACAAGGAGGTTTCCTTTGAGCAAGCGATGAATCAGTTGGAAGAGACCGTCTCGGTGCTCGAGAACGGACAACTGGGATTGACGAAATCCTTGGAGAGTTACGAGATGGGGGTGGCTTCTCTCAAGCGATGCTATGAATTGCTGGAAAAGGCTGAGCAAAAAATCGAATTGCTCAGCGGCGTGGATGCGGACGGAAATCCGACGACTTCCACATTCGTCGATGAAGGAGGTGAAGGCAATTTGGAGGCCAAAGCCGGCGCTCGGAGCCGTCGCCGATCCCGAAAAATATCGGATGACCACGGTGCCGAGGATGAAGGGAACATGGACTTGTCGGGCGGACTCTTCTAGAATACGACGTTGTTGGGGCGGGGGCTGGAAGCCTTCAGCTCGCGACGCAGCGACGACGGTAAGGACGCACCCCATCTGGCACGGAATTGTTTATCCTTTCAATAGAGGCTTGCTGTGGTTTCATCCCTATCCGGGACTTTGGCCAGCTCGGCTCGACCACTTGTCGAAAACATCAACGATGCGCTGAACTCGTACGCTAATTTTTCTGACGGGTGCCCTGAACATTTGGCAGCTGCCATTCAACACAGTTTGCTGGCCCCTGGAAAACGGCTGCGACCGCTGTTGGTGTTACTGGCGGCCGAAGCCTGCGGTTCAGATAACGACAGGGCGATGCCGGCGGCTTGCGCCGTCGAGATGGTCCACGCCTATTCCTTGATTCATGACGATTTACCGTCCATGGACGACGATAATATGCGTCGCGGCCGTCCCAGCTGCCACGCGGCGTTTGGTGAGGCAACGGCGATCCTGGCGGGAGACGCTTTATTGGCCAGGGCCTTCGAGGTCCTCGCGCGGGACTTGTCGCCAGCGGAAGTGGCGGCGAAATGTTGTCATGAGTTAGCCACGGCAGCCGGTGCCACGCGGATGGTGGGCGGACAAGCCGACGACCTCGAGATGGAATCGGACGCCGACATGCTAGTGGCAGATGGTCCGTTATCGGCCGATTTGGAAAAATTACAGTCGATTCACCGCCGCAAAACAGGGGCCATGATCACGGTTTCATTGAGGATGGGAGCCCTTGTGGCGCAGTCCGATGCTGAGTCGCTGGCGGCTTTGACGACCTTCGGAAATAACCTTGGACTGGCCTTCCAAATTGTGGATGATTTACTGGACATCGTGGGTGACGAAGCGACATTGGGAAAGCGGTCCGGTAAGGATGAGGGCCGCGGAAAGCTTACCTTCCCAAGATTGTTAGGCGTTGCAGAGAGTCGGACACGATCGGAGGAATTGATTGACCAGGCGTGTGCTGCGATCGATTCCTGGGGCGACCGTGCCGCGACTCTGTTGTCCCTTGCCCGATACGTGATTGATCGAGACCGTTGAACACCATCCTTGGATTCGCATGAATAATATTCTGTCAAAACTCCGGTCAGCGGATGACTTGCGTGGGATGCAACTGGATGAACTAAAACAGATAGCCAGTGAAATTCGTGAGGTCCTCTGTAATCTAGTTTCGACACGCACGGCGCATTTCGCATCGAACCTGGGGGTGGTCGAACTGTGTATTGCCTTGCACAGCATCTATGACTTTCGTCACGATCGTTTGATATGGGACACCGGACACCAGATCTACCCACATAAACTCGTTACCGGCCGCTATAACGATTTCGGATCGATGAGAACAAAAGGGGGCCTCATGGGGTTCCCGAATCCCAACGAGAGCCCCTATGACCTGTTCATGACTGGTCACGCTGGTAGTAGTATCTCGACGATCCTCGGTCTCAAGAGTGGAGACGATATAAACGGCCAGGCAGATCGGCGGTCGGTTGCGGTCATTGGCGACGGCGCTTTTCCGTCCGGAATCGTCTATGAAGCGTTGAACAATGTCGGCGGTCTCCAAAAACCGGTGCTAATCATTCTCAACGACAACAAGATGTCGATCTGTCCACGGGTCGGCGCGGTTGGAGGCTACCTGGACCGACTCCGTTCCAATCCCTTCTACTCCGGGCTGAAGGATGAAGTTGTCAAACTGTTGAATCGGATGCCGGTTTTTGGTGATCCTGCCGAGCGGTTTCTCGCCCAACTGAAGGAAGCGGTCAAAGCCGGCCTGCATGGCGGCATGCTATTTGAAGAATTGGGCCTGCGTTACATCGGTCCGATTGACGGTCACGATCTTGGCGTGTTGCGAAAATATATACGCATGGTCGAGAATTCTGACGAGCCGGTCTTGCTGCACGTCGTCACGGAAAAGGGACATGGTTACAAACCAGCGGAAGAAGACCCTGTTTTTTTTCACACCCCACCGCGAATTGTAAACGACGAAGACGGTCCCTTGCCTGTTGCCAAGGCGAGCACGCCGGCGTACACGAATTTCGCTCGCGACGCAATTTACGCATGCATGAAGGAGGATGGGCGCGTCACGGTGCTGACCGCGGCCATGTGCCAGGGAACCAAGCTCGAACCGATCCGTGAGGATTATCCGGATCGCTTCTTCGATACTGGAATCTGTGAAGGCCACTCGGTAGCCTTCGCTGCCGGCCAGGCCAAAGCGGGAATGCGACCGATCGTGAACATCTATAGTACGTTTCTCCAACGCAGCTTTGATCAGATTTTCCAAGAGGTGGCGTTGCAGAATCTGCCTGTGACGTTTGCTGTGGATCGCGCCGGCCTGACTGGTCCCGAGGGCCCAACTCATCACGGTATGTTCGATCTCGCCTACATGCGGATCTTTCCCAATATGGTCGTCATGGCGCCGGGAGATTCGCACGACGTCAGCGAAATGATTCGCTTCGCGACCGAATATCCTGGTCCCTGTTCATTGCGTTATCCCAAGTCCACGGCGGAGACTATCCAGGCTCGCGAGATTGAAGGAGGCCGAGATCCGATTGAGTTGGGCTGTGCTGAGACGCTCCGAGAAGGAGATGACGGTACGATCATCTGTTGTGGGACGCAATTGTCCGAATGCCTCAGGGCGGCCGAGCGGTTAGCAGCCGATGGATTGGAAGTGGCCGTCGTCAACGCGAGATTCGTCAAGCCGCTAGATCGTGAGACGATATTGGAAGCTTTGCAGACGAGTCCCTTTGTGCTCACCGTCGAAGAAGCGGCCCTGGCGGGTGGTTTTGGCGCCGCTGTGCTCGAACTGGCAACCGATGAAGCGATTTCGACTCAACATGTGTCACGATTGGGAGTCCTCGATCGGTTCATCGAGCATGCTGAACGTGCCGAACTGCTAGCGGAATTGGGGTTGGATGCCATCGGCATTGTACGTGCTTGCAAGACAGCGGCGCAACGAGCAGAAAGTTTTGGTGCTTGAGCCGTGGCTGGAAAATCCCCTCTAGAAGCCGACGTGCCGCCGCCCTGGCAACAGCAGTCGCGCCGTCCCAGAGTCGTTCTGCTCGGCCAAAGCGATCCAGACGAAGTTCGGCGGGTGACCGACGATCTTCGGCCTCTCATCGAGCAACACTGCGACATCGTGCTGGAAGACTATGACGGCCAGCAGGAGATCAGTCCCGAAAGCGGCGACTTGGTGTTGGTGTTCGGTGGCGACGGGGCCATGCTGCGTGCCGCGCGGCAAATTGGCACAGCGGGGTTGCCCGTGATTGGCATCAATCTGGGAAATCTTGGGTTTCTGGCTGATTTACCCCCCGACGAGGTGGCTGACGCCTTGCCGGCTGTCGTCGCTGGGCAATTCAGGGTCGTACCTCACTTGATGTTTCGCTGCGATGTTTCGCACAAGGGTGAGGTGATCTCCTCGCAGCTGGGGCTGAACGAAACGGCCATTTTGGGCGGATCGCCGTTCTCCCTTCTAGAGCTTGATCTTTACGTTGACGGTGAATTGGCGACTTCCTATAGTTGCGACGGCTTGATCGTCAGCACGCCGGTTGGCTCGACAGCCCACAGTTTATCCGCCGGTGGTCCGATACTGAGAAAGGATTTGCAGGCGTTTGTGATTTTGCCGGTCAGCGCACATACGCTCACGGTTCGTCCGCTGGTCGATTCGGTGCATCGCGTCTACGAGATCGTCGTTGGTCATCCTAACGACGCAACGTGGGTCGTCGTGGACGGCGAAACGATTCACCGGCTGGATACCGACGATCGCGTTTGCGTTCGTCGGGCTGACGCGGAGTTCAAGATGATCGAAATTGCCGGCCACACGTATTATGCAACGCTTCGAGAGAAACTGGGGTGGGGCGGGCATCTCCGGAGATTAGGATCCCGGCGAGACTAGTGCCTTGTTTTGCAGATAAATGTCGGGAGGGCGGGGCTCCCGCCGAGCCGATTTGGGCGTGACATCGCGGTTCCTGCTCGGCGGTATTTGACGCTACATGGAGGTTGATGTGTCTATCTCACTACCACTCAAACAGGTGTGTGCTGTTACCTGGGCCGGCTTCGCGCTTGGCACGGCCCACCTCGTTCTGCTGGGCAGTTTTCTGCTGGCGCCAATCAGCGTTTCTAATGCGGCGGACGAAAAATCCGCCGACCGCGCCAAGCAACCGAGCACCGCCCCCGAGAAGTCGACGGACCACAGCTATCGATTGGAGCACAAACTGAAATCGGGTGAACAGGTACATTACGAAGTCACCCATCTGGTGACTGTAAAAACCGAGGTTCAGGGGAGCGCTCAAAGCAATCAATCCCGCAGTAAATCAATGAAGCTTTGGGATGTTCATGACCAGGATTCGTCCGGCGCGACAGTTTTTACAAACTCGATTGGATATGTAGACATGTGGTCGGAGACAACCGGTCGTCAACCGATTCGCTACGACAGTCGGGACGATGCGGAACCTCCACCCGAGTACGAGGTGGTTGCCAAGACCATCGGAAAACCGTTGTCGATCATCACGATGTCGCCCACAGGCGAGGTTGTCAGTCGTGAAGACCAAATCGGACAAATCGATTTGGGAATGGGCGCGATTGCTGTGCCCTTGCCCGACGAGCCGGTGAAAATCGGTTCAACCTGGTCATCGCCCTCTTCGGTAACTGTTCGATTGGAGGATAAATCGGTCAAGAAAATCAAAATCCGCCGACAGTATCAATTGGAAAAAGTCGCGGCAGGAGTGGCCACGATTGTCGTCAAGACACAGGTGCTCACCCCAGTTGATGATCCGAAAGTCGAATCCCAACTGATCCAGCGACTCTCCCAAGGAGTCATCAAATTCGATATCGATGCCGGTAGGGTGTTGTCCAAGCAATTGGATTGGGACGAGACGGTGGTCAGTTTTAGCGGTCCGGACAGCCGCATGGAGTACCTCGGCCGCATGACGGAAAAGCTCGTCGAACCTCGGATGGCGAGTTCACCCAAACGTTAACCAATTGTCATGCGTACATAAGCCATATCAGCGATTTGAGACCTGGGTTTCAGGTTGCAGGTGTCAGTAACGCGGGACGGATGCTCCGGGGAAACACTGAATACTGAACACCGAACACCGAAACCTTTCCAGCGATTCACTTCACTGACGTGCCAATCGGACTACGATCACGCCATGAGCAAGCGCATTTCGAAGAGCCTGCTGGATCCTTGGGTGGGTCCGCCGATCAAGTCGCTTTACGAAATTTTGCCAATTCCCAGCTGGTTTCCTCCGAAGGGCATTGTTGGCTTGGGACACTTGTCGGCGATCGCCGGGGCGCTGGGTTTTGCTTATTCGACGTCGACGACTTGGGGAGGGCTGCTGGCCGCCTTGGGCGTCTTCGGAAATCATGCGGCCGATTGCGTGGACGGGACCCATGCGCGGCGGACCAATCAGTGTCGTAACGGCGGTGAATTGCTGGATCATTTCACGGATCCCTTATCATTCTCCTATTGGCTTGTGGTATCACCGTGTCGTGCGGCCGTTTGGATATGGGGCTGGTCGCAGTCATCTGCCTCTACGCTTCGGCCGTGTTGACCAATATCAAAGCCAAAATGATTAGCGAGTTTACACTTAACAGTTTTGGTCCTACCGAGTTCAAGACGCTGCTGGTAGTCTATGGACTTGTGATCGCCGGTATCGGAGCCATGGGGCGGGTCGGCTGGGACCGCGTCCAGCTGGCGTATGGATTCTTGGCGCTGCTGCTGCTGATCGGTTTGATCCATTTGCCTGTGAACCTGATTCGATCCGTTCTCGAAGTCAACGCGCGTGGCAGCGATCCCGACACCACCGAATGGGTCGCCGTGCGGGAAAAGAGTGTGAACAACTCCTAACGCTGAGGACGTGCCAGTTTGTCTGTTCCGCAGGACTCGCGTGCCATCACGGCAGGACATTGGATCGGATGGCTCTGCTTAGCCTTAGCAGGTAGCGCGATTTGTTGGCTGGGGTTCACCGATCGCGCCCGGGCACTTTTGGCCAGCACGGCGAGGCTGTCTCTTTGCACAGCCGGCATCTGCGTGCCGTTAGGTCTGTCGCTCGGGTGGCTGTTGGAGCGAACCGACATCGTATTTCGACGTCCGGTCCGTTATGGGCTGCTCATGATGCTGTTCATCCCGTTGTATCTCTACGCCGCGGGATGGGATGCCGGATTTGGATTGCAGGGTTGGCTGCATACAATCGCCGGCGAACCGCCTGGCAGGCCATGGCTGGACGGCTGGCGAGGAGCGATATGGATTCACTCCGCGGCCTTGATGCCATGGGTAATTCTCATGACGGTCGCCATCTTGCGGGCGACACCTAACGAATCGGAACTGGCGGCGCGTCTGGACGCATCGGCTTGGGCCACCTTCTGGAAACTGGGCGCGCCGCAGTTGACGGTGCCGGCCATTCTGTGTGGATTGTGGGTTGTCATGGTGACCGCCGGCGAGATCACCGTGACGGACCTCTATCAGATACGAACTTACGCCGAGGAAATTTACATCGGATTTGCGTTGGAATCAGATACGTTCGGATCGGCCATCTTGCCGGCGGCGTCCAGCGCCGGTGCCTCGATTCTGTTGTCGTTAGTGTTGGGCGTGCTGGCGCTGGCCTTGATATACCGATTTCGTCCGGTGCCGCCGCTTGAGTCCATTGAGTCACGCGTCCTCTTTCCGCTGGGGCACTTCGCAGGTCCGCTAGGTTTGGGGTTGTTGGTGATTGTCTCCATACTGGCATTGGTTCCCATAGGCAGCCTGGTTTACAAGTCCGGGGTGTCAGTGGAACAGATAGCCGACACTCGGGTGCGGCATTGGTCGGTGATCAAATGCGTGCAACTAGTGTTCGAGAGCCCGTGGCGCTTTCGTACTGAATATCGTTGGTCCTTGATCATCGGGACCTGCGCCGCGACTGCGGCCGTGACGGCAGGATGGTTCGTTGCCACTGCCGCGCGGCGAGGTGGTTGGAGCTTTTGGGGTTCGATGCTGGGCCTGGCGTTATTGCTGGCGGTGCCGGGACCGGTGCTGGGTATCGTTTTGATCCGCTTCTTCAATCAACCTTCAATTCCGGGATTGGTGTTCCTTTACGATCGAACGATATGCGCGCCTGTGCTGGCAACCACCTTACGAGCCTTGCCGATTGTCGCGCTGATCCTCTGGCATGGCATCAACGCTTTGCCTGACGCCGTCATCGAGGCTGCGAAGCTTGACGGTGCAAGTCGCTGGCAACGTTGGCGGTTTGTCGAGATGCCTCAATGTTGGCCGGTCATTGGTTGCGGGTGGTTGGTGGCGATGGCCCTGTCGATTGCGGAATTGTCCGCCTCGATTCTGGTCGTGCCACCAGGGGTGACGACGCTGGCGATTCGCATTTTCAATCTAATGCATTATGGCGTCGAGGACCGTTTGGGCGGGCTTTGCCTGTTCACAATCCTCTTATTTGTTGTTTTGACCTGGTTGGCCGAGCGAACTTGGAATCGGCTAGATCGCGACGAGCAGGCGGTCGGCTGATGGTATAATTAGGTTAGTTGTCCTCAGAAACCCTTAGTTCGGAAAACGGTTATCCACGTGTTTCGAGTTCTCGCTATCTTCCTGATCGTTTTCGCTGCCCAGCGCCTGGCTTATCCGCTGGAGGTGGTCGAAGCCGAGCGGGACGGCCAGCGGTTATCTTTGACGGGCGAGCTGTTGGTCGAAGCTGAAGACGGAGGCATTCTCCTAAGATCACGTGACCTCACGCTATGGACCTTGCAGCCCGATGAGTTGATTTCACGCCACGCGACCGATAGCCCCTTCACGCCGCTGGATCGAATTGGTTTGCGAGAGCAACTAAGTGAGGCTCTTCCCCGCGGGTTCGAGTTCTACGACACCCCACATTTTCTGATCGGTTTCAACACCACGACGAGTTATGCCCGGTGGTGTGGAACTCTGTACGAGCGGTTGTACCGCTCCTTCGAAAACTATTGGAAGCGGCGGGATATGGAGCTGACGGATCCACCGGCACCGTTGGTAGCCTTGGTCTTTCGTGATAAGCCGTCGTACCAGGCCTACGCAGCAGCCGAATTGGGTGAACATACCGCCATCGTTGGCTACTACAGCCTACGAACCAATCGCATTGCCACGTTTGACCTGACCGGAGTGGATAATGCTCGTCCCTTGGGTGATCGCCCGGGCAATACGGCGTTGGTCAATGCTATCCTTTCCCAGCCCAATGCGACGTCGACCGTGGCGACGGTCATCCACGAGGCGACGCATCAACTGGCCTATAACCGCGGTTTGCAAGTTCGCTACGCGGACAATCCGCTGTGGCTGAGTGAGGGCTTGGCCATGTTTTTCGAGACGCCTGACATTCGCAACCCCAAAGGCTGGAAGCGCATCGGCACCATCAACGACAATCGGCTGGTCCAATTCAAACAGTACCTCGGTTCTCGTCGGGAGGACTCACTCCGCACGTTGATCGAGGACGACGCGCGAATGCGCGAAATGGCGACGGCCATGGAAGCCTACGCCGAGTCGTGGGCGCTGTGTTACTTTTTGATTCGCAAGCATCCGAAAGAATTTGACAATTACCTCCGCGAACTCTCTGGCATGGTGCCACTTCTTTACGACACGCCGGAGGATCGTTTACAGACCTTTCGGCAATTCTTCGGCAAGGATCTCAAACGGTTAGATGACGAATTCATTCGTTATATGAGCCGCCAGCGGTAAATCACCTTTGGCCCCCGCTTGATAAGAACCGCGTTCTGCTCGACGACGTTCTTCCTGCGACTTGACTTCGTATTCAAGAATTTTCGTTAGCAGACGGGCCATCATTTCGACCAACGGAAGTTCGTGGACGATTTCGTCCGGCATCGGCTGTGGATCGATTGCACATAATGTTCCGAGTCAGTGTCTTGCCTAAATCTCTTGCCTGAATCTCCATTAACTCTTGGTCCTGCGCGGTTCGACGGCGGGAAGTTCCGGGTAACTGGCTCCTCGAACGATTTAACCAATTCCTACGTCCTCAACACTGGCCATGCGGGGATTCCAGTCGTGGCCGATTCTGCGGGTGGTTCCCGGCATGAGGTGCAGGATGTAGCTGCGGCGCGGCCTGTCGGTCGTGTTGCCCTGCGAACCATGTAACGTTAGACAATGGTGAAAGTGGCAATGACCAGCCACCACTTCGCAGGCGACCGGATCGACGCCGGCAGCTGTCGGGATTTCCGGTCTCTCAAGGACCCAATTCGCGTTTTCGTTGTCCACGTCGTTGCGCGCGTAGTCCAGTTTCCCCCGGTGGCTGCCGGGGATGACCTGCGCGCCCCTTACCCACGCCCCTTACCCGCGCCCCTTACCCACGCCCCTTACCCGCGCCCCTTACCCACGCCCCTTACCCACGCCCCTTACCCGCGCCCCTTACCCACGCCCCTTACTCACGCCCCTTACCCGCGTGGGTAGACGAATTCACGATTGCGGTTCAGTTGGAGGCTGCGTTGCTGACAGCTGCCGCGTCAAACTGTTTCAGCGCTCGAACGACAAAGTCATCGAGTTGGCTGTAGTAATGGCCAGGCAGCAGCGGCGGCCAGTATCCCTCGGGTTTGGCATGCCGCTGACGTGCGGTCGCGATCCACTGCTGGTACTCCTTGACTCGCCGGCGATTCTCGTCCGTCAGCGCCTGCGACTGAATCTTCCCTTGCCGCGTGTAAAACGCATCACGAATCAAGCACTTGCGTCGACTCAGCTCGAAACCGTCACGCTGATGGGTGATTCGATCTCTGAATCGCTGCTGGCTTTCGGACAGGTTCGCAACCAAAGCTTGAGCTTGCTTTAGATAGCCGTCCAGTTCTTCCCACATCTCCGGATTTCTGGTCAGGCGATCTTGTGCTTTGGGCCTGGGGCGCAATGTCGCGGTGTGGTATTCGGCGCCCAACCAGTATTTGCGGATCGGCTCGGCAGCCGGACCACGAAACTTATGGAAAAACTCTTCCATGAGAACGTCTACGTTTTCATTCACGTCGTATTGCAGACGGCTGCATACGTAAAGGTTCGGCGCGCTCGTCGCCAGGATGGGCTGACCTTCGATGACCATGAAGGTGACGCCCAGTTCGCGCGCCAGCGGAATGTCCTTACGAAGCTTCATGACCTGTCCATCGGGCGCGAAGTGCCGGTAATCCGTGGGATAGTCGTAGTACTCCAACTGCGGTAGCAATTCCCCCACCCTTTAACCAGCCGTAAAAACTTGCGGTTGGACGGCGCCGTGGGGTCATTCAGGGGCCGGGTATGGTCGTAATCCCAGTCCATATAGCAGATCATGCCCGTGACCCCGGGTCCCGGTTTCGCCTTCTCGGGTAATTGGATCTAATGGCCGTAGATCAGGAAACCAAGTTGTTTGTTTTGGTTTTCAGCGTCGAGTCGTTGATGCAACTCGTTGGCGAAATGGATCATTCGGTCGGTGGAAAAACTGCCGTCGGGATTGTCCACGCCGTAGGACGCGTCCACCGCACTGCAGGTCTTACACAGGCAGAAGGGGGCCAGGTCGTTGGGATCAATGGACGCGAGAATCGTGCCCGGATGGCTGAGCTGATCGTTGATTGTCGCCGCCACCCTCTCCAGGACTTCGGGATTGGTGGTGCAGAAGTTGGTAAAGCTCCACGCGCCTTTCTGGTCGAACTTGCGGATCTTTCCTTCGCGGTTACGGGCCCACCATTCGGGATGTTGTTCGTACAGATCCGGCGTGCCCTTTAGCAATCCAGCCCACGCATGGCCAAACATTATCCGACCGCCGTTTGCCACGTTACGGTTGCGCAGATTCCACTCGCCTTGCCCCCAGATCGTGCCTGCGGCGGAAAAGAAAGAGGGTTCGCGTCGCTGGTCAATTTGTCCAATCACGACGGCCTTGTCTGGGGGCCTGGGTATTTCTTCACCGAGTTGCTGGGGGACGAATCAGTGACAATCCAAATGATCGGTAAGGAGACCGTAGATGCCGTTGCGCAAGCCATCGATGTGGCCGGCTTCGATAACCATGTCGTTATCGGCCGCAGTAAATAAGTGGTACGCGTCGGGGTGTGACCATGGTTGCTCGTCATTCTGGTGCAACGTGATGACGCGTCGGTCTTGGGTTCGTACGTGAGCAACCTAAATCTTCGCCCCACCCGAAATGATCTTGATGCACCGAACCAGATCAGCCACAGCCGCCTGGAAACTGTCGCTGCCACCGTTACTGCGGCTGTCACCGTTACTGCCGCTGCCCTGCCCTGCTTCCGGGCGATCCCCTGCTTCCAAGAGATCGACATGAATCACGTATTCGGTCTTGCCTTGTTCCGCGAGCGTGATAAACGGTTTGAGTCGCCGGTCGGGAGAGATCAAGGAACCGGGGTGCCGTTGCCACCCGTCGTAGCGGACACGCGGCGCGTAGGTCGCGACGACCTGTGCCCGGTCAGTAATGACCAAGGTCTCCGCCGGGTCGTCGAAGTCGGGCTTTCTGTCTGGTTGCCAGCCCTCCGGGTCTGGTCCGCGCACCGCGATGAACAAGTCTCGCGCCTTGATCGCGTCGAAGAAGATCTGGCCTTGGATCACCCCTTTCACCAGGCCGTCGGGAGGATTGAAAGTCAGTCGCCACGTCTCCGTCTCGCCGGCGGCGATATCGACCTCGACGCCCCCTCCTTTGAATCCCAGTGTCGGTTTGGGGTCAAGCACTACACGTATCGGTAAGGTTCGTTTCGCACGATTGACCAGTTGCACCGACAACTCGATCTGTGCCGCGTCGGACTTGTCCGCTGCGCTGCTTGTGTAAATGGCGAAATCGCGATAGCGATCCGGCAGTTGGGCTGGACGGTCGTCCGCACCCAGACCGCGCAGGGCGCCCAACAAGCTGACGAATAGCATGATGGTGCAGGTTCTCATCGTGCGTTACTCCTCTGGATTGGGGCTGAACAAGTCGCAAGGCATCCTCTTCACTCCAGGAAACACAAGTATCGGCGTCTCTAGGCCCCCCTCGGATAGCAGGGTCAATCCATCTAGTGCCTTGTTAAGTTGAAGTTGTTGGGTTTAACGACACTTGTCGGCTTCTTCATTTGCAGCGCAGTCGGTATCTTAAGGTCAGTTTGGCAGCCAATGATCGCCACTGGTTGTATTTAACCACTTTAACCGGGTTTCGGTTGGGTGTCCTGGGTTGATGAGCGGTTCAGTGGTCAACAAAAACGGAGCAGTGCATGGACTCAAGAAATTCGCGGATCGGCTATTTTTTGTTTTCACTGTATTTACTGCTCTACGGCGGCTTCGTGCTGCTCAACACGTTCTCCCCCGAAACGATGGAGGCCACCCCGGTAGCCGGGGTGAACGTCGCCATTCTTTACGGCTTCGGACTTATCATTTCCGCTTTTGTGCTGGCGCTGATCTATGGCATCTTCGCTGGATCTTCGGAGGGTGAGCAGTGATATACACTCCGTCGCTGGTTGCGGTGGCCGTCTTTCTCTTGTTCGTCGGCATCACGCTGGGGCTCAGTTTCTACCTGGGCAAGCAAGCGAAATCGTCGGAGGGCTACTTCGCCGCCCACGGGCAGATCCCTTGGTTTGTGAACGGCGTGGCCTTTGCTGGCGACTATCTCTCTGCCGCGTCCTTCTTGGGCATCTGCGGTATGATCGCTTTCCACGGCTACGATGGGTTTCTGTACTCGATCGGATACTTAGCCGGCTGGATTGTCGCGCTGTTTGTGGTGGCCGAGCCGATGAAGCGGCTGGGGAAGTTCACGTTTGCCGACGCGCTAAACTCCCGCTTTGATTCCCCTGGTATCAAAGTTGCCGCTGGCGTGAGCACGTTGGCCGTCAGCGTATTTTATCTCATCCCGCAAATGGTGGGTGCAGGTGTGTTGGTACAACCACTCCTTGGTCTGCCTCATTGGGCGGGAGTGCTGATTGTCGGGGCGGTGGTCATCATTATCGTGGTTACTGCCGGCATGGTGTCGACCACGTGGGTGCAGTTTCTAAAAGGATCGTTGCTGGTCGTCTTTAGCGCGGTGCTGACGGTGATGATTCTCCAGCGCGGGTTCGAAGCCGATCCAAGCACTGCCGAGCCGCAGACGGTGACCGAAACCAAAGACGGACAGGTATTGGTCAACGGCCTACCGTTAGGTGTTGGACCAGGGCAGGCGACGCTCGAGCCTGTCGGCACCATTTCGCGTCTGCCGGATGGCAAAACCAGCACCGGCCCGGTTGGTCCCCTCGAGTTTTTCAGCACCTTGCAGAAAAGCGAAATAGTGCTGTGGACCAGCGCTAAAACCACCTCGGAAGATGGCTCGGTGACCACCACCTACTCGCCCAAACCGACACCCGGCAGCCAGGTGCTGCTGCCCGGCGAACACCCGAAATTCAAGGGCATCCGCAGCGATCGGTTTCTCGACAAGCTCAACTTCCTGTCGCTGATGCTTGCGCTGTTCTGCGGCACGGCTTCGCTGCCCCACATTCTGATCCGCTACTACACGGTCAAGGACGAAGCCGCCGCCCGCAAGAGCACCATCGCCGGCATTGGTTGCATCGGATTCTTCTATGTGCTGACGCTCTATATGGGGTTGGGCGCGATGACCAGTGGATCGATGGACGTGACCAACAGCAACATGGCCGCACCGCTGCTGGCGCGCAGCATGAGCGAGCTGCTATTCGCCATTATCTCGGCAATCGCCTTTACCACCGTGCTGGGCACGGTGAGCGGTCTGATCCTCGCATCGGCCGGGGCGGTCGCCCACGATCTGGTCGGAAGTTTTTCCGGCAAGACGTTGACAGACCACGAGCAAGTGCGGGTTGCCAAGATTGCTTCGGTCGTTGTCGGCGCCATTGCCATCGTACTGGGCATGCTGTTTGAGAAGCTCAATGTGAGCTACCTGGTCGGCTGGGCATTTAGTGTCGCCGCCTCGGCGAACCTGCCCTCTTTGGTGATGTTGCTGTTCTGGAAGGGGGTCACCAAGCAAGGCATCATCGCGGCCATCGTCGTGGGAATGACCAGCTCACTGGTGTGGATATTGCTGAGCGCGGACACGTTTTCCGCGGTCTACGGTCTACCGGCGGAAAATGCACTGGTCCCCTTCAGTCAACCGGGCATCGTCACGATCCCCCTTGGTTTCGCCACGTTGATTGCGGTTTCGCTATTGACGCAACAGAAGGATTGAGTGCGACGTTCGCTCGGATGCGAACCTTTACGAGAATGGCAAAATGAATTCTTCGGCGAACCAAGGTGCCAGCGCGATCGAAGTCCGCGACTTGCAAAAGACTTACCGCACTTGAGTATTAGGGTCACCTTCATCACGCTATTGTTCGCTGCCCGGCTACCATTCGGTTGGGAAGAGCAGTTGAATTGGAAAATTAAACCAGGGGACGTTCGTGACGTACGACGATTGGTCGCGGCCATCAACAATGGCAGCTCGCCGACACTTGATCGACTAAGCCACCTGCTATGTAGGTGGTTGCTGACTGCGGAATACCAACCCGCAGGACGCTTCGCGGGGTCATCTGCGAAACAGTTCACCTTTATCAATGTTGCGACGGGCATGATCAGGAAGTTTCGCTTGGCTGTGCGATTTACCCGGCGCGTCTGTTGACGATCGACCCAAGTTTATCCAGCTGTTTCATTGGTTCGACCAATTGATTCGAAAGCAACGTCAAATAGTCGTCACGCTCTGTGGGCTGTCGGACGCACAACTGCAAAGCGTCGCAGCGTAAATCCTTGACTCGCAAATTCATACACGAATCGACACGGATTCCTCCGCCGTACATCAAGGATGCGGCCAGCCAATACCAACCTCGCAGATGCACGAAGACATTTGCCACTTCGTCAACGTTGAACACCTCGGGGAGCCGTTTCGGTTTGCGCGACCGGACGACATTGGTCAATGGACTTAGAGGCCGGCCAAGAACGTGTTTATACATGTAATTGATCGCATTAAATGCCACATCTTGCGATCCGGGCGCCAGATTGCGGTCGACTGCGAGACTAGAAAGAAACTCCGCCACTTCGCTTTCACCCATCTCCATTGGGTGCCGAATTCTATGGTACCGAATAAACTGCCTGATCCATTGCCAGTACGTATCACCCGTATTGCGAGCTTTATCCTGAGAGCGGAGTTTATCCCGAATTTGTTTTTCCAATTTGGGTTTGCCCGATGTCGTTGTCTTACTTTTCATACTTTAGTCCTTTCACGGTATGGCACGATGATCCTACGTGGCGATACAAGTAGGGCGCTGGGCACAAGACGAATGCGATGTATGTATACACATGAACATTAGTCGGGTATCTTACGGCATCCAAAGCGGTCCGCAACCCCTCAACATGGGTTTCTATCGTGAAGTATTGAAATTACACCACGATAGAACACACTCGGCGCGGGGTATTGACGATACTCCGCGCTAGCCCAACGTCAGAGGACACAAATCGGTGTTTGTGCCAGCATTTTTGACGAGGATCCTAACGCGGAGTATTTTCAGTATTCCGCGTTTGCGCCGGTTAATAATGGGGTAATAATATAGTTCTGTCGCCTACGCTCCCGCTCACTCGTCGCAAGACGAAACTACCGAAATGAGACAGCTACGCCAGGATAGCCTACGGACGTTTTTTTTGGTGACGGCGACCATTTGCGTATTTGGCGGCTTTTACGCTAACCGCGTCCAGCAACAACGTCGCCCGATAAGTTTTATTCGATCGCTCGACGAAGGCTACATAGGTTACAACCGAAGAGTAGACGATCTCCGGATACCCGAGTGGTTGCAGCATGTTTTTGGCGAAGATTGGTTTGTAAATGTGACGGAGGTTCACCTGGGCGACGGAATTACAAGTGACGAATTGCCGAACGTCGTTCAATATTTGATCCGTTTACCTAATTTACGCACAGTATATTTTGGGGACGCGAACGTTACGGATCAAGATTTACAGCATCTTACACCGTTAACGCAAATTACTCATTTAGGACTTCACTTTCCGTGGAAAAACGTTACGGGAGTCGGCATCGCTGACCTAACGTCAATGGATAACATCCGCAAACTCACCATGTCGGGGAATTCAATCAATAATGATGGTCTGCGTTACGTTTCGCAGTTTACGTCGCTAGAATCACTAAGTGTCGGCTGGAGCAGGTGGATGATGAGGGGCTTCAGCACCTCACCAATTGCAATAAACTAGCGCACCTAACACTCTCTAGCTGCCACTGCGGGATCCACAGCATACAAGAGATTTTGAACATCGAATCGCTAAAAAGCCTTCATGTTCGCAACATCGAAATTGGTTCATCAAGTCTCATGCCGTGGGATGAGATTGCAACGAGCACTCACTTGGCTCATCAGAATTCTATTTTCCTGTATCCATGGAAAGGATTTGGTGAAAAGAGCGATATTAACCAATCGAAATAATTCGATTTACTAACTTCGTGGCTGGTGTCCCAACGACCTGGTTTGAAAATTTCGTCGAGTTACATTGACTAACGAGTGGAACGGAATTCTCCGTGTTGCACGCTCCGGCGACAGAACAAAACGTTGGACCGGAGCGATAACAAACCGGGAGTTCGCTTCGCTCATCAAGCCGTAATCATCGCCAGGTCAACTCGAACGTTCTGTCGCTCGATGCCATAGCAGCGCGTTACGATGACCGATTAAATAACGACAAGATGAGGGACTTGTCCTATGGTTTTCGTCCTGGCCGGAGTTGCCACAAGGCATCTTACGATCTTCGTCAGGGGCTGCTCAACAATGGAATCCGCTTTGTGATCGACTGTGACATCCGCTCCTTCTTCGACAATCTTCAGCATGACGATTTGCTTGCGATCCTGCGAGAGTGGGTGACCGACAGTCGGCTGTTGGAGTTGATCGAGATGTGGTTGAAAGCAGGGGTCATGGACGACCGTGAGCTGGTGTTTCCGGAAAAAGGGAGTCCGCAGGGCTCGGTGATATCCCCTTTGCTGGCCAACGTGTGTCTACACGTGGTGCTGGACAAGTGGTTCGCCGAAGTCGTCGCGGCCCATTGCCGAGGCAAAGTGATGCTGATTCGTTACGCAGACGATTTCATCATCGGCTGTCAACACGAAGAGGATGCACGGCGGATCATGAAGGTCCTGCCGCAGCGTTTTGCCAAATATGGGTTGGAGGTCAACACGGAGAAGACCCAGCTGGTCGACTTCACACGACCTCGTTGCGACATTGGCCTGAAAGTCTCCGATGGAAAGCCTGGTACGTTCAGTTTTCTGGGTTTTGTCTATTACTGGGGCAAGACTTTCAAAGGCGGCTACACGATCAAGCGGAAGACCGAAGGGAAGCGACTGCGACGCAGTATGCAAGCCTTTTGGCGTTGGTGTCGAGACAACCGGCATCGACCGCTTGAGGAGCAGCACAAGATCTTGTGTGCGAAGCTGCGTGGTTACTACCAATACTACAGCGTGCGCTGTAACAGCAAGTGCCTGGATCTGGTGTTCTACACGGCCCAGCGCGCATGGCGTTACTGGCTGAACCGTCGTGGGGTCGCAAACTGACCTGGCAAGCGTTTGGGAAGATGATGGCGAAGTTTACCTTGCCATGTCCCAAGATCACGCAACCTTGGGTATAATTCACAGCACGTGAGGAACGGAACGGATGTTGTTTGTGCTTGCAAAGCGGCCGGAGACATGTGACGTGGATTGCGGCGTCGGCTGTAATCTTGTTGTATGGAAACGTGCAACACCGAGGAGCCGTATGAGGGAAATCCTCACGTACGGATCTGTGGGGGGGTTGGTCGAGTAATCGCCGACTCTACCCGGACAGCGGAGCGGGAAATAGCGTGTTGAAAATGGACAGTCCACTCCCCGCCCGCTGATCGCAGGCCGTTCGGCCTCTCAAGCTCAAAGGTTTGCTGCTTGAGGCGTGTGGCGAGGCTGGGAGACCCGCGGCTAAATGCGTTTCGGTCGGCTCTTGATCCGATAAGCTCTTCGACCAGTGCCGTCGGAGAGCCGTACTAGGGAAAACCCGATGTCCACTTCGACGAGGGAGACCAGCGGACTACATCAAGGCGACACTAGTGAGGCACCGACAAACGAAAGGGTCGGAAAACGGATAGGTTTCTCCTGCAATGTACAAACTGGTTTCGACTCTACTCTTCAACTCTGTCGCTGAAGACATGGCCGAGTTACGCTTTGACAAGCTGTTTCTTGCTCGTCGTTTTCTTTCGCGTAGTGACTCCCGCACCTGCGATTGTGCCGATCTGCGAGCGTGATACGCCCAGCGTTGCGAGCGACCTAACGAGAAGTTCCATGGATACCGAACGATCGGCTGTCTCCAGTTTTGCAACACGTGATTGACTGGAACCGATCAGTTTGGCCAAATCGTTTTGCGTAATCTTCTTGCTCTGCCGCAGTTCTTTCACTTTCTTGGTGAGAGCCAATTTCATGTTAACGAGCATCGCCTCAGCATCGCTGAGTTCGAGAAACTCAGACGCAGAACCGACTTTCCAGCCTGCAGCTTCAAGTTTTTTCCGTTTTGATGCTTTCATTCGATATCTTCGTCACTTGAACGGGGTCTGGTGTGGGGCTTGATCACGACCATGCTGTTGATCTTAATAGCCGAAGCGTGAGCTCGTTGGAGCTTTACGCGCACGCAAACGCGGCTGGCCGAGGCGTTGAATGAAGCTGAGCTCACGTCGGACCAGTTGGTGAGCGAGTCGGTCGTCCAACAGATTATGGGAGGCAAGCGGCCGGTCGCGACCGGCGTTCCCGGACGAATCGGATTTGCGGCCAAACGGGTCGACACCTATGTTTGGCGGGGACTGATTCGCAAGTATCCGCTCTACGTTTACTTTTCGGCGGGGGACGATCCAACGGTGTTGAGCGTGACCACGGAACGAGAAAAGACTGCTGCCGAGCTGTACCCGGCCCCGTCTGCCGATGAAATTTTAAAGCTGCGCTGCGAAAATGAGGCCGCCACGAGAGCTCGATACCCCAAGGCCTTTGTCAACGAGCCGCCGATCGATGAAATGTTCGTCCCCGCGGACGAACCGCCTGTGGACTTCGACACCCCGGATGGGCCGGGCCAGCCAACCAAGATAACCGATTGATGGCGACAAAATCCTGACTACCAGGAATAGCTTCGTGGGTGGCGGTTTGGGCCCGGGAAGAAAAATTAGCGCCGACATGAAAATCAGCTATACTCCCCGTGTGTTGGAGGTGTGGGCGGTGCAGCTGTTTCGCAACGGCCAACTTCATCGCGACACGGATTGGGATTTACTCTCGTCGAATTGTTGGTGGTCATCGCCAGTATCGGCATTCTGATCGCGTTGTTGTTGCCCGCAGTGCAATCGGCTCGCGAAGCGGCTCGCCGCGCGCAATGCCTCAACAACATGAAGCAAATCGGATTGGCCTTGCAAAACTACCACAGCCTGTGGGACTCGTTTCCGCAAAACCGCAACAACGGAAAGTCTTACGCACAACAAGGCCAGACCTGCGACGGCGCCGGCTATTGGGTCGGTAGCGGTCTGAGCTGGCGTGTGATTATCTTGCCTTTCATTGAAGAGCAGGCGCTCTACGACCAAGTCGATCTGGACTTGTGGTGGTATTGTCCGGGGCTGCCCGGCAACAAACCGCCGGGAAGAAACAGACATATCCAAATCAATGTCGTGCCCTCCTTTCTCTGTCCCAGTGACACGACCGAGGTTATTCGCCCCGACCCCGTTCACGGCGGCGAGGCTGCCGGAAGCAACTATGCCGCGATGGTGTCCGCCACGGTTTACGATACGGCCGCACGTATGAAATTAACGCTTGCCAACGGCCGATCTTTCGCGGCCGGCGAAATTACACGCGACGGCGGTCTGCCGGAAATCTACGTCAGCACCAAGGATTTCCTGGACGGCACCAGCAACACGGTACAGACAGTAGAAGTTTTTCGTGGCAAGTCCTTTGTGGTCAGCACGGGAGGTTGGGGCACTCCTCGTGACATTACCGGTTTTCGCTGTGGTCGCTGGCCAGAAGCCTCGGCCTACTGCGGAGCCAATGCCGCGGAGGGTCCGAATTACGCGATCGAACCGGATGAAATCGATTGGGCAGACGATTCGGCACGTGGCCGTTGGAGACGACGACCGGCCTCTAGCCTGCACACTGGCGGGGTAATCGCCCAGTTTGCGGACAACTCGTGCCAGTTCATCGCCGAGGAGATCGACCTCGCCGTTTGGAAAAACAGCTGCGGCCGTGACGACGGCCTGAAACCGAATGTTGAGAAGTTCTAATATGCGGGCAAGATTCGCGTTGTTAATGGTGATCACGCTCGCGCTGGTTGTCGGATGCAACCGCACCAAGGCCAGGCTCAGCAAGCCCCCCGACATTCCCGAGACGGCGAACTGGCCGGCGCTGGACGCCTTAAGCCTGTCTCGCGAAGGCATGGAGCGACTGGTGCGCAGCGTTTCTCAGGGGCACTTTGCCGCGACTCGTGAACATCTCACCAGTGACCGTTTTCGCCAGGTGGCAACGGCCTTTGCAGAGCAGCCCATTCCGGAAGAATTTGCCACACCCGCACGTCAGGCGGCCAAAGCCAATGCGGACAAGATCCTCCAGCAGCTGATCTCGGATGCCAACAAGGCGCGTCAAATGCCAAGATTGAGGAAGGGGCGAAAGCCTTCTCTCAAGCACTGAACGAGGTGCATAGGATCGCGGATCAGTGAAGCAAATTGGATCGAGCGACTGGTGCCAGGAACTTGAGTTCTGCTGAAATCCTTACCACGCGTGCGATAACGAGCTCCAATGAGTAAATGCGTCAAGTAACCTATACAACGTGTGACACGCAGGCCCCTCAAGTCCTCCCGTCGAGGTCTGTGTCTTCCACCCTTCTTTTTTCTTTATTCTGACCGCAAAGTCTATTCTCCGCGCAACATATCAGGGGCATATGAGAGCCCATCAACCATGCTCGCACGGCGTCGCCGCTATCACGCAACTTTTGCCTCGTGAAGCTTGCCGGTTGTCGGTTTGCTGTTTCGCACGACAGCCTTTAACTCAGCAACCTCCGATCGTAGATGAATATCAAGCTGTGGAAACGCGATTTCGATACCGGCACCGCGAAACGCTTCATCAATGTCAGTGTGCAGTTCCGTGATCGTTGGCAGTCGGCCGTCAAAACTCGGCAAGTAACACCGCAATACCAGATTCAGCGTGTTGTCACCGAATCCTTCAAAGGTGGCTATCGGTGCGGGGTCAGCCAAGATTAGCGGATGCTCATTGGCGACTCGCAAGAGCAACTCCCGGGCTTTGACCGTATCTGATCGATAGGCGACGCCCACATTGATAACAATGCGGTTTGTCTGATCGGACAACGTCCAGTTCAAAAGCCTTCCCGTAATCAAATCCTTGTTAGGAACCACATATTCTTTACGATCCCAGTCTGTAATCGTGGTAGCCCGCATGCGGATTCGCCTGACGACTCCCGTGGTGTCTCCCAACGTGATGATGTCTCCAACGCGAATGGGACGCTCGAATAGCAGGATGATCCCCGAAATAAAGTTAGCGAAAATCTCCTGCAACCCGAAACCCAACCCGATGCCCATCGCGGCAATGAGCCACTGAATTGAGGCCCAGGTAATCCCTAGGCTTTGTCCGGCCAATGCGACACCCACAATTGCCATAAGATAGCGACTTAGCGCCGTGGTAGCGTACCTCGCGCCGGCATCAAGCGGCAGGTGCTTCAAAACGGTCAGTTCGAGCAAACCAGGTACGTTTTTCGCCGCCACGTAGGTGATCGTTAAGACAAACATCGACAAGATGAGTTGGGCTAAGGTAGGGTGCGTGGCGCCAGGCCACGCAGGAATCGTTCTCAGAATCGCGAGAGCCGGTATTACGTCTTTCCATACCAACCAGCCAACAAGAATAGCTGCCAGTAACAGACAAGTGCGAATAAGCTGTTTGGTCTGATCACTTAACGATGCCAGATCAACTTCGGCTTCGACTTCTCCCGTCAAAGAGAGAATGGCCGGGCTGTGGCTGTCCGGGGTCGCTTGTGCGGCTGCCGTGGAACGCTGTCGCAGTTGTTCCAGTGCCAATCGACGTCGACTCATTAATACCCAACGATTGAGCAATGCGCCAACGATTGCCAGGGCGATGACTAACCAGACGGTTTCGAACAAATGTCGGCTCAAGACTTGTGCGGTCTCGTAGTATCCCGCAGCTGTTAGCAGCGCCAACAAGATGGGACTAGCGACGACAACGGGATACCAAGCGTAACGCAGACGATAGAGCCAACTACTAGGGTTAGCTACGAACAACTGCTGGAATACATGGCCGCTTGGCCGTAGGACTCTCTGCACGCAGGTTGCAAAGAGAACAAGAAACACGATAAAGGCGACGCGTCCCAGTGAAGTTGACCACGGCGATTGGCTATCCGCCACCAGAGAGATAAACAGAAGCGGCACACCCGCAACAATAAACCAGCGCACTTGCCGCCAGACCAATTTCACGGCGGAGCACGGCCAATCAAAATGGACATCCGCCAGACCATTCGGACGACAGACTTGTCGTAACAACTCAAACGAGAGAAGAACCGTCGCCGTTGTCAACAAAGCGGCGGATACAGCGCGGCTGAAATCGGTCGCGAACAACGAGGTTCCCATTCGCCAACCAAGAAAAAACAGCCAAGCCGGCCAAAGCACCGAAACGAGCGCGGTGAATCCCAACACTTGCAGTGTCGGCAAAAACCGAGAAAACCCTTTTCGGTTAGAAAATTTACCTAGTTCGGCGATCTTACGTCGCCAGCGACGCTGAAAAACTAGCAGTGGCGCAAAAACAATCGAAAGACCAATCCAAACGACTGGAGTCTGGCGCATATCGGCGGCCAATTCGCGGCCGACATCTTGCCAATTTCGCCAGGAGATCAATCCGTCGATGGCGTCCAATAGCCCACGGAACGTCTTCGTCCGTAGCTGGTCATCTTGTGCGATGGAAATGAAGGAATCCATGTTTTTTATCCACAGGACTCGGCTGTCGATGAAGTGGGCATATTCGAGTGTCTTGGCGATGAGCCCTTGTTCTTCCGCGTCCAGCTCTACGAGATCTGTCGAGTAAGATCTATAGTCGTTGATTATCTGGTCGAGATAATCACGTTGCGTCTCGAGTTCTTTGCGAATGTTCTGTCTCAGGTTCTTCGTGGACTTCACTCCCAAGGTGCTGACAATTTCGTCAACCTGATGCTCTAGCGTGGCCAGTTCCGTGCGGCGGTAGTTCAGATCGTAGCTGTCAAACCGAACTCGCTTGAGCTCTGGTTGCCGCTTTTCAATATTGCGCTGATTCCTGCGAACATCGAGGAGTTGGCTTTGTTGCTCACGACGAAGGAGTTCACCGCTGGCCTGTGATAAGCCGCCGGCCAGCACCTGTTCCTTGGTCCGCGCCAACTTTATCGAGATTTGTTCTAAGCGGTCGCGGACCAAAGGCAGTTCCGCCGACACATTCTTCATCTTTTCAGCGAGATCCTTTCGTTGTTGAGCGAGTTTGGCATTCTCCTCGGCTAACTTCTGAATCGCCGGCGGAGACTCCGCCAATGTTTGTTCCGCCTCTGTCGCTTGCTTCCGAGCCAGCTCCGCGCGGCGCACATTCAAAAGTTCCTGCCACTGTTCCGCGACGTCTTTGGCCATCGCTAGCTGATTGGCCGCGATGTCCTGGTCGATTTGAACCAGTTCGTCCGTTGCTTCACAATATTCGCGTTCTTTCTTCAGCGATTCAATTGTCAAGAACATGTCTTCGCGTTTTGCGAGGGCCAGCGTGCGTTGGGCTGACGCGAGTTGGGTCGGCTCGTCGGCAGCCGGGTTGGCAGTCAGTTCTTCCTCAATTTGAGCCAATTGCACTTCGGCAGCTTGAATCAACTTTGGAATTTCGGCAACGCGAGCTATGCGACGATTGGGTTCCGCTTCCAACTTTTTGTAGGCGTCCTCTTTTGCAGCCAGAGTTTTGCGACCAACTGCAAATTCCTTTTCCAATTCGGTGATTGGGACATCTGGCGGTGGCGGCACAATTGCCGGCGATTTTTCCGGTAAGCTATCGCGAGTGGTCTTGTGGTTGGCGGTATTGGTCGTTGCCGCGGCAAGCTGGCGATCGTAATGAGCAATGTCGATTTCCGCTTTCTTCGCGTTGTCGAGATGCTGCAACGCCTGTTGGTAGAGATCACTGACTCCCTTCTTGAGCTGGTCATCCAAGTCAGCCAACTCGTCCAATTTTTTGCGACGTGCTTCGATGTCGTCTTGAGTGATCCGTTCGACCCCATTGGCCGCGTTGAGCTTGTCTATTTGACAGACCACTGGCGACGCAGTCCACGGTCCGAGGCCAATCAGGATTGCCAGCAAGCTGATTTGTACGAATCGTGTAAGCGGTTTTTCCATCGTAGTATCTCCAATGGACCAGGCAGCGACCCCGCGATCGATTAGGGTAAAATTGGGGGCACATCTTGAATAAGTCGCTCGACCTAAACAATAGAGCATTTTCGTTCCAGCGGATCAGGCCAGCTGCAGCAGTCCTTACCGCCACCAAAGCGCACTGTATGTGGGAACTCATCCGCTTCTCACCCCCGAATCGTTGCTGGCAGTGCTTGCATGATCCGTGTCTGCGTAAGACGGCAAGGACGTGGGTGCGAGAGTTGGGGGCTTTGATTGCCCACATCTCAGTGTTGATACGCCCCCGCCGAGTGACTCAGCCCGTGGCAAAGCAGGGCTGCGACGGGAGCAGGCCAAGACGCTGCGGCGATAGGCCCGTATCACGAAGCGCAGTCGCGCATCGACTAGGTTGTTGCTTCGCAGCGGTATCCGTTTTCGGAAGCTGACTGTTCTAGGGCGAACATTTCCTCATTCCGGTGTTCTTCGTTATCAAAGTTCTCGCGACTGCCAAATGCGAACTTGAGGCCAAGCAGGGAATAAGACTTGGTTATGATTAAATCGTCATAATATTCAGGAGCCATTGCCCGTAGCTTTCCCAAGCGATTCCAGGGAATCGCCGCCAAATCGTGGTGTTCGGTGTGCAACCCAAAGTTAAACGTGATCCAGTTCAGCCAGCCGTAGTAGGAAGAAGACGGCTGGTACTCACGGTGTCCGTGAAAGTGAGAGTTACTCAGGATCAGGCCGAACGTAAAGGGGTTCAAAAACCCGGTCATGAACAACTCGCTTAACGCCAGGTAGACAATCGGCTGCCAACCGCCGAGCAGAAACAGCGAAATCAGCAGCGTCAAACTCAATAGCGGGTAGGTAACCGCCCAGCCACGAATCCGGTAATTGTCGTATCCTGACAGCAAATGCTGATCGGCAAGTATCGCGGTCGCCATATCGCTGGGACGGATGCGAAACGTGAACAATACCGAGAACGCGTAAAAGGCTAACCCGACAACGGCACGCAGGATTTGGGTTACCAACATCAGGGATGCAAGCGGCCAAAAAAGCGGTGTGGTGACCCACGTAATCAGCGGTCGCAATGGCCGTGGAACGATCATACCGAACACGTTATCTTTCATATGCAGAAAAATCGACCGCCGCCGCTTGACAAAATCCTTCTTGGCACCCAGATCGTTGTGATGCACGTGATGCTCAATCCACCAGGTGTGGTGACCTGGCATGAACATCGGTAACGATGTGATCGTAAACAGCCAGCGTTCCCACCGGTGATTGTTGAACACCAATCCATGATTGCATTCGTGCGCTAGTTGAAACAGACACATGTTCAGCCACGAACCAATGACATAGGCACCAAGCAATATCGCCCACCACGGCTGGTAGATGGCCGCCACGGCGAAACCGACTTAGGCGGCGGCGAACAGCAAACACCAGACGGCCGTGCTCGGCGCATGTCCGAACAAGCTGCGGATCTCCGTATGGTCACGCAACATCCCACGGGAGCGCTGCCGGTGCCAAACGGCATCCGGTTTCTCATCGTCTCGGACGCGATCAGAAATACCGACTTCAAAACCGGGAAATATCGGCGTTGCCGTGCCGATAACGCGCCAGTGGAATCTCGGTTGAAAGCCGCCTGTAGCGGCTATTTGACGATCATTTGACATAATTTCAAACCGGCAACCGGCTGGCTCATGTTGAACCCATGTCTGTCCTTAATTGGCCATTTTGCGCAGAGTCCCAGAGCTACCGTAAATTCTTACATCACACAAGCACCCGAGATTTATCGGCGGGTGCGCCTAGTGGCCTGTCCACTTTGAGATTACTAGTTCGTTTCGAATCGAATACCGGGAGCCTCGCCCTCCCGGTGTCGGTACGCCCATTAGTAAACTCCAGGTGGACAGGCCACTAGTCTGTCCTTATGTTCGTGTCTTGTTTTCTGTCTCAATTGGCTAATTGGTATTCGACCTTGTTTGTCACAGTCGCACCCCTCCCAGACGGTTCACTGCCTCAATCTAGAGCGACGATTCTCGCCACGCTCCCAGGACGCTGTTGCGTCGAGTTCCAATGAAGGTTGAGCGCATCACATTCGGTCAAAGGCCCATACAGTTCGGCACGAAGATTGCGATGGCTCCGTTCGCGCTAGAATACTTGAAAGATCCCCGTGAGCAAGCTCGCGGTGGTCTTTCCAGACCTGGTTCAAATCAGGGTAACACTTTGCCGACCAAACACTCAAATACCCGATACTGATGCGCGCATGACAGCTTGCTACTGCAGCCAGACGGAAATCGAACCAGGCCAGATTTGGTGACCAGAGTCTGGTGGATTAGAGACACACCGCTTGGGATCTCACGTCTCTCGACCCTAGCTACACCATGCTTGCAATGAGCGCATCGCAACAAATATTGGCACTGACGAAAAAGCCTGTTTCCTCCAAAAGGGTGTTTTGTTTGTACGACGCAAGCACCCCATTTCATGGAGGAAACTGACATGGGGCATCTTGTCAGCACCGTCGCCGGAACTAGCTGGATGTGCGGCCAAGGCGTTAGATTCCGGCCAGCGGCAGGAACTGGCCAGCGGCGCTTTTTCGGGACAGCAGTCGGTCAGCAAGCTCGCGGAGCAACATGAGGTAAGCCGCAAGTTCGTCTATACGCAGTCCGCCAAGGCCAAGCAGGCCCTTGATGAAGCTTTCTGCCCAACCGTACCCG
>Ga0310121_10001038_pt1 | contig 29304 bp, 32 predicted proteins | sample CB27_Tmax_986_MG_FD_203504 | JGI IMG/M metagenome (GOLD analysis project Ga0310121, IMG submission 203504) | Marine microbial communities from Western Arctic Ocean, Canada - CB27_Tmax_986 | ecosystem: Environmental > Aquatic > Marine > Oceanic | place: Canada: Western Arctic Ocean | collected... | reverse complement strand
TGCATCGGTCTTGTCTACCTCATTAGTCGTAAGCTTTCCGATCACAATCCCAGATTTAGTTAACAGGAATAGATTATGTATACGTCCTGCCTTTCCAGGATGAATCAGTTTTTCCTGTAGTGCATTGACCAGTTGGGTGAATTCAGCAGTTCTGGAACCAGGGTCATAGAGCCCCATTTTCTCAGGCGAGAAATTATCGACCAGCGCGCGGAATTCAGAGAGGTCAATAATCCCCTCTACCTTCCTTTCCTGTTCTTTAACAATCTCCATGGCCTTGACAATTGCCTCCCGCACTGTCGTAACAGTCATTGGTTTCAGGATGTAGTCCATGGCACCATACCTGAAGGCAGTTATGGAATTCTGGATATCTGTTTCAGACGTAAGCATAACTACGGGGAGTTCCGGCTTATTGGATTTGACAATCTTCAGTAATTCCAGGCCAGACATTACGGGCATGTTTATATCGCAGAACATCATCAGGTAATTACGTTCGTCCAGTTTCCTGAGGGCCTCATCTGGACCTTCGGCAAGGTAAAGATTGAATTCAGGCCACTTCTTGAACAGGAATTCCATACCCATACGGATTGGATAGTCATCATCAACGGCAAGTATATTCGAAAAACGGTCTCCACCCATACTAAATTAATGCTAGGTAAACCTCTCGATTTTCTCCAGGAGCAGGGGCAATCTCACGGGCTTGGTCTCGTATTCATCACATCCAGCTTCCATGGCCAGTTTGCGGTGCTCCCCCATGGCGTGTGCAGTCAGTGCAATTACCGGTATGCTCTTTGTCTGCTCATCTGCTTTTATCTCCCTTGTGGCTTCCAGCCCATCTTTCACTGGCAACCCCATATCCATTAGGATAACGTCAGGCCCCTCACTTTTGGCCATGTCGATGGCTTCCTGACCATCCATGGCACATACAATTTCAAAACCTTTCTTAGTCAATCTCCGGGTCAGCATATCCCGGTTCATTTCATTGTCTTCCACTAGCAGGATTTTCGTCATTTTTTCTCCTTGATTATTTTTGGTATAGTTATTGTAAAGGTAGTCCCCTCGCCAATTTTGCTTTTGATGTCTATATTTCCCCCCATCATATCCGTAATTTTCTTGCTGATAGGCATACCCAGCCCCGTCCCGCCGTATTTCTTCGAGGTGGAAGTTTCGGCCTGCATGAATTCTTCAAAAACGGTTTTGAGTTGTTTTGAGGTCATTCCAATGCCAGTGTCTGAAAGTTCAAATTTGACCCTGCCCCTAGTTGTTTTACTAACTTTCAGTTTTATGACTCCTGCTTCGGTAAACTTGGCAGCATTACTCAGCAAATTAAGCAGAACCTGCCTGAGTTTTGTTTCATCATTCCTGAGAGTTCCAATCGACTCATCAAGGTCCACTACCAATTCATTCCTGTTTTTCTCAACTAGGGGCTGCGTTGTGGACACTATCTGTGAAATGAAGTCTTTCAGGTTGAATTCTTCAAGATATAGTTCCATCTTGCCAGCTTCGATTTTAGAAATATCGAGAATGTCATTGATGAGAGTAAGGAGGTGATCTCCAGATGAATGAATCTTGGTCAAGTCGTCAAGATAAGTTTCCAGGCCGTCATCCTCTGCTTCTTCCATCAGTATTTCACTGTAGCCTATTATGGCATTGAGGGGCGTTCGTAATTCGTGGCTGACTTTCGCCAGGAAATCGGTTTTAGCCTGACTAGCTGAACGGGCTTTTTCCATCGCAATTTGCAGTTCTTTCTTCTGTCTGTGCATCACTTTGCCAGACTCTTCAAGTTTCTCCATCAGGATATTGTAATGATATCCAATTTGCCCCGCTTCGGTAAAGACATCTTCGGGACCTCTTACGGACAGGTTGCCTGTTTCAGCCTGGTACTGCATTACCTTCAGGAGGTCGATATGGTCACTGCTGGAATCGTGCTCGGCAATATTCAACCCGATGTCTTCAGCTTCCTGACTCACGCGCAACGGGCTGTAAGCATTGATAGTTCTCAATATTACATAACTCAGTACAAATACGTACAGACCGATAGCGACAACACCAGATAACTGGGCGATAAATTGGTCCACTCTTATATTTCCAGAATATGAAACGAGTTGACTATTAGAAAGTAACATTTTCTCAGTCGCCAAAAAAGGCAAGGCAAGTGTTCCAAATATGCCACCGGCCAGATGGACTGGGATGGCTCCAACCGGGTCATCAAGTTCCAGTCTTTCCAGTAACCGGGTAGCATAGAGGGCCACGAGCCCACCCCCACACCCGATAATTATAGAACCTAGTGGAGTAACTATATTACAACTCGCAGTTATTGCAACGAGACCTGCGAGTAATCCATTAATCAGGTCACCTGCCGGTGCCGTTCCATTCTGTACCCCCCAGAAAATCAGGCATGCAACGATACCTGCCGCAGCTGCCAAAAATGTGTTCAGCAATATTCCAGGAACGGACTCATCCAGAACGAGCTGGCTGCCTCCATTAAATCCGTGCCATCCAAATCCCAGGAGCAGTACACCCAGCACTGAAAGGGGTAGGTTACTAGGTGCAAATTTCCGGACCTCTCCCTTGACGAAACGACCGGTTCGTGATCCGATAATCAATATGGCAGCTAAACCAATCCAGCCACCCGTAGAGTGAACTACTGTAGACCCCGCAAAGTCAAGTAAACCAATATCATACAACCAGCCAGTTGTTCCATCCCCTCCAAAAGTATCATCACTGTTAGCCCAGGCCCAGTGACCAACTACTGGATAAAATATTGTTCCCACAAGTGCAGTTATTATCAGGTAGCTGTTGAACTTCAGTCTTTCTGCAACCGAACCTGAAATTATGGATGCGGCAGTCGCGCAGAACATGGACTGGAATATAAAAAAGGTCATCGCCGGCCCAGAGGTAGTTGTCCCACTCGGGTCAAAGAAAAAGTTATTAGTCCCAAATAATCCGCTTTGGCTTGCACCAAACATTATCCCATATCCAACAATCCAGTAAACTACTATTGATATTCCAAAATCAGAAATATTTTTCAGTGCAACATTTATGTTATTCTTGTTTCGGATAATACCGGATTCAAGGCACATGAAGCCTGCTTGCATCATGAAAACCAGGACTGCACAGATCAGCATCCAGAGCAGGTTGATATTTTTTGAATTTTCTTCAGCACTGGCTTCAGCCAATATACCTGGCATGAGCAGGTTTAGAGAAATTATAAAAAGCAGCGAATATATCAGGAGCCTCCTGAAATTCTGCAGAATGCTAATTCTCAAAATACAATCTCCATCATTTTTAGGGTCGTAGAATAAAGATTCAGACTCCTCCGGGACATGATAAGGAATTTGGCATCTGTTTCATTCTGGTACATCAAACATCAAAGTATGTATTTAACCATTTCAACCAGTGCATTGAATGACAATATCTTAAGGGTCGTCCTATTGGAGTCCATGGATGGCTTTGATGATGATGAATGGGCCGAGATGCAGGCAAAATATGTGGACTACATCATTAAGGAAACATCTGAAATCAAGGCTGCACTAAATTCCGGAGATTACGATGCTTTGAGGGTTTTTGGCCACAACATCAAGGGTAGCGGCGGGATGTATGGCTTTGATGATATAACTTCAATCGGCTCCATGATTGAAGCACTGGCCAAGGCAGAAAATTTGAGTTCACTCCTGAATGAAATAAGCAAGCTGGAAGAAAGCCTGAAGGCCAAAAACCTGAAAAATTAATGATTCGGGAGCAGCACGACCTTGCCGAACATCTCACCCTGCTCAAGGATTTCATGGCCACGCGCCCCTTCGGAGAGCGGTAGCTCGCAGTGGATGAGCGGCTTCAGCGCACCTTGCACGAGCAGCTCCAACACTGCGGCGAAGTCGGCGTGCGAGCCCATGGTCGAGCCCAGGATTGAGAGCTGCCGTGAGAAGATGAAGCGAATGTCGGTCTCCGCCAGCGGGCCGCTGGTGTTGCCGACGGTGACGATGCGGCCGCCGATGCCGGCCAGCCGCAACGACTGTTTCCAGGTCGCGCGGCCGACATTATCGACGACGACGTCGTAGCCGCGACGTTCGGTAGCGGTGAATAGTGGCTTGTGCCATGCCGCGTCGGCCTTGTAGTCGACGACCAGTGCTGCTCCCAGCTCTTCGGCCCGTTGCGCTTTCTCGGAGCCACCGGCAACCACGTGCACTTCGGCGCCGAGGTGGCAGCCGAGCTGGATGGCTGTCGAGTTTACACCACCACCCGAGCCGACGACCAGCATGCGCTCGCCAGTTTGCAGTCGCGCACGGTGGACCAGCATGCGATAGGCGGTCAGCCCAACCAACAACGGTGCGGCCGCTTCCGCCGCCGTGAGGCCGGCCGGCCGCGAATGCAGGTTCTCCAGTGGCACCGCCACGAACTCGGCGAAGCCGCCGCGCACATGTTCTCCGAGAATACGGTAACTCGGCGACATCGAATCCTCTCCACGTGTGGTCCAGGCGTCCTGTCGCGTCGAGATACCCGGATCCACAACGACGGCGTCGCCTGCCTTCCAGTCGCCAGCGTCCGCGACCAGTGTGCCCGCGACGTCGCTGCCGCCGATATGCGGCATTTCCAGCTTCAGCCCGGGCCAGCCGCGCCGCACCCAAATATCAAGGTGGTTCAAGGAACATGCATCTACCTTCAGCAGCGCCCAGCCGTCCGGAACCTCGGGGTCTGGGACGTTGCCGAACTGTAGCATGTCCAGCTCGCCGTGGGCCTCGAAGTAGAGTGCGTGCATCAGGGGGCGATGGTGGTGGTGTTTTTAGGGCTGCAGCCCGCTAATCACCCACGACTGTGACCACCACTTCGCGCTGGTGCCCGCGGGCACGGTGCTCCCAGAGGTAGATACCCTGCCAGCGGCCGAGCAGCAATTTGCCATCAGCGACCGGGATAGTCTCCGAAATCGAGGTCAGCGCGCTGCGGATGTGCGCCGGCATGTCGTCGCGCCCTTCTATGGAATGCGCGTAATCGTCGCCTTCGGGGGCGAGGCGCGCCATGAAACGCGCAAGGTCGTGGCGCACCGACGGGTCGTAGTTCTCCTGTAACAGCAGGCTGGCGCTGGTGTGGCGGATGAACAAATGGCAAACGCCGTCGCTGACGCCCGCATCGGCGACGGCGTCCTGTACTTCGCGGGTGATGTCGTGGAACGCGTAGGACTCGGTCTGCACGGTGAGTGTCTGTCGTCGCATCGGATGCCTTATCCGCTCCACGCATTAAGAGCGCATGCTTACGCTGGTCGGCCTTGGACTCGGTGGCCCCGAGTCGCTAACGCAGGACGGCATCGCCGTCATCCGCGAAGCCAGCGCACTCTTCGCCGAGGGCTACACTTCACCGCTGCTGCCGGAAACGCTGGCGTGGGTCGAACAGGCTGCCGGTCGCGTGCGGCTGCTCTCGCGCGAGGAGGTGGAGCAGCCCGAAACGCTGCTGGCAGCAGCGCGCGATGGTGACGCGGTGCTACTGATCGGTGGCGACCCGCTCTCGGCGACGACGCACGTCAGCCTGCGGTTGCAGTGCGGCGAAGCCGGCATCGAGTGCCGCGTCGTCCACAACGCGTCGGTGCTGACTGCCGTTGCGGGAGAACTGGGGTTGCAGCACTACCGCTTCGGCCCGGTCGCGACGCTCGTAACCCCGCAAGGCGACTATCGTCCGCTCTCACCCGTGAAGCGCGTGCTGCAGAATATTGAGGCGGGATTCCACTCACTGGTGTTGCTCGACATTCGTGCCGACAAACCTGTCGCAGAGCCGCGACTGATGACTGCTACCGAAGGGGCGGCGCTGCTGGTCGAGGGCGGCATCGCGACCGGAGCGCGGGCGTGCGCAACGGCCCGCGTCGGCCGCAGCGACCAGCAGCTCTGGTACGGCGCGCTGGGAGAAATGGCGCAGGCAAAGATAGGTGAGGTGCCGCATTCCATCGTGATTCCGGGCGAACTGCACTTCGTCGAGGAAGAGGCGCTGGCGGCACTGCAGGAATAGGCAGCGCTGCAGCTCGCGAGTGCTAGGTGGGGCGGTCGGGAGGCTGCCGGGAGGTAATCGGGGGATGCAGCTCGCGTGTGCTCGGTTGGCCGGCCCTCGTAGTATGAACGACCTTACGGTACGAATGTATTGTTGAGGCAACACACTCATTCCGAAGACCTGCCGGTACGGCACAGGGGGGGACATAATTAATACTTTCCAGACCTGTTACGCATGCATCGCGGTAAGTCTTCACGCAACTAGTAGTGTTTAGCCCAAAAAGGCCAACATTATTTCCCCCCACGGCCATTGAACGGCAGCGTTTTATCCCCCAGCAGACTGGCGCGCCCTAGATGCAGGGGTGGCTTGCGCTAGAGGACGGCACGATTGCCCGCGGACGCCCGTTTGGCGCCGCTGGAACCGTCGATGGAGAACTGGTTTTCAACACCGCAATGACCGGCTACCAGGAAGCGCTCACCGACCCCAGTTATGCCGGCCAGTTGCTGATGTTCACCTTCCCACAAATCGGGAATTACGGCTGCCACCCGGACTGGATGGAGTCTTCCGGCGCGCAGGTGCGCGGGTGCATTGTGCGCGAGTGCTGCCGCGAGCCACATCAGGCGCAGCAGACGCTCGATGAATGGCTGCGCGCCGAAGGCATACCGGGGTTGGAGGGTATCGACACGCGTACGCTGACGGTCCAGACGCGCGAGGCGGGGACACTGCGCGCCGTGCTCTGCACCGACGGCTCGCTCTCGCCGGAGGATGGCGTCGCCCGCGCCGCCGCGATGGCGTGGCCTTCGGACGCAAATCTTGTCGCCGGAGTCTCGACGCCAAAGAAATACCGGCGCGGCCGCAAAGGGCCGCGGGTAACGCTCTTCGACTGGGGCGTCAAGCAGTCCATCGTCACCAACCTGGCGCAGGACTGTCGCGTCACGGTCGTGCCGTGGGATACCGACATCGCGGAGCTCGAGCTGACGAAGCCTGACCTGATATTCATGTCCAACGGCCCGGGTGACCCTGCCCATCCCGAAATGGCGCTGGCGGTCGCGACGGTGCAGCAGGCGCTCGGCCGCTGGCCGCTGGTCGGCATCTGCCTGGGCCACCAGATTCTCGGCCTTGCCTTGGGCGGAAGCACCTACAAGTTGCGCTTCGGCCACCGCGGCGTGAACCAGCCGGTGCACGACACCGATGCCGACCGTGTGTTCATCACGTCGCAGAACCACGGCTTCGCGCTCGGCGAAATGCCAGATGGCATTTCGCAAGTCTTCACGAACCTGAACGACCGCACCTGCGAGGGCATCCGTGGTCCGGGCTGCTGGTCAATCCAGTTCCACCCCGAGGCGTCGCCGGGGCCGCTCGACGCCAACGTGCTCTTCGAGCGGGTGCGGGAGATGGTTGATGAGTGAAACCGCCCATGGACCGGCGCTGAAAGTGCTGGTTCCCGGCTCGGGGCCGATTATCATTGGACAGGGCGCGGAATTTGACTACTCCGGCTCGCAATGCTGTGCCGCGCTGCGCGAGGAAGGGCATTTGGTAGTGCTGGTCAACAGCAATCCGGCCACAATCCAGACCGACCCCGGGACGGCCGACACAGTCTACATCGAGCCGCTGAATGTCGAGACGCTTGAACGTATTATCGCTCGCGAAAGACCTGACGCCATCATGCCCGGGATGGGGGGGCAGACCGGGCTGAACCTGACCACCGCGCTGGCGGAAGCGGGCGTGCTGGAGAAATACAACGTGCGACCGCTCGGGACTTCGCTCGAAACCATCGAGATGGCCGAGGACCGTGAGAAGTTCCGGCTGCGCATGGTCGAGCTGGGAGAGCCGGTACCGCAGAGCGGCGTGGCGCAGGATCTGCCGCAGGCACTGGCGCTCGCCGAGAAGCTGGGATACCCGACGGTCATCCGCCCCGCCTACACACTCGGGGGGACCGGCGGCGGCATCGCTTTCTCACGCGAAGAACTCGAGGTCATCGCCGGCCGCGGGCTGGCGCTCTCGCCGACGACGCAAGTGCTGATTGAGGAGTCGGTGCTCGGCTGGCAGGAATTCGAGTTCGAGGTGCTGCGCGACTGCGGCGACGACGCGGTCGTCATCTGCTCGATGGAGAACCTGGATGCGATGGGCGTCCACACCGGCGAATCCATCGTCGTCGCGCCATCGCTGACGCTCCCGGACACGCATTACCAGCGATTGCGCTCGTCGGCACTGAAGGTGGTGCGCGGGCTCGGCATCGTCGGCGGCTGCAACGTCCAGTTCGCGTTCGACCCCGTCAGCACCGACTATGTGGTCATCGAGGTCAACCCGCGCGTCTCGCGCTCGTCGGCGCTGGCGTCGAAGGCGACCGGCGTCCCGATTGCACGCATCGCGACGCTGCTGGCGCTGGGGCGCCGGTTGCACGAGCTGCCGAACCGCGTTACCGGCAACACCAGCGCCGCCTTCGAACCGGCGCTGGATTACGTCGTGCTAAAGATTCCGCGCTGGCCCTTCGACAAGTTCAAGCTCGCCGAACGTGACATCGGGACGCAGATGAAATCAACCGGCGAAACCATGGCCATCGGCCGCTCGTTCGAGGAATCTCTCCTGAAGGGCTGGCGCTCGCTCGGCCAAGGATGTGGCTTTCCCGAGGGCGTCGCCGAGCGCGGCCCGGCGCTCGAGGAATTACTGCGCCAGCCCACAGACCGCCGACTGGAAGCGGTCTGGGAAGCGCTGCGGCAGGGGTTCGGCGCGAAAACGGTGGCGGAGCAGACCGGCTTCCACGCCTTCTTTACGAGCCGCATCGCGACACTGGTCGCACTCGAGGCGGAGCTGGCCGGAGGCAAGCTGGCCGGAGGCAAGCTGGCGCCAGAGCTGCTGGCGCGCGCCAAACAGGTGGGGTTCGGCGACGCACACATCGCGCACACTTGCAGCCTGCCGGAGGCGGAAGTCCGCGAGGCACGTCGCCATGCGGGGCTGCGCAGCAGCTACCTGAGGGTCGACACCTGCGCTGGCGAGTTCGCCGCGCGGACGCCCTACTTCTACTCGACCTGCGGCGACGCGGGCGAGGAAATCGAGCGTGGCCGTTCGGTGCTCATCCTGGGTTCGGGTCCGATACGCATCGGGCAGGGCATCGAGTTCGACTACTCGACGGTCCACGGCGTGCAGGCGGTGCGCGACGCCGGACTGGAGGCGGTCGTGGTCAACAACAATCCCGAGACCGTCTCGACCGATTTCGACGCGTCGGACCGGCTCTACTTCGAGCCGCTCGATGCGGAAGCGGTCTGCAACATCCTGGACGTCGAAAAACCGGAAGGTGTAATCCTGCAGCTGGGTGGGCAAACCGCCGTCAACCTGGCTGACGCGGTCGCCGAGCATATCGCCGCCAGCGGCCTGAAGACGCGCATTCTCGGCACGCCTGTCGCGAGCATGCTCGACGCCGAGGACCGCCAGAAATGCGGCGCGCTGATGGAGCGCATCGGCGTGCGCATGCCCGAATGGGCCGCCGCGACTTCTGCCGACGAGGTGGTCGAGTGCGCCGAGCGCATCGGTTACCCGGTGCTGGTGCGACCGTCGTTCGTGCTTGGCGGCCGCGGAATGGAAATAATCCACAACCGCCAGCAACTCGATACCTACCTGCGGCTTGAGACGCACGCGTCGCCCGAGCGGCCGGTGCTGGTCGACCGCTTCCTTGAAGGGGCGCTCGAGCTTGACGTCGACCTGCTCTCCGATGGCAAGCGGGTGCTGGTGGGCGCCATCATGGAGCAAATCGAGATGGCTGGCGTCCACTCGGGCGACAGCGCCTGCGTTATCCCACCGCAGTCACTCTCCACGAAACAGCAGCGGGAAGTCGTCAAGCTTTCGACGCAGGTCGCCCGCGCGCTGGGGGTCATCGGCACCGCCAACCTGCAGATTGCAGTGCACCGCGGCGAGCTGTTCCTGCTCGAGGCCAATCCGCGTGCCAGCCGCACGCTGCCGTTCGTCTCCAAGGCGACCGGCGTGCCGCTGGCACGGCTCGCCGTGCAGGCGATGCTGGGGCAACCGCTGCCGAAGCTACCGAGCCCGCTCCCGACGCACGACATCGCGGTCAAGGTGCCGACCTTCAGCTGGCTCAAGCTGCCCGGGCTCGACACGGTGCTGGGGCCAGAGATGAAATCGACCGGCGAGGCGATGGGGCACAGCGCCAGCTTCGGCACTGCCTACCGACGGGCGCTGGCGGGCGGCAGCCGTTCGCTACCGCGCAGCGGGACGGCGTTCCTGTCGGTATCCAACCAGCTCAAGGTCGATTTCCAGGGCGTAGCACGGGGTCTGGCCGCGCTCGGCTTCCGGCTGGTCGCGACGCGCGGCACCGCAGTCCACCTGCGGCAGGCGGGGCTCGAGGTCGAGACCGTCTGGCGCATCTCCGAAGGGCGGCAGCCCGACATTCTGGGTTTCATGCGCAGCGGCGACGTGGACCTTGTCGTCAACCTGCCCACCGGCCGGCGGGCGCAGACCGACGGCGCGCAGATGCGGCGGCTCGCAGTCGAACTCGGAATCCCGTTCATAACCACCATCACCGGCGCCCGCGCCGCGGTGGAAGCGATGGCGGAGCCGGACGATGGCGACGTGCAGCCATTAATCGCCAAAGCAGGCTTTTAAACGGGTCGTCGGAACTTCGGTCCGGCATGCGTAATTCCGGCACAGTCAGCCTTTCGCTCACGAGCAGTGAGCCGCTCACCAGTTACAGTGAGCAGGTGCGGCAGGAATTCGAAGAACACCTGTCTGCCGCGCTCGCAGCCGAAGCGCAGGACATCGTGCCACTGCTCGAACGCGGCGCCAGCGGCGGCAAGCGGCTGCGCCCGGTCCTGTGCCGGCTGGTTTCCGACGCGCTCGAGGGCGATGCGCACCTGGCGTTCGAGTGCGGCGTCGCGCTGGAGCTGATTCATAGCGGCGCGCTGATTCACGACGATTGGATTGACGGCGACGAATTCCGCCGCGACGCGCCCGCATTATGGCGGGAACTGGGGCCGCGCACCGCGGTACTGGTGGCGGACCTGATGATTGCGACCGGCTCGCTGCACGGCGCCATCTCGGAAGCGACATCGCGCTCGCTGGCGCGCTGCATCCGCAGCCTGTCCGAAGGTGCAATTGCCGATTTCACCGACCACGCCAGCTATACCGAGGCGGTCTACCTGAAACGCATCAAGCGCAAGACTGCAGCACTCTACGGCACCGCCGCCGAGTTGGGCGCACTGGTCTCACCGCGCGTCGATATGGCGCCGCTGCTCTACCATTACGGCGAGTGCGTCGGCATCATCTACCAGCTGGCGGATGACTTTGTGGACTTGCTCAACTCCTTGCTCACCGGCACGCCGGTCGGCGACCTGTCGCTCGGCATCCCGACGCTGCCGCTGACGCGGCTCGAACGGCTGCCCGACTATCAACCCTGGGTGCAGGCGTTCCTTGAGGAGCGCGACCCTGGACCGCTGATTGCCAACGGCAAGGTGAGGGACGCCCAGCAGGTCTGCGAGGAACTGCTGAAGCCGTGGCAGGAGCGCGCGCAGGGCTACCTGCAGGAACTCCCGGATACGCCCTACCGTGAGCTGCTTGAAACGGTCCCCGGTGCGTTCGCCGACGAGCTGCTCAGGGCCGACATCGCCTAGACGCCGCGCAGGTGGCGGCGTTCCGGGTGGCGCACACGGATTTCGCCAACGCGGGTGACGTCAGCGTCATCTTCCGTCAGCTCACCGAGGTAGATGCGCCGCGAATTAATCTTGCTGAAGCGCAGGCCGAGCTGCTGGCAGTCCGACTTCATCCGCGAGCGGAACGCGTTACGCTTCTGCGGGTTGATGCCCTTGGGAGTTTCGCCTTTCCAGAGCTTTTCGAACTGCCGCTCCTTTTCGGATCCGCTCACAGCAGCGATGAGCCTGCTTCGCGGCAAAGGCCCAGGATTGAATCATACTGCAGTGGAACCAGCAATACGAGCATCAGCAGCACCGCGAAGGCGATATACCGTGTGTGCCCCCCGAACGGCCGCGCGTTGCCTTGCGGGTCTTCAGTGTAGATGTTGCGAATGATGCGCAAATAATAGAAGAGCGACAGCGCCGAGTTCAGGACACCTGCGATAACCAGCCAGAACAGCCACAGTTGCCCCTCCATCGACGCCTGGAAAATGCCGTAGAACAGCCAGAACTTGCTGAAGAAGCCGCCCAAGGGCGGAATCCCGACCAGTGCCAGCAGGCAGACCGTCATAGCCAGCGCCATCAGCGGCGACCGCTGCGCCAGCCCGCGGTAGCTATCGACAGTGTAGCCGAGTCCCGCCATGCCGACCGCCGCCACAATCACGAACGCACCACCCTTCATGATGGCGTGCACAAGTATGTGGAAAATCGCACCGCCCAGCGCCAGCTCGGTCATGACCGGAAACGCGGCGAGGATGTAGCCCGCCTGCGCTACCGAGGAGTAGGCGAGCATGCGGCCGATATCCTGCTGCCGCAGCGCCGCCAGGTTGCCGACGCTCATCGTCACCACCGCAATTATGGCGATCAATAGCTGCCACTCCGCCAGCGCCGGGCCGAGGGCGGTGACGAAAATGCGCAACAGCGCGACAAATCCCATCGCCTTGCTGCCCGCCGCCAGAAAGGCGGTGACGGGCGTCGGGGCACCCTGATAAACGTCAGGAGCCCAGGCGTGGAACGGCACCGCGGCGACCTTGAAACCGAGGCCACCGATAATGAACAGGATGGCGACGAAGAGCACCCCCGTCAGGCCACCGTCCCAGTTATGGGCGGCGATGGCTGCTATCTCCACCGTCCCCGTCAGGCCATAGAGCAGCGAGATGCCGTAGAGCGTCAGCGCCGAGGAGAAAGAGCCGATGAGCAGATACTTGGCGCCCGCTTCGGTCGAACCGTCGTCGTGCTTCTGGAAAGCGACCAGCGCGTAGCTGCTGAACGCCGCCAGCTCGAGGCCGATGAAGAGCGTCAGCAGGTCGGTAGCCGAGGCAACGATGAGCATTCCCAGCGTGGCGGTCAGCAGCAGCGTGAAGAACTCGGGTCGGTGCGGCAAATCCCCGAGGTAGGCGAGGCTGACTATTCCCGAGCCGAGCGCAATCGCGAGGAATGCGAACTTGAAGAGCTGCGAGAAAAGGTCGATTTCAAGGTGCCCGAAGTAGGTTGTCGATGCAGCTGAAGCCGAACCGAACCATTGCAGCCACGTAGCACCCAGCGCAACCGCCAGCGTCACGACCGCAAGCCGTCCGCATAGCTGCGCGTTACGGTGCAGGAGGTAGGTGCCGGGCAGGAGCAGCGCCGCGGCCGCCAGCAGGAATTCGGGGAAGAGCAGTTCAACGCCCGCCATCAGGCCACCCCCATCAGTCGTAGGATGTCATAGCACGCCACAGTCACCGGCGCCATCAGCAGCTGCGGCAGTACACCGAACAGGATTGCCAGCACGACGATGGTGAACATCGGCCACTGCTCATACCACGGCGCTTCGTGCACTTTCGTAACGTCGACCTGTTCGCTGAGCGGGCCGAAAATCGAACGCTGCAATGCCCAGAGATGGTAGCCTGCGGTGAGCACCATTCCGAAAATCGGGAGCAGCAGCCAGTAGCCATGACTCTCAAAGAACGCTATAAATACTGCAAGTTCCGCCACGAAGGTCGCCATCCCCGGCAGGCCGAGGCTCCCGAGGAAGATGATAACGACCAGCGTCGCGGTGTAGGGCTGCTTCTGCGCCAGCCCCCCAAGCTTCGGAATTTCGCGTGTCCCGACCTGGTGCAGCAGCATCCCGGCAATCATGAACATGGCCGGGCTCAACAGGCCGTGCGCAAACATCATGAAAACCGCCCCCGCCATCCCCAGCTCGGTGAGCGTCGCGACGCCTAGTAGCGCGACACCCATGTGCGAGATGCTGGAGTAGGCTACCAGCTTCTTCAGGTCGGTCTGCGCCAGCGAGAGGACCGCTCCATAGATGATGGAAATGATTGCCAGCACGACCATCACCGGCACGAAATACTCGGCGCCAAGCGGTAGCGGCGCCAGCGCGGCACGCATCAGTCCGTACAGGCCGAGCTTCAGCATGATGCCCGCCAGCACGATTGACCCGGCGGTCGGCGCTTCGACGTGCGCGTCGGGGAGCCAGGTGTGGAAAGGGACCATCGGCATCTTGACCGCAAAGCCGATGAAGAGCGCCGCAAAGACCCACTTCTGGAAAGCGGGCGCGAAGCTGCCAGAATGCTTCGCGATTTCAATCATCGAAAACGTGCTTGCGCCAGCTTCAAAGTAGAGCGCCATGAAGCCGACCAGCATCACCAGCGAGGCGGTGAAAGTGTATATGAAGAACTTGTAGGCGGCATATCGCCGGGCGGGACCGCCCCAGATGGCAATCAGGAAGAACATCGGAATCAGCACGACTTCCCAGAAGAGGTAGAAGACGAAGTAGTCCAGCGTCACGAATACTCCGAGCATTGCAGTCTGCATCACCATCAGCAAGCCAAAGAATAGCGCCGGCCGCTTCGTTTCTTCCCACGCGAAGAGCACGGTGAGCGGTCCGAGAATGCCGGTCAGCAGTACCATCGGCGCGCTGAGCCCGTCCACTCCCAGAAGCAGCGAAACGCCGAACTGGGAAGACCAGACATACTCTTCCATCAGCCGATAGCCACTGCCGGAGCCCGCTTTCATGAAGATGACGAGCGAGAGCAACAGCGTCGCCAGCGTCGTGCCAAGCGCAATCATGCGCGGCGCACCGGGGTGGTTGCGGAAGCCCCAGCACCATCCGGCGCCAAGCAGCGGGAGCACCAGCAGGTAGCTGAGCCACGGGAAGTCGCCAAAGCTCAGGGCGATTTCCGGAATCGGCGCTGCGCCGCTGCCGACTATTATGGTGCCGCGCATGCCCATCAGCGCGTGCGGTTCACACACATATTCCAGTGTGCCATCGGCCGCAGTATATTCGGCTGGGAGCGTCCAGTTGCCGCCCACCTGAGGGGCGCCAGAGCGGAAGCCTGACTCGTAGCGATTCGCTTCGGAATTAGCGACCTGCGCGACATTATGCGAGCCGTTGCCCCAAACGAATTCGACAGTATCGCCGATCGTAACTTGCAACACCACCGGCTCGAAGTAGTATGAGCTGCCGTCGCCCGACTGCGTCACGGTAACCGTCGTCGTCTCGGCCGCCGCGGTTGGCAGCAGCGCCAGCAACAGCACTAGCGCAAATAGTCGTTTCACGGTGACCACCCCGTCAGCGGCAGCACAACTCGTAGCAGGATTACCAGCGCGCCGAGGCCGCCGAGCGAATAGGAAGCGTAATGGCCCGTAAACCCGGTGTGCAGCCGGCGGAGGCGCTCGCCGCTGCGAATTGCGCCGTTGGCGATGCCGTTCACCGCGCCGTCAATCACGACGAGGTCGAAGCTGTTGCATGCCGCGGCGCCCACGTCCCAGCAGCGCAGGCCAACCCAGTCGAAAAAGCGCGAAATATAGAGCCGCTTGGTCAGGAAGTGGTGCAGCCATGCAGTGGGCTGGTTCTCGAGGATAAAGCGCGCGCGCTCGGGCCGCTCAACCTGCGTTGGCGAGCGGTAGTAGAGCAGGCTCGCCAGCGCGATGCCGCCCAGCGCCGCCGCGACCGAGAGGTGCGTCCCGCTCGCGGTTAGCACATGGTCGAGCAACGCCCAGTCGTCCTGGGGCGCGTGGTGGCCGTAGTGGACGTAGCTGGCGAACCCGTCGCCGAGGAAGATGGCGAAGCCCGAAATGACCGCAAGCGCCCCGAGGATACAGAGCGGTATCGTCATTACCGCCGGCGCTTCGTGCGCCTTCTCATTCGGGGGGCCGGTGAAGGTCATCATCCAGAGGCGGGTCATGTAGAAGGCGGTCATCCCCGCCGTCGCAAGCGCCATCATCCAGAGCAAGGCGAAAATCGGCTCCGCTTCACCGTTGTGCCTGACGGCAGCCAAGATTTCGTCCTTGGACCAGAAGCCGGAGAAGAACGGCACGCCCGCAATCGAGAGCACCGCCAGCCCCATCGCAGTCGAGGTGAGCGGCATCGCCCGCCGTAAACCGCCCATCTCGCGCATATCCTGCGTGTGCACTGAATGGATTACCGTACCGGCACCGAGGAAGAGCAGCGCCTTGAAAAAAGCGTGATTGAGCAGGTGGAACATCCCCGCCGTGTAGCCATGTGCTGCGGCATACGCATCGCCACCGGCGTGCGCGAACGCCCACGCCCCAGTGCCGAGCGCGAGGAACATATAGCCCAGTTGCGAAATGGTCGAATAGGCGAGCACGCGCTTGATATCATACATCACCAGCGCCATGCTGGCGGCGATGAATGCCGTGAAGCCACCCGTGATGGCGATATAGAGCGCCGTGTCGGGCGAGTGCACTATGAGGGGATACGCCCGCGCGACGAGGAAAACGCCCGCCTTGACCATCGTCGCGGCGTGAATCAGCGCGCTGACCGTCGACGGCCCTTCCATCGCGTCGGGCAGCCAGAAGTGCAGTGGAAACTGCGCCGACTTGCCAATCGCGCCGCCGAAGAGACAGAGCGTAGCCCACTTCAGCTCGGTCGCGTGCTCCGCCAGCACTGCCGGGTCGGCAAAGAGCTCGCTGTAGCGCAGCGTCCCGAAGGTGTTGAAGAGGATTACCAGCCCGAACAGCAGGAAGACGTCACCGACACGTGTGACGAGGAACGCCTTCTTGGCGGCCGAGGCGGCCGAGGGTTTCTCGTACCAGAAACCAATCAGCAGGTAGGAGCAGACGCCGACCAGTTCCCAGAAGATGAAGAGCAGCAGGAAGCTGTTGGCAATTACGAGGCCGTGCATCACCCCCACGAAGAGGCAGATTTCGGCGTAGTAGCGGATGCGCCGCTCGCCTTCGCCGGCCATGTAGCCGACGGAGAACATCACAACCAGGAATGATACAATCCCGACCACAACCAGCAGCAGCGCTGCCAGTCCGTCGAGGTAGATGCCGCCTTCGAAGGCGAACGTAGCGCCTTCGAACCAGGTCCATGTCTCTTCATACGGGCCGTGGCCGCCCGTGAAGACTTCCCACGCCACCAGCAGCGAAAGCGCGCTCGAGCCGCCAACCCCGATGAGCGCCAGCCAGCTGCCTGAGGCGACGAAGCTGGAGCGCAGCGGCTCGAACCGTCCGCAGACCAGAATTAGCAGGAACGCCGCAATCGGAAATACCGGAATCAACCACGCCTGTTCGAGTATCTTACCACCTCAGGAGGTCGAGCATATCCAGCTCGATGGTATTGCGCTGCTTGTAGAGGCTGAGCAGAATGGCAAGCCCAATAGCCACTTCGGCAGCGGCAATCGCGATTATGAACAGCGCGAAGACCTGGCCAGTCAGGTCGTTCCAGAATTCGGCGAAGGCAACGAAATTGATGTTGGCTGCCGTCAGCATGATTTCAATCGACATCAGTACCACGATGGCGTTGCGGTTGCGTATGACGCCGTAAGCGCCAATCAGTAGCAGCGCCGAACTGAAGAGGACATAATGCATTAGCGGAATCATTCGTGCTCCTCCCGCGCCAGGAAGACGCCCGCCTGCAAAGCGACCACCAGAATCATACCAACCAGCAACAACGCCAGCTCCCACTCGCTGAAGACTTCGAAGGCGAGGAACTGCGTCGTCCCGACCTCGATTGAGCGCGGCAGGCTCCAGACCGTGGTGTGGCCCTGCGAGTCGTGCGCCCGCACCTGCCACCAGTATTCCACACCTTCGTCAAGCCCCTCAACATCCGCCTTGAGCGCGGGCGTGCCGGCCAGCTCGCGAACCGGCTCCGCTCCCGGTACCGGCAGCAACCGGAAGTCATAGCTGACGCCGACAGCGTCCCACTCCAGAAGCTGCTTGGCAGAACTTTCGAGGCTGAATGCACTGGTCGCAATGGCCTCTGCAGGCGCGCCGTCAACCGGCAGGTAACTGACTACCCAGATGTAATCATCGGGCATCAGTCGCCGAGTTTGGTAACTAGACTCGTCAGTCAGGTTCTGGCTCGCCACCACGTCACCGGTCGAGTTAGTAACTTGCAGTTCATAGTTGACCACGAGGTGGGACCATGTGAAGCGCACCGTTGTATTGTGGTGCTGGTAGCCGTCAGCCGGCTCCAGCGGGTGCGGGTCGCTGCCGCCACTTTGGGGAGGGCCAAGCTCGCCCCACGGCGCCAGCGCCACCATCGCGACGACGTAGAGCACTAACGTCCAGACCAGCCCGTCGCGCAGCCAGGAATCAGCCATTCTCGCCTCCCAGCAGCGTGCGCCGCGTGAGCATGATGCCGAACAGGATTACGACCGAGACGGCACCAACGTAGACCAGTACCTGAATGACTGCCAAGAATTCGGCACCGGCGAGGATGAAAATACCGGCGGTGAGCAGGAAGACGGTCGCCAGCCAGACCACCGAATGGACTATATCGCCGCCAGTCACGACCGCCCATGCAGCCGTGAGGATGCTCAATGCGAGCAGCCAGAAGACAATCAGTGCCAGGTCCATTCAGGCCGCCTTCGCCGGCTGCAGGCCACTCGAAGAGGAATCTGAGATGGGCTCCATGTGCAGGCAGTCGACCGGGCAGACTTTGACGCAGGTCGAGCAGCCGATGCAGATAGTGTAGTCGAAGTAGGGAACCGGGATGTTATGCTTGGAGCCGTCGCGCTTCTCGCGGTCTTTGGGCCCGGTATCCATGATGATACAGTTAGTGGGGCAGTTGTCGACGCACTTGCGACAGCCGATGCAGGTGTCGGAGAAGAGCACGGGCGACTCCATCATGTAGTTGGTGAGCGGCAGCTGCGGTAGCGTTTCCATGTCGACCTTGAGCGACCGGGCCGGGTAGATGAGCCCCTCTCGTGTCGTGTCGGCCATCTCGTAAAAGTCGGTCATGGTCATCGCTCCCGTGGGACAGTAGTCCTCGCAGAAGCCACAGAACATGCAGTGGCCGAAATTGATGGCGGGCCGCTCCGGCTTGGTCTTGCGCTTGGCGAGGTGCGAGCCATACCAGGCGCGCACCTGCTCTTCCTCGTCAAGTTCTTCAGGCTTCATCTTGAGGCAGCGGTTGGGGCAGACCTCGGCGCAGATACCGCAGCCGATGCACAAATCCCAGATGACGGCGTTCATCCCGCGGTAGGTGGGCGGCAGCTCGCGCCGCTCGAGCGGGTACATGGTCGTCTGCGGCCGCCCGAAAGTGGACTTTAGCATCTGCTTGACCGTGACCGTAAATGGGCTGAAAATTGACTGGATCAGGCCGGGAGTCTTCGTTGCTTCGGGCATCAGAAAACCTCCACGTAGAGAATGGCGAGGGCGAGGTTAATCAGCGAGAGCGGCAGCAACCGCTTCCAGCCCAGCAGCAGAATCTGGTCGGTGCGGATGCGCGGCACGGTCCAGCGCAGGATAATGAAGAATACCAGGATGGCGTAGACCTTGAGCAGGAACCAGATTTCGCCGGGCAGGAACGGCCCTGACCAGCCACCCAGGAAAAGGATGGTTGCAATCATCGCACCTACGAAACCGCGGATGTACTCCGCTGCGAAAACAAGACCCAGCCGTAGGCCGCCAATTTCGGTAGTCCACCCCTCGACCAGTTCCGCCTCGGCCTCGGGCAGGTCGAACGGCACGCGTTCGACTTCAGCCAGCATACAGACGATGAAGACGATAAAACCAAGGAACTGGGGAACAACGTTCCACATCCCCTGCTGCTGCGCCACGATATCCATCGGGTTGTAAGAGCCGGCGACGAGGAAGACGCCCGCCATCGAGAGCAGCAGCGGGATTTCGTACGCCATCAGCTGCGCCGCCGAGCGCATCCCGCCGATGAGCGTGTACTTGTTGTTGCAGGCCCAGCCGGTCGTCAGCACGCCTATCGGAGCAATCGAGAAGGCGGCCATCACCACCAGCAGCCCCAGCGGAGCGGACGAGGCCGCAATGCGGGGTGAGAAGGGGACCATCACAAGCAGCAGGATGCTCGAAGAGATGAATATCACCGGCCCGATAGTATAGAGCAGGCGGTCTGCCTTGTCGGGAACAATAAGTTCCTTGCAGAAGAACTTGATGCCGTCGGCAACATTCTGGAGGATTCCGATGCCGGCGTAGGTCGTGGTCTTCCAGTTGTATTCAGGAGCATAACCGGCCAGGTCGCTGGCAATCTCCTTCAGTGAACTGAGAGAGAGCATCGGCCCCCGACGGTCCATGATACGCCCCGCAATCTTGCGCTCGAGGTAGACGACGATGATGACGTTGGTGAAACCTATCATCAGGGCGACGTTGACCACGATGGTCCATGCTAGGACGTTGAGGCCGGCGGCGGATTCCATCCAGCGCGCCAGGTCGCCGGCCGGGTTGCTGAAAGGCGGCATGATGTGCTCCTGGAAGTAGAGCAGCGGCGTCATCAGCGGCACCAGCCACGCTTCGCAGAACCAGTAGCTCCAGTCATAGAGCGACGTCATTTATCAGTCTCCCCGATGCACATGTCGAGGCTGCCCATGATAGCGGGCACATCGGCCACCTTGTAGCCTTTCAGGAAGTGCGGCGCGGCTGAAACGGTGGTGAACATGGGGCTGCGAATCTTCCAGCGGTAGGGGCGGTCGCTGCCGTCACCGATGAGGTACATCAGCGCCTCGCCCCGCGAATCCTCGGTGCGCCGGAACGCCTCGCCGCTGGCGCGCAGGGGGACGCTGTCGGCCATCACCTTGCCTCCCGGCATCTTCGCCAGCGCCTGCCGGATGAGGTTCATCGACTGGTGCATCTCGTCGACGCGTTGCCGGTAGCGGCTGAAGCAGTCGCTTCCGCCGCCAGCGGCCGTGTTGGTGGCCGGCTCGAAGTCCAGCTCAGGATAGGCATCGTAGGAGTCGGCCTGCCGCAGGTCGAACGGGACCCCGGCACTGCGCAGGTTAGGGCCGGTGATGCCCCAGTTGATGGCGTCGCTGGCGCTGTAGATGCCAACGCCGTCGTTACGCATGCGGAAGATTTTCGAGTTATCGTAGAGGTTTTCGTATTCCTTCAAGCGCCGCTCGAGCGTCTGCATGACGCGCTCCGCCTTGGCTTCGAAGCCGGGCGGCAGGTCGCGCTTGACGCCGCCAATCTTGACGTAGTTGTAGAGCAGCCGCCCGCCGCTCGGGATTTCGAGCAGGTTCAGGAACATCTCGCGGTCGCGCATGCCGTAGAGGAAACCGGTAATCAATCCCAAATCGGGGAGGTAGGCGCCGAGCCACATCAGGTGCGAGGCGATGCGCTGCAGCTCGAGCACGACCGTGCGGATATACTGCGCCCGGGGCGGCGCCACGACTCCCATCAGCTCCTCGGCGGTGAGACAGTAGCAGTGGGTCCAGGTCATCGCGCTAGCGTAGCAGAGTCGGTCGGTGAGTGTCGTGTTCATGAAGTACTTGCGACGCTCGCCAATCTTCTCGACCGAGCGGTGCAGGTAGCCCAGCTCAGGCACAGCATCGGTGATGGTTTCGCCGTTGACCTTGATGCGCAGGTTCCACAACCCGTGGGTCATCGGGTGTTGCGGGCCCATGTGAATCCACATTTCCGCCATTACCACTCCTCCTCGTGAATCTCGTAGACGTAGTCCTTGCGTAATGGGTGCCCTGCAAAACCGTCCGGCAGCAGCACCCGCTTCAAGTCGGGGTGGCCGATGAAGTAGATGCCCATCAGGTCGTACGCTTCGCGCTCGTGCCAGTCGGCGCCGGCCCACAGGTAGGTAATGGAGTCAACAGTGGGAGTGTCGCGCGGCAGGTCGATATGGACTTCGAGCATCTGCCCGGCCGCGTCAACTTTCGAGAAGTGGTAGACCAGTTCAAAGGCGGTCTGGTTATCGACCGCCGAAATCAGCGAGCAGTGGTCAAAGCCGAAGTCGTTTTTCAGCACGCTGAAAAACGACTGGCTCGCCTCGCGGGTAATCGAAATGCGGCCGACGTTGGAGCGCAGCACCGAGCCGTCGCTGGCGCCTTCATGCTTCGCCAGTTGCTGAACGAATTGCCCGGTTTCCATTTCAACGCCTCAGGAAGTATCCCGGCTCCTGCTCGCGAATCTTCTTCTGCAGCGTCAGGAAACCGTGCATCAGCGCCTCGGGCCGGACCGGGCAGCCGGGAATGTAAACGTCCACGGGCATGAAGGTGTCCGCGCCCGCGACGACCGAATAGGAATCCCAGTAAGGGCCTCCGCCGATAGCGCACTCGCCCATCGCGATGACCCACTTCGGGTCGGCCATCTGCTCGTATAATGTCTTCAGCTTGGGGCGCAGTTTCTCGCAGACCGGGCCGTTTACAATTAGGATATCGCACTGGCGCGGCGAGGAACGATAGACCACTCCCATGCGCTCGGAGTCGTGGTCGGGGCCACCGGCAGCGCCCATCTCGAGCGCACAGCACATGATGCCGAGATGGAGCGGCCAGGGCGAATAGCGCAGCCCCCAGTTAAAAATCGGGCGCGTGACGCGATTGACCACGTCGCGAATGCCGGTCTGCTCGGCGATGTTGTAGACTGCGTCGTCGACCCAGTTCAGGAACTGGTCGGAGCGCAGCGTCAGCCAGTCGCCCGACGGGGGGTCTTCCATGATTGTGGCGGGGTCGCTGGTGCGTGAGCCGAGGCCCTTGCGCATGCGGGGGTTGCCGCGCACCTGTTGCCGGCTCATATCCAGATAACCTCCTCCTTCTTCAACGCGTAGTAGAGTGCGAGCAGGGTCATCCCGACGAAGAGGAACATCACCAGCTTGGCGCTGGTGTCTAGGCTGGTATAGACCAGCACCCAGAGCATCAGGAAAACGACGACGAGGTCGAAGACTACGAAGAGGATGGCGAACATGTAATACTGGAAATGGAACTGAATGTGCGCCTCACCCACCGGCGTTTCGCCGCACTCGTAAGTCGAGCGCTTCAGCGGATTCCCGTAGTCGGGCCGGAAGAACCGTCCCATGAAGAAATTCATCAGAGGGAATGTGAGCGCAATGACCGCGAAAATCCCGATTGGGATATAGTCGTGACCGAGCACGGTGCCCCTGTGCAGCAACAGTATAAAAAGCGTTCGGGAGCGGCGGCAGCGAACCGTAATAAATCCCCGGGGCAGGGGGCAGGCATGGCACCCGCCAGCGACGCCCGCCGCATTACCACCAACACGCTGCAGGCGATGAAGCAGGATGGCGAGAAAATCGCGATGCTTACCGCCTACGATTATTCGCTGGCGAGGCTGGTCGATGGCGCCGGGGTGGACGTCATCCTCGTTGGCGATTCCGCCTCCAACGTGATGGCGGGCAACGAGACCACGGTCCCGATTACGCTCGACCAGATGATATACCATGCCAGCGGCGTCGTCAAGGGGGCGCAGCGCGCGCTGGTCGTCGTCGACCTGCCGTTCGGTACCTACCAGGGCGACTCGAAGGCGGCGCTGGATTCGTCAATCCGCATCATGAAGGAATCGGGCGCGCACGCCGTGAAACTCGAAGGCGGCGCCGAAGTGGGCGAGTCGGTCGAGCGCATCCTGACCGCCGGCATCCCGGTCATGGGCCACCTCGGGCTGACGCCACAATCCATCTACAAGTTCGGCACCTACACCGTCCGCGCCCGCGAGGAGGCCGAAGCGCAGAAGCTGCTCGCGGACGCGAAGCACCTCGAACAGGCGGGCTGCTTCGCCATCGTGCTCGAGAAGATTCCGGCGACCCTCGCGAAGCAGGTGAGCGCCGCAATTTCGGTGCCGACCATCGGCATCGGTGCCGGCCCCGACTGCGACGGGCAGGTGCTGGTGCTGCATGATATGCTTGGTATAACACAGGATTTCTCTCCGCGCTTCCTGCGGCGCTACCTCGACCTCGAAAAGGATATCCAGTCGGCCATCGCGCAATACGTCGGCGACGTGCGCGGCGGCGAGTTCCCGACCGAGCGGGAATCCTACTGAATGGCGCCGGCGACAGCCATCCGGGGCGAGCTGCTCGACCTCATCTGCGAGTGTTCCCGCGACCAGCATCCCTACGAGTTTGCCGCAGTCCTTCGGCAAGAAGGCGATACCATCACCGAGCTGCTGCCGCTGCCGGGCGGCATCGCCGGCGACGAGCACGCCATCCTGCCGCTGCACATGCTCCCCGTCGACTGGTCAATCTGCGGTGTGGTCCACTCGCACCCCATCCCTGACAACCGATGGTCGGATGCGGACCTGCACCTGTTCCAGAAGTTCGGCACGACCCACATCATCTGCGCCTACCCCTACGACCGCCTGTCGTGGGCCACCTACAACTTCCGTGGCGAACCGGTCACGCTGGAAGTACTCGAGTGACGGCGGGCGCGTCCCCGCACGGCACACCGCCGCGCTGACTCGATGGACTGGCGCTCTGGCCAATTCCGCTGGCGGTGGCGCTGACCACGCTGGTGGCTGGGCATGGTGTGGTTCAGGAATTTCCTGAGTGAGTGAACTACGCATCTCCGCGTAGCTACGCATCCCCTATAACTCCCCACCCGCTACGCGCGCCATGGAGCGCCCGTACGTTATCGTGAACTGCGCCGCGTCACTCGACGGCAAAATTGCGCTGGCGAACCGGCGGCCGGTGCAGCTCTCGTGCGACGCCGATCACCAACGAGTGCACGCGTTGCGGGCGGAATGCAACGCCGTCATCGTCGGCATCGGCACCGTGTTACAGGATGACCCTCAGTTATTGCTTGACACGGCGTTGGCCGAAGGTGAGAGCCCGCTACGGGTGGTGCTTGACACGACGCTGCGGACGCCGCGCTCGGCGCGGGTGCTGCAGGGTGATGCGCCAACGCTGGTCGCCACCGGCAGCCGGTCGCGGCGACGGGAGCTGCGCGGCGCAGAAGTGGTCGCGTGTGGTAACGGCGCGGTGGACCTGCCGCGGCTGTTAGCGCTGCTGCACGCGCGCAATGTGCGCAAGGTACTGGTCGAAGGGGGGGAAACCGTACTCTGGTCGTTCCTTACATCGGGGCTGTGGGACGAGTTCACCCAGTTCATCGCCAACACGCTAATTGGCGGCGTGACTTCGCCGACCGTCGCCGGCGGGGCCGGCGCGGCGATGCCGGCTGAGATGCACTCCTTCGTACTTGATAGTACCGAGCGGCTGGGCGACGGCGTACTGCTCCGCTGGCGGCGCGGCTGATTTAGCGCGGGCGCGCTGCCGGCGCGATGCGCTTTGCGGTGATGGCGTCGGGACGCGGCAGCAACTTCCAGGCGCTCATCGATGCCCGCGCGCGGAGCGAGCTGCCGGGCGCCGAGCTGGTGCAGCTCATTGTCAACAAAAGCGACGCGCAGGCGGTTGCCCGCGCCGAGGCTGCGGGAATCCCGTGGGCGTTCATCGACTCCGGTGCGATGGCACGCGCCGAGTTCGACCGGTGCGCGCTGGCGCTGCTGCGTGACTGCCGCGCCGAGGCGGTCGTGCTGGCCGGCTTCATGCGGCTGCTGACGCCCGAGTTCATCGCCGCTTTCCGGCACCGCATCCTGAACATCCACCCGGCGCTGCTACCGCTCTTCCCCGGCGCGCACGCGCACCGCGACGCGTTGGCGGCCGGCGTTACGGAGAGCGGCTGCTCGGCGCACTTCGTCGATGAAGGAGTTGACACCGGCCCGGTTATCCTGCAGCAGACTGTGCCGATCCTGCCGAACGATGACGCGGAGACGCTCGCGGCGCGCATCCTGCCGCATGAACACCTGCTGTTGCTGGAGGCGGTGCGGCTGCTCGCGGCAGGGCGGCTCGAGGTCGACGGCAACGCCATCCGGATTCTGCCCAGAAAGTAGCCTGCAGATTTATATATGGGGCGTCCTGCCCGGCCGCCCTCGAATGGCCCCGAAGCGAATCGACCGCAAAAGCAATGCGCATCTGCAGTCGCTGGTAGGCAACCTGAAGCAGGCCGCCCGCGAGAATAAAGCCCCCGTCTGGAAGGCGGTCGCCGGCCGGCTGGAGAGCCCCGCACGCACGTGGCCCAGCATCAATATCTCGCGACTCGAGCGCCACGCCGAGGCAAAGACGACGGTCGTTGTCCCGGGCAAGCTGCTCGGCGCCGGCGCCATTTCGAAGCCGTTGACAGTCGGCGCATTCAGCTTCTCCGCCGCGGCGCGCGAAAAGGTCGAGGCGGCCGGAGGCAGTTGCCTGTCACTGCCGGAAATGCTCAAGGCGCACCCGAAAGGCGCCGGCGTGAGGTTGATGGGATGAAGGTTTACGACGCGAGCGGCTGCATCATGGGACGGCTGGCAAGCTACGTCGCCAAGGCGCTACTCAATGGCGATGAAGTGCACGTGATAAACGCCGAAAAGGCCGTCATCAGTGGCGCACGTCATTCCGTCTTTCGCGAATACACCGAGAAGCGACAGCTAAACCACGAACGCAAGGGGCCATTCTACCCGCGCATGCCGCACCTGATGTTCAAGCGCTCCGTGCGCGGTATGATTCCCTACCAGACACCGCGCGGCCGTGCCGCCTTCAAGCGGCTGCGGGTCGACATCGGTCCCGCAGGCGCCGAGAAGCCGGAAACGATTGAGCGGGCGCAGATGACTTCGGGGACTGTGCACGTCACACTCGGCGACGTTTCGCGCAAGCTGGGAGCGAAGTTCTGATGGTCAAGGTCGTCAACACCAGCGGCAAGCGCAAGACCGCGATTGCGCGCGCCACCTTCCGTTCCGGCAAGGGCTGCGTGCGCATCAACCGCAAGCCGGTCGAATACTACCAGCCGGAGCTGGCGCGGCTCAAGATTATGGAGCCGCTCGAGCTGGTAGGCAGCCGCATCAACCGCGTCGACGTCTCGGTCAACGTGGAGGGCGGCGGCGTGATGGGGCAGGCGGAGGCGAGCCGGACCGCGATTGCGCGCGGGCTGGTCGACTGGTTCAAGGACGAGGAACTGCGCGCGCTCTTCATGAACTACGACCGCTCACTGCTGGTCAACGACACGCGACGCAAGGAGCCCAAACACCCCATGGGGCGCGGGGCGCGCGCAAAGCGACAAAAATCATACAGGTGAGAAAATGCTGATACCCGTACGCTGTTTCACATGCAACAAGGTCATTGGTGGCCACTACGAAGAGTTCTGCGAGCGAGTCGCGAAGGGCGAGAACGGAGCCGAGGTCATGAACGACCTGGGCATCGAGCGCTACTGCTGCCGCCGCATCTACATGGCGCACACCGACCTGATTGACGACATGCTACCCTACGACTGATTTTATTACGGCCGCACCGTGGCCGCGAACAGGGCCCGTGGGGTAGCTTGGCATCCTTGACGGCTGGGGGCCGTTAGACCCCGGTTCAAATCCGGACGGGCCCACCAGAACCTGTGGTTCCGGCGCCACCGCTGCGCATATCCCTAAACCCGCCCGGCACTGCACCACAATGCGCTCGCACCTCCCCCACCCGGCGCTCCAGCTACTGCGCACGCCGCTGGCGGAACCGGGCGGCGATGGGCTCGCCGGGGAACTGGTGGAGCTCTGCCGCTACGAGCCGGATCTCCACATCTCGTCGCTGTGCATCGCTGCCAGTATCCTCCGGGCGTGCGAGGGGCGGGTGGCACTCCATCGCGGCGCGCTGGTGGGTGCGGTCTTCCTCTATCCTCGTAGCGCAGGATGGCTTGAAATCGGAACCTTAATAGTGCATCGTCGCCACCGCGCCCACGGGCTGGGACAGTTGCTCCTCGCCTCACTCGTCGTGGGGCGGACGCGGCTGCTGGCGACGACGCGCATCCCCGGCTTGGAACGGCTACTGGCGCGGCTGGAGTTCCAGCGAGGGCGCATGTTCGACCTGCCACAGCCGGTAGTGGCATCAATGCTGCTCAACCGCACCTATCGCGGCCTCCAGCTGCTCAAACACCGGCCGGCACATTTCGGCCACCAGCTGCGCTACAGCAGCGACTACCGGTTCTGGGTGCGGCTGTGAGGTGGCCCACTAGATTTCTGATGAATAATCAATTCAATTTTAGCAAGCTCACTTTAGCATTTCGCTGATACCGCCAATTGAGCTCAGGATACCAGTAGCCTCGTATGGCAAGTAAATAATTTTGTTGCCTGTGTCGGCTGTGGGTCGCCGGTCAGGATTTCGAACCGCTCAGCGACCACGCCTGCTTTGCCAGCTGCGGCCCGGCAGCGCGTCCCACCGAGTTCGACCGCCGCCAATTCGCCCATGAGGACGCAACTCCGGCCGTTAATAAGCGGCGAATGCTGGCGCGCCGTGTTCCACTACACCGCCTGCGCCGAAGTTCCGCTGCCGCCGGGGTTGGTGCACGACTGGTGGACCGATTTCGGGGCGGACGATCACACCGGCTTCCTGCCGTTCGCCAGCATCACGCGCCGGACAGTCACGCAACAGCCGGGAACGGTGCTGCTAGTCGACGAAGCGAGGCTATTGGGACTACGGCTGTGCGTCCCGGCACGAGTGTGGCTAGATACGCGCGGCTTTCGCGTCCGCGGCCGCTACCCGCTGGTAGACGCACGCTACGGCTACCGCTTTGCCCCCTGCCGGGCGGGGACGCGCATCCTGCTGGTCGCGCACGTCAGGTTGCCGCGGTCGCTCGAATGGCTGATGCCAGCGGCGCTGCGCGTCTCGGAACTGCTACTGGGGCTCGAATACCCGCTTTACGATTTGGACTTCCACCTGCGGCAAATGCTCGTGGAGGGCGGCCGCAGCGACGAGGAGCCGCAGCGGCTGCGGCGGCTCTAACGCGTCCCGCGCCGCCCGCCGTGGCGGTAGCGGCTGTAGCTACGCTTCGCCTTGCGGTCGCGCTTCGTGACCCGCTTGCGCTCCGTAGTTTCCTGCTCGTCTTCGTCTTCGGCGTCGTCGTCCGGCACGTGGGCGCAGGCTCGCGGGCAGATAAATGGTGCGGGGGGTCGAATTTGAATCGACGAATCCCTTCGGAACCGGGTCCTAAGCCCGGCGCAATCGGCCATGCTATGCGACCCCCGCGCCGTCGCGTTACGGCGCAGCGCACTTATTAGCGCTGCAGGTTGCGGTCGCATGGCCCGCAAGCGCAAGCCGGCAGAAGGGGGCGAACCGCACCTTGACGCCGCAGTCGAGAAAGCCGAGCAAACTGCAAGTGACGTGATTGATACCGCCGGGGCGGTCGCGAGCGCCGCCGTCGAGGTGGGCGCCGAGCTGGCGGGCAAGGCGGCAAAAATCCTGAAGGGGGCAACCCGCACGGCGGTCCGCAGCGGCGGCAAGGTGGCTGCAACCGCGACCGAGAAGGCCGCGGAAGGCGTAGCGGTCGCAGCCGACGTGGCGGCGGACGTCGTCGAGACGGCTGCCAACGTGGCGGCCAACGCGAGCGAAATCGCGCTCGAGAAAGGCAGCGAGCTCGCCGCAGACGCGGCCGAGATTGGCGCCGGCGTCGTCGAGACGGCGGCGCGCAAGGGCGAGCAGCTGGCCGATGACGCCAGCGAGCTGGGCGGCGTTGCAGCCGAACAAGCGGCACACATCGCC
>Ga0310121_10001036_pt1 | contig 29312 bp, 23 predicted proteins | sample CB27_Tmax_986_MG_FD_203504 | JGI IMG/M metagenome (GOLD analysis project Ga0310121, IMG submission 203504) | Marine microbial communities from Western Arctic Ocean, Canada - CB27_Tmax_986 | ecosystem: Environmental > Aquatic > Marine > Oceanic | place: Canada: Western Arctic Ocean | collected... | reverse complement strand
CGGGGCCGGGTTGACGCTGCTGTTGCTCCTGGCCGCTGGCGCGCACGCCGCGCTGTTCGTCGGGTTACGCGCAATCGCCGCCGGCGCCCACGCGTTCACCGAACCGCGAGAGTGAGGACAGTGTTGGTGGCTCGCACGACGATCCGGGGAGCGTGCGAGCGACGACCAGCGCCGTCGGGCGGACGCGCCGGCCAACTTGTTCTTGATTTCAGCACCTTGAGCACCACCGGTCGGTTCAGGCGGGTGTCGCGGGCGCGATACACCATCCGCTTGCCGAAGGTGTGGCGCGTTTGCAGAAGACCTACGGCGCATACACCGCGGTCACATTCGTCAGACCGAGCGAGTCGCCAGCCGTCCACGAGGGTTTCGAGTTGCGTCCAGCCGCGCCACAGGGGCTGCCATCCGATCCGCCCCGTTCGTTTGGTGTCGCGCCAGCCACCCAGTTTGGCCAGGGCCAGGACGACCGTGTGCATCGGCGGTGGATGCTGAGGGGGGCGGCGCGCCGGGTCGGTCTTGGCGAGCAAACATCGCCAGTGGTCGTCACTGAGATGTTCCGTGCAGGGGGGCGGAGGGGGTGGCGGTGGCGAGCGTGCGAAGCGCCAGGATCCGCACCGCGATCGGGGCGGTCACGGCGATGAAGCGCTGGAGGGTGCCCACCCAGTGACTGCAGGCGGCGAGTTTCGACCCGGCAGCCCGTTTTCCACGCCTTGTGGAACCCGCGTTCAATAACATTGTGATGGTGCGGAACCGTCGGCGGACGCTCGAGCAGCAGGTGAACGCCGCAGAGCTCCCGGCCGATGTCAAGGTGAAGCTGCAGGGGTATGTGAGCGGCTGCGACGGGTCGCCGACGAGCTTCAAGGTGTCGCACTACTCGATTCGCGCACCGACATCGTCGCCGCCCACGACGGCAGACACCGCTGGCGCCGCATATCGTGTTTCGACGAGCCCGTTAGGTCCGGCCGAAAGGACCCACAGCGCCGGTGGCTCAGTGGATGCCCCGTCTGCTTCACTTGTCCGCGTGACGCCAACGTTCACCATATATCGGTTCCCCCAGGGGTCCGACCGTATCGGCAGCGAGACATAGTCGGTCAGGCTACCGACCCGTCCGTCGACCCACTGGCGCACACCCGGTGCTTCCGGAGCGTTCCCTGGTCCGCCCAGCAAGTCGTCAGCCGCCTGACCGCGGGCGCGATCAACGAGACCGGCAGCTCGAAGGACCTCGGCGAGACCGCGAACCGTCTCCTGTGCGCGGTCAATCCGCGACCGATTCACCAATGTCGCAACCCCTGGCGGCGCGAGCACCGCCAGCACCAGTATGCCCGCAAGGGCCTGGAGAAGTCTGACCCCACTGAATCCTCGCTGCCCACCCTTCGCCGTCGCCCGGCGCTGTCTCGGCCAGCGCGGCCAACGCCCGAGCGACACGATGTTCGTCGTGAACCCGGTGCTCCACGATCCGTGCACAGCGGCGAAGGCCGCCATCAGCGGCCAGACCAGATCCAAGCGACCCTGCTGCCGGGCCACCTGGACGGCGGCGACCGACAGGATCGCAGCGTACGCGAGTACGAAACCGCCCAGCAGCAGTCTGCTGGCGGGCCAGACGAAGCTGGCAGCCCCCAGACACACGAACAGCGGAACAAGCGCACCGGGCAGCGCCTGCCGCCAGCGCAACGACCGGGGATGACGCTTCAGCATTTCTAACTTCCACCACCCGTATCGAAAGTACTGCCTCGCCAGATCCGCGAGCGTGCTTCGCGCGAAGTACGTGCACCGAATGTCGCGATCCAGAACCACGGTTGAGCCGCTCGAGCGCGCCCGGTAGTTGAACTCGTAGTCTTCGTTCGTCAGCAGCCCCTCGTCGAAGCCGCCCAGCGTCTCCCAGGTCGACTTGCGAAAACATCCAAACGGCACCGTGTCGACCTCCGTACGGCCGCCGTCGGTCGTCCTCGCCGTGCGATACGCGGCGTTGCCCGCGCCGAGCGGATGCGCCACCGCGAGCGCAATCGCCTCGGCGACCTGGGTCTGTTCCCCAGAGACTATTTTCCAAGCGCCGCCCACAATCGCCGCGCCACTGTCTCTGAGGGCGTCGACCGCGCGTCCCACATAGTCTGGACGTGGCCGACTATGGCCATCCAACCGCACGATGATCTCGCCGTGGGCGGTCTCTATCCCTCTGTTCATGGCCTCGGATATGCCCGCGCCTGGATGCGATAGGCACCTCAGCCGCAAGTCGGCATGGTGCTGCTGATAACGACCGACGATGTCCACTGTCCCGTCTGTCGAGCCAGTGTCGACGATGACGACCTCAAGCACGGCCGTCTCCTGCGACCGAATCGCGTCAAGCAATGCGGCAATACGGGCGTCCTCGTTCCGGCAGGGGATGACGACGGACACGCGTTCATGCGAAGCAGCCCCGTCTGATCTCGCGGCGGCCCGTGACGCAAGCATTGCGGGTGTCGCCGGCACAGGAGAGGGGTTCACCGTCCCCTCAGCGCCAGGACCGTGCCCACCGTCCGGACCACGATCCAGAGGTCGAAGAACAGCGAGCGATGCTTTACATAGTACAAGTCGTATTCCAGCTTCTCGAGCGCCCCACGTACAGAGTCGCCATACGGATGGTTCACCTGAGCCCAGCCCGTCAGGCCGGGGCGGATGAGCAGCCGCGTGCGGTAGAACGGGATCTCGCGCTCGAGCTGAGCGACGAACTCCGGTCGCTCGGGCCGTGGCCCCACCAGGCTCATCTCTCCGCGCAGCACGTTGACGAAATTCGGTAGCTCGTCGAGTCGCGTGCGCCGAAGAAAGCGGCCTACGAGCGTCACGCGTGGATCCTGTCGGCTGGCCCATCGTGGCGGTCCGTCCGCTTCAGCGTCCTGTACCATCGTCCGAAACTTGATCAGGTCGAATGGAGCACCACCGCGTCCCAATCGACCCTGTCGGAAGAATATCGGTCGACCGGAATCGAGCCATATCGCCGGCGCGATGATCAGCGTCAGCGCAGCCAGCGTGACGAGTCCGGCGGTCGCGCCAACGAGATCCAGAACGCGATTCGCCACCCGAGAGGCGTCCTTCCTGCGCACCACCTCAACAAACGACGAAAAGAGCCAGCCCGATTCCAGGTAGCTGACCGGCACACGACGAAGATGTGTTTCGTAGACCTGCGCCATCGGCACGACATCGACACCTTGGTGCAGACAATCCGCCAGCGCACCGAGCAGGGCGCTGCCAGCACGGTGGGGCACCGCCACAACGACTTCGCCGACGGCGTGGCGCGCCACCGCGTCGGCCAAGCAGTCCGCACCGCCGAGCACCGGTACGCCGTCGACCTCGCTGCCCCACAGTTGCTGGTCATCGTCCACAAATCCGACGACCGTCGCATGCGGGTCAGCCGTCCGGAGTAGACCCAGCGTCGTGCGGCCGGCTTCCGACGCTCCGAGAATGAGGAGGTGCTTGTCAAGCGGGAGGTGGGTAACAAACCAGATGTAGACGAGGCGCCAGCCCAGTGTCAGAAGCGTCCCTTCCCACAGGACGTAGAGCGCCACCAGTCGAGGCAGCTCGTAGCGCGGCGCGTAGAAGTAGACGGCCAGGTACGCGGCAAGCAGCACGACGACCGCCCGGGCGAGTGCCCGAACCGTACCTGGCACGGCCAGTGCCGTCCTGAGGTCGTACGAGGGCGCCAGCGCCAGCGTCCAGACCGGCACTGTCAGAAACCACGCCGCGCGCTCCTGCACAAACGCCCAGGTGAACGAAACCCCCGCCGTGATCGACCAGGTCCAGAGGGAAATCGAGACCCCGATGCATAGTGCCGCGACGTCGCCGCCGACGAGTAGTGCACGATGCTCTGAGCGCTGCAGGCCCCAACGAGGGCCGCGGCGCGGTCCCGCTACGTTTGACTGTGTCGCCGGAATGGCCATCGGGGGGACTCCGGACCTACTAAGACGAGCAGGGCCACCACAGTAAGGAAATCGGAACCTAGCGTAACCACGACATCGTCCAACAGTTACTCCTCGACTGTGGCGTCACGCGCTGCCGGCCCGTTTTGCGAGCTCCTCCTCGCTGAGCCCTTTGGCCTGTCCTCCCCGGGCTTTCCCCACACGCAGACCGCCTGTCTCCTAGCGAACGATCTCTCGCTGAAAGTAGCTGTACCCGAGGCAACCGACCGGCACGATGATGAGGCTCAGCACAAGAACTAGCAGCCCATACAATGCCAGGTCACGCACGGTAACGGAGCGCTCCGTGCTCTGCGAAAACGGCGAAGACAGCGAGTAGAGCAGGGTCGCAGGGGTGAGATTTTTGGCCGACAATTCCTGATAGATCGTGTTCACGTCTCTAACAACCCTCACCACCGAGACGAACGCCTGTTCGATTTCGGAGTGCATTCTGTCTACTTCTACTTGTTGGCCTGGCTCGGCTCGTATGGAGCGAGAGACAGACACCTCCTCGTAACTCGCCTCATCTCGCTGCAGTCCTGTCACGACGAGACCCTCGGCAATGACCTGGTCGGTTAGACGCTGGCGGTAATCAGCGTCGTTATTCATGACCGACATGTCCATCAGTAGCTCAAGGGCCGAATCGCCGAACTGTGGAACAATGGCCTGGCTACCCGGCGCCAGTCCAAGGGGCGCCCCTTCCGAACCTGCCGTCTCGACAGCCGCCCCCACTTCCTGTCCCATGTACGCGCGTAGCGCCGCTTGAAGAGACCGAACCTTCCGTTCTGCCTCTTCGCGATTGAGCTTGATCTGAAACAGCTGGTTGGAAATATAGTTGTCCAACTCTCGGGGATCCTCGGAAGACCGGGGCTCACGGATCGACCGCAACATCAAGGGCTGGACCTGGAAACGCAAGATGTCTTCCAGCTCGGCCCTGGCCTCCTCGAGCGAGATGCGATCGTCTCCCGACCGCATAACCGTCGCTCCGGGCAGCGCCTTGACCTGCTCGATATTTGTGACGATCCGAGTTATCTGCGTCCGAAGAATATCGATGCCTCTGAAGGGGGCAGAATTCACGATAATGTTCCGCCTCAGGATGTTTTCCGACAAGATTGAAATGTTGTACCGCAACGCCCCCTTGCGCTCAACAGCCTGCGTCGCCCACAGATCCAGCGTGTCGGCAAGGACCTTTTCCGTCAGTGACGGAGGCAATGTGCCAGTGCCAGCGGTCTGCCTCAAGGTCAGCGTAAATGAAGAGTTGCTCAACGCTTCCCGCTTAGTTTGGAACTCATCTTCGAGGCGGCCTCGATCGACGGGTGTTAGTCGCGCATCGGCCAGCTTGGTCTGGTATTCAAACGACAGGGCGTCGAGGGCGGGGTTCGCCTGAAGGATGAACAATGCATTACGGAAGTCTTCGTATGAACCGAAACGATCCAGGTCATTGGCATCAAAGACTTCGGTCAGGACCGGTGTCGAAGTGATCTCCGCGGTGCTAAACGGTGTCCCGTTTGGATAGCGCCCCGTCGAAGAGCCGTCGAACAGCAGCGTGAACCCTAGTGTTCCCATCCGCTCGGCTGGTGTGGTGATCAATATCGTCAGCGCGAAGGCCACAAAGACTATCGTCACACCAGTGACGACACCGACGATTACTCGCCGATACGCCCAAATCCTCCTGAGCAGTGGTCGTAGTTGGAGCGCATCCGTGTACAGGTCCTCGGTTGAAGGGACGTGCGGACCTCGGTCGGACGGCTCATCCCAGGGTTCGTTCTCTTTCATAAATCCCTCAGCGACATGCCACCACGCCGAATACACCCAGCTGCGGCAGAGCCCCCAGTGCTCTTTCGATGGTCTGGCTCGATCGGGGCGGGACGCTTCGCACGGGCAATGTCTCAGATCGGCTAGCTACCACCGAAAAGTCCGACCCCAACGTTTCTCAAAGACCGTACCACAGACTGTCCTTTTCCGGACCTCTTTGATCGCCCGCTCGTCGCCGCGTTCGATCAGCCACAGGCGAGTTCGGACGGCGGGGCGGTCCGGACGAAAGCGGCCGAGCGTCAGCACTATCTGATCGACGGCGATCCATAAGCTGCTGCTCGGCCGGGACCTCATCGCTGGCGACGGGCTCGGCTCGCAACCGACGATCTTGCGCTTCGAAGACCAGGTGGGGACGCAGGCGCTCTATGCCATGGGCCGAGCCCTCGCACCCGTGTGATTGCCCGCCACGAGCGGCGGCCCGATGGCCCTGCCAGCCGGATTACCATGGACCTCGATCCCAGCGACGACCCGACTCATGGCGCCCAACAGTTCACGTTCTTCAACGGCCACTACGGCAGGTGGTGCTCTCTGCCGTTGCTGGCTTCCTGACCTTCGACGACGACGCCGAGCAGTACCTCTGCGCGGCGGTGTTGCGGTGGCGTTTCCCACGGCGCGCGTCCGTGTCCGCCTCGACGGGCGTTTTGCTGGGTCCGAGTTGTTTGAGTTCCTCGACGTCGAGCCCGGCTTGGACTACATCGTCGCCACGGCGGGGAACGCCGTCTTGACGCCCTTTGCCGAATCCGCAATGGTCGAGGCATCTGCCGACGGTCACGCCAGACCTCGCCGCATGGCAAGAGGTCGTTCTTTCCGAGACTCCCGGCCCACGACAGGGTGGTGATCGAGTCGTACGACATGGACGCGTTTCGCGACAGCGGGACTCACTGGCGCTATCTGCAGTTCGCGCTTGAGGCTCCGGATTCCGCAGACACGCTGCCAGAGCATTGGGTTTCAGTTCTAAGCCGTTCGTTTAAGCCTCGTTCCACGGCAACACTTGGGTCGTTCGTAAGGGCCGTCCTTATTACCGGGTCTCTATCGTTCCTGCTCCTGTCGCTGGCGCGCGTCATTCCATCTTGACAATTTGCCCGAGCTCCTCGTATAGTCCAGCCTGTTCATTTCATGAACAATGGTACGGTTTTGGCTGCAGTCTAGGTAAACTGTGCGTTCTCCTGTAACTGACTGGCACGGAGTGCGCCATGTTGCCTAAGTTTTCTAGGATCAGGTTGTCTTTTGGTGACCTTCATGTCTTACAAGCCCATTCACTTACACCGTGGTCGCCAGGTCCTCGACGCCTTGGCGTCTGACGAGTCTCCCGCGACTGTGGGCGAGAGCTACCGAGTGTACCTTGCAACGCTCTGACAACGAGTACAACCGCCAGATTCTGCAGGCGATTGCCTCTGGCGAGCGGATCACGCAACGGTCGCTCTCCAGCGATATCGGTGTGGCGCTCGGGCTGACCAATCTACTGATTCGTCGGCTGGTCGCCAAGGGCTATGTGAAGGTCTCTGGCATCGGAACACGGCACATCCGGTATCTCATGACGGCCTCTGGCTGGGAGGCTCTGGGCCACGCCACGCGGCAATCGCTGGAGAACACGCTCCACCTGTACACCCAGACCCGCGAGCAGATTCGAACGAGCTTGTCGCGCGTGTCAGAGCGTTGCCAGATTGACGCGGTTGGCCAGAAGCGGGTGGTGTTCTACGGGGCCGGCGATGTCGCGGAAATTGCCTACGTCAGCCTTCAGAGGACCGATCTCGCGCTCGTAGGGGTTGTGGATGACCGCCGTACAGGACGGTTCTTTGACGTGGAGATCTGCGGCTCCGATCGGCTATCGGCGACTACGCTCGGAAGCGTTCCCTACGCCCACGTGGTGGTGACCAGCGTGCGTCACGCCGAGACCATCCGGGCGCGGCTCGATGAGCGCGCCGTCCTTCGTTGCCGCGTGTCTTGCCTCTAGACATCTTCGTGCGTAGCCAGTCTGTTCTGCCAGATCATCAGATGAGGTTAACCATCATCAGGCGTCGAGTGGAGGTCCGTGTCCTCTCGGAGACCGTGACTGTGGGGATTGACTACTCGGATGGACCCAAAGCGACAGAATAGGACATCGTGACCGCGGATCGTCCGCGGGGCGCGGCACTCGGAGTCGCGGCCTCGCTCGTATTCGTGGTGGGATCCTTCGCCTGGGTGTTTCCTGGCGCCTCGTCCTCTATCGTGGGGAGCTGGTTGCTTCCGGTATCGTCGATTGTGGCGCTTGGGTTGGCGCTTGGGCTGGCAGTTGACTGGCCGTGGTTGCGGGGCTTCGTCGTCGTGCTCGTCGTGACACTGATCATCGGGTGGGCCAAGGCGTCAGATTCAGCGAATGCAACATCACATTTCGCCGGTGCCAGCTTGGGGCTGTTGCTGATGTTCATCGTGGGGCGCGTGGTGTGCAACCAGCAGCGGCTCAGATGGGCACTGCTCGCACTCCTCGGTGCGGGAGGGGTCGTGCTCGTTCTGGCATTGGCAGCTAGCGAGCCGTCGAGTTCGGCATCGGTCGTGTCGGTGATCAGCAGTGTGTTGCCGACCGTGCGTCTGGGGCTGGATGGTCTCGAGCCGGGTGGCGGCGTCAATGTGAACGCGATCGCAGCAGCCGCGTTGCTCATCGTCCCGTTTGGTGTGGCGGTCCTGTTCTTCAGAGGTCACGAGAAGATCGACCTGATCGGTTTGCAACCCTTGGGGTTCATCGTAGTTTTGATCGGGCTGCTCGCGCTCGCCTGGTCGGAATCACGGTCTGCGATGATGGCCGTATGGCTGACGCTGGCCTGCCTGCTCGTGCGGGGCGTGCGATGGTGGGTCTGGAGACTGCTCATCGGAACACTCGTGGTGGGCTCTCCACTCCTGGTCATTACGAGCGTGCCTGCCACGAGCCGCGCTGATTTCCTCCTGACGGCCAGCCTGGTGTGGAGGACAACGGGGGAGCGAGCGGACATCTTGAACTCGGGCGTCGAACGATGGAGAGAATCGCCGTGGTTTGGCATCGGGATGAACGAGTTCCGCAACGTTTTCACACCTCCGCCTCTACAGAATGGAGCCAACCCTGGGGACACCGCGTTGTGGCCAACACCCGACTACGACGTGGCCCACGTGCACAACGTGTTTCTCCAGACCGCTCTCGACATTGGTCTGGTCGGCCTGGCCGCCTATTGCGGTGTGCTCGGCCTTCTCTTGTTTAGAGCAGATCATGCGGCGCGGGGTCCGACCGGCTCGGGTCGGGCCGCAGCGGTTGGCGGTGGCCTCGCGTTGGTCGCGATCAGCATGTTCGGGCTCGGCGATGCCGTTGCGCTGGGTGCGAAGATTGGCCTCTTTCAATGGCTGGCAGGAGGGTTGATCTTGGCCGCGTGGAGGACGCAGTTGGAAATCGGCAAGGGCACGCACGCCGTCGGATGCCGTGATGAGATCGGAGCATGACGGCTTCGGGATGACTGGTTGAGCGTGTGCGCTGGATGTGATCCTCGTGGTGGAGCAGAGACGATGAACCTTGATGGCACGAGCGTGGTCGTGACCGGCGGAACCGGGTCATTCGGTAAGCGGTTTGTGCGGCGTGTGCTGCAGGAGTACTCGCCCGCCCGCCTCGTGGTGTACAGCCGAGATGAGCTGAAACAGTTCGAGATGCGACAGACGTTTCCTGTCGAGCAGTTCCCGAACCTCCGGTTCTTCATTGGCGACGTGCGCGACAAAGACCGTCTCTATCGAGCCTTCGACGGCGTGGAGATCGTCGTGCATGCCGCCGCGCTCAAGCAGGTTCCGAGCGCGGAATACAACCCCCTCGAGGCAATCAAGACCAATGTGATGGGCGCCGCCAACGTGATCGACGCGGCCATCGACCGGAACGTGAAGAAAGTGCTCGCGCTCAGTACCGACAAGGCCGCCAATCCCGTCAACCTGTACGGCGCGACCAAGCTGTGCTCTGACAAGCTCTTCGTGGCCGCCAATGCGTACTCCGGATTTCACAAAACCGGCTTCAGCGTCGTCCGTTATGGCAACGTCGTTGGTAGTCGCGGAAGCGTGATTCCGTATTTCCTGGCCCAGCGTGAGACGGGCCGCCTGACGATCACTGACGTGCGGATGACCCGGTTCCTCATCACCCTGGATCAAGGCGTCGACCTGGTGCTGCAGTCGCTCGCCGCGATGCTCGGCGGCGAGATATTCGTGCCGAAGATTCCAAGCGTGCGTGTGGCCGACCTGGCTCGGGTCATCGGTCCAGCATGCCAGCAGGACGTGATTGGCGTCCGGCCGGGCGAGAAGTTGCACGAGGCGATGATCGGTGAAGACGATGCTCGCGTGACCCTGGAGTTCGACGATCACTTCGTCATCCAGCCCTCACATTCGTTCTGGAGCCATAAGGACTATCTGGTGGGCCGCCCGGATGGTCGCCCGTGCGCCGACGGGTTCTCGTACTGTAGCGATACGAACCCGTGGTACCTGACAGATGAGGAGATCGCCGGGCTCGTCGCCATGGTGGAGCGGGACCCGAGCATTGGTGTCGTGCCCATGCCTACCGAGCCGACATTCATCGTCGGCGGATGAGAGGCGATACAGGTTGGGTGATGACCGGGACGGAACAGGCATGACGGGACCCCCTCGACCCGCCGCCCTCGGCATCGGGACCGCGACCTTCATTCAGCAGTACGGACTGACGCCGACGGGATGGCAGCGGCCCGAGATGACGCTGCTGCGCCGAGCCGTCGAGAGCGGTGTGCGGTATCTCGATACGGCCGCCAGTTACGGCGATGGCGAATCGGCCATCGGCGAGTTGGGCGGGCTGCTCGACACCGGCGACGTGCGTGTCTGCACCAAAGTCGAGATCACGTCCACGGCTACGGAGGCGGACATCGTACGGGCCGTCGAGGCCTCGCTCGCGCGCCTTCGGCGTCCTGCGGTCGACACCATCATGGCCCATAGCGCGAGCCAAGTGGTCTTGGCGAATCCCGCGCTTTCGTCGGCATGGTCACGCATCAAGGCGCGCGGTCTCGTTGCCCGGACCGGGGCTTCGACGTATGGCGTCGACGACGCCCGCGTCGCGCTCGGCCTGGACACCTGTGATGTCGTGCAGATCGAATACAGCATCCTCAATCAGGAAGTGGTTCGGGCTGCCGTGGCCGCCAAACGGTCCGGCCAGGAGTTGGTGGTGCGGAGCGTGCTGTGCCAGGGGCTGCTCACGGCTCGGCGTGACGCCGCACCGGACGAGGCTCGCGCCGTGAAGGCGACGATCGACGACGTCGAGACGCTAGCGGAACAGTGGCGCTTCACGTTGCCGGAATTGGCGATTCGTTTCGCGCTGGACACACCCGGCGTGGATGTCGTGCTCGTGGGCGTCGGGACGGAGGCGGAATTGTCTACGGCGCTCGTCGCGGCTGGCCGCGACCCGCTCGACGACGCCCAGATGCAGATGTTGCAAGGATGCGACCGATCCACGCTGGAGAGCGTTCATCCGGAACGGTGGGGACGCGTTGCTAGCCAGTGACGGGCGTTGGACCGCAGGCCCGCGGACCGGACGGGGTGCGGTCACGGTGATCGCAGAGGCGGCCCAGGGCTTCGAAGGCGACGTGACGCTGGGCAAGCTGCTGGTGCGAGGCGCCGCGTCTGCGGGCGCCGACCTCGTCAAGTTCCAGCTGGTGTACGTGGACGAACTGGCCACACCCGACTACATCCACTACGAGCTGTTCAAGCAGCTCGAGATGCCGCACGAGCACTGGCAAGCGATCGTGGATGAAGCGAGGCTCTGTAGCATTGGAATCGTGTTCGACGTATTCGGTCCGCGGTCGCTCGACCTGGCCATCGAACTTGGCGCCGACGCTGTCAAGATCCATGCGAGCGATGTCTTCAACCACACGCTCGTGACGGAGGTCCTGCGGCGTGCCCCACTCACGTTCGTCTCAACTGGAGGTGTTGAAGCAGCAGAGATCGAGGAGTTTCTTCGGCGCCATGCTGACGCCTGCTCGCGCGTGACCCTGCTCTGCGGCTTCCAGGCCGAGCCGACCGCGACGTCGGACAACAACCTGGCTCGACTCGGCGCGCTTCGGGCGCGGTTTCCTGTGATCGGCCTCGGGTTCATGGACCACGCCGACGGTGACGCCGACGAGACGACGTGGCTCGCCGCGCTCGCGGTACCGTATGGCGTGACCGCCATCGAGAAACACCTGACGTTGGACCGCGCGCTGTGTCTGGAAGACTACGTGTCGGCGGCGACGCCGGACCGATTTGCGACGTTCGTCTCTCGCCTGCGCGCCGCCGAGGCCGCAATTGGTAGCGCCGACCTGGCTCTGTCGCCGGCCGAGACGACGTATCGACGCAAGGCGCTGAAGTCGGTGGTGACGACCCGGCCGCTGGCGTCGGGAGCAGAGATCGCGCGCGGGAGCGTAATGCTCCTTCGGGCGCCGCTTGCAGACGGTCGCCAACCCGTATTTCGACTCGAACGCGTCGTCGGGGGTCGGCTCGTGCGCGATGTGCCGGAGGGCCAGCCCCTCTACGAGGACGATCTCGCATGAGAACGCTCGTCGCTGCGCTAGCCTGCCGTGCGACCGGCACGCGTCTATATGGCAAGCCGCTGCAACTGCTCGACGTCGATCGCAGCCTCTCGGTGCTCGAGTACATGGTCTCGATGCTACGCACCGAACCCAGTATCAGCGACATCGTGTTCGGTGTGTCGGTCGGCACCGCCAATGATGTGTTTTCTGAGATCGCGGCGTCGCTTGGCGTGACGTCGATTCGTGGCGACGAACGCGATGTGCTGCAGCGCTTGATTCAGTGCGGCGACGCGGTCTCCGGGTCCGACATCTTTCGCGTCACCACGGAGTCGCCGTTCACTTACGTCGAGGCGATTGCCGAGGTGTGGGAGCGGCACAAGACGCACGCGAACGACGTGACCGTGATCGACGGTTTGCCGGATGGCTGCAACTTTGAAATTTTCACACTGGAGGCACTGCGCCGCTCGCACGCGCGCGGCGACGCCCGGCATCGCTCGGAGCTCTGTAGTCTGTACATTCGTGAACATCGGGACGAATTCAAGGTCGAGGTGGTGCCGGTGCCCGAGTCACTTCAGCGCGGCGATCTCCGGCTGACGATCGACTACCCGGAGGATCTGGTCCTGTGCCGCCGAGTCTACGATTGCTTGAAACTGCACGCGCCGAGGATTCCACTCGACCGAGTGATCGCGTTGCTCGACGCCGAACCCGAACTGCGCGCCCTCGTGGCGCCGTACGTCACACCGACGCGTCTCTACTAGCACGCCGTTCTCCCGCGGGACTCGCCATGCCCAATCACGTCTCCAGTCGTTCGCTCATGGACCTCGTGCCGGGTGGTTGCCACACCTACAGCAAGGGACCGGATCAGTTCCCGGCCAATGCTCCTCAGGCGATCGTGAAAGGGCAGGGCGCGCGGGTGCTTGGCGATGATGGCCGGTGGTACGTGGACTGGGGCATGGGTCTCACAGCCGTTTCACTCGGCCATGGCCACCCCGAGGTGTGCCAGGCGGTCTCGGCCGCCATTGCGGACGGCACGAACTTCATCCGTCCGGCCGTGCTTGAGGCTGTGGCCGCCGAGCGGTTTCTCGACGTGTTCGGCGGAGACATGGTGAAGTTCTGTAAGAACGGATCGGTGGCCACCACGGCGGCGGTGAAGCTCGCTCGTGGGTACACCGGACGCGGGATGATTGCGCTCCCGTTCGAGCATCCGTTCTTCAGTTACGACGATTGGTTCATCGGGACGACCGAGGCGGACTACGGGATACCGGACGAGCAGAAGGCCCTATCGCTGCGCTTTCGGTACAACGATCTCGCCTCGCTCGAGGCGCTGTTCGCCGAGCATGGACCCAACCTCGCCGGCGTGATCCTGGAGCCGGTCAAGTTCGACCCACCTGTGCCTGGCTTTCTCGAGGGCATCCGCGCACTCTGCGATCGCCACGGGACCGTGTTGATCCTCGACGAAACCATCACCGGCCTGAAGTGGACCATGAGGGGCGGCCAAGGCTACTTCGACGTCGCCCCAGATTTGAGCGTTTGGGGCAAGGGACTGGCGAATGGCTTTTCCGCCTGCGCGTTGTCCGGGCGCCGCGAGATCATGTCGATCGGCGGTTCGAATTCGACCGGTCGCAAACTGTTTCTGGTGTCGACGACCCATGGCGCCGAGAGCGGCGGACTCGCTGCGATGCTCAAGACCATCGACATCTTTCTCCGCACTGATGTCATCGGCGACAACTGGCGTCAGGGCGCCCGCCTCAAAGAAGGGTTGCAGGCGAGTGTTCTCGCGCACGGCCTCGATGCGCATCTCGCCGTCAAGGGGTACCCGTGCTTGTTGCTCTTGACGTTCGTCGGTCTGCCCGAGGCGCGCGCGCTCGAATGGAAGACGCTACTCATGCAGGAGATGGCGCGGCACGGCGTGCTGTCACAGGGTGTGCTCTGTTTGACTCCGTCGCACGACGCCGGAATCGTCGATGAGACGGTGGGGGCGTTCGACCGCGCCCTAGCTCGTATTGCGGAGGCGTGGCAGACGGGGTCGACGGCGGGCTTTCTCGAGGGCCAGGCGATCAAGCCGGTGTTCCGTAAGTTTCAGGAGTGCGTGAAGTCGCGTTGCGGCCGGACCTATCCGGATGAAGCGAAGGAGCCCTGCTGCCTCTCTACCTTGACGAACTGACGCTCGCCGGGTTGGTGGCGGCGAGGCGCGAGACGCAGCGGCGAGGCCAGCGTATCGTGCACGTACTTGAAGCCCTGCCCACCGGGCTACGTGGGCGGTGCCTGCAGGCGGCGGCTCGGATGCTGGGCGTTGAGGTCGCGCCCACCCAATTTTTTGCGGGACACGTTCGCGCTGGTCGGGACGAAGTGGCCTACCTGGCGGCGTGGCGTCGGAGCAGTCCCGCGGCGTACGGGGCCGCGAGGCACGCGATCGACGTCTCGCCTCTGCTGCGCGACCTGAGCGAGGTCTGGGGCCGCGCGCCTATCGAGAGCCGAATCGCGCGCATGTTGTGGTGGCCCGTCATGCAGACGCTGCTTCGCATAGAAGCAGCGAAGGCACTCGCGCACGATGTCGGCGGTGAGGCGTCCGTGATCCTTCGACGCCAGGCGGATACCGCCGATTATCTCGAGGATGAGGATAGAGACGGCCTCGTTCTCCGGTGGTATTCAGGACCCAAGACACGGGAGGCGCTGGCGCACCGGCTGCTGGCGTTCTGGTGGCTGCGCCAGTGGATGGCGGGTGCGAGTTTCAAGATACGAGCGGGCCTCGGTCTGGTGCGACCCGAGCTCGGTGGTACACCGGGTGCGCCGTCGGTTCTGATGCCGCAGGAAGAGGAAACATCGGAGGATTGGTCGTACCGGACGCAGCCGTTCTGGCTTTCCGCAGGGTCGGGCGCGATTCGAGTGGTGCGGATCGCCAGTCCAACCTTTTCTGAGTCTCCAGCTAATCGCAGCGCTTCAGTGTCAACACTCGTGAGTACAGGTGAGCTTCATGCGCTTCGCGGGGAGCCGCACTTGACAACGGTGCTGCGATCGACGCTGCTCCGCGTCGCCGGCGCTGCACTGGTGGCACCTTCAGAGAGCCTGCCTGCGCTCGCGGCTGTCGGACGGTTGGTGTACTTCGCGGATCGGATGGCGGCCGTGTCGCGCGCGGCCGCAGCCAGGGTGTTCGTCTGCTCCGAGAGCCATATGATTCACGCCGATGCCATGCAGATGGTGGCCGGCGCGTCACGCGTGCACACGGTCGGTTTCCAGTACTCGAACATGTCCCAAATCTCGCCTGCGATGAAGCCGGCCTTGTCGTGCATGCTGACCTTTGCGCCGCTCTATCACGGTCGATGGCGAGGGGCGGGATGGGACGGACGCATCGTCGATGTGGGCTATCCGTTCGACTACACGTTCGCCCGTCTGCGCAAGCGCACCGATCTGCATCGACAGGAGCTCGAGCGGCATGGTGCACAGTTCGTCCTGGCGTACTTCGACGAGAGTGTGCAAGTCCATCGTTGGGGTCTCATTTCCGTGAAGGACCAGGAGCGCGAGCTGGGACGGCTCCTGGATTTGCTCATGTCCGATCCGTCTCTGGGGCTGGTGCTGAAGCCCCAGTTTCTCCGTAACGCCGGCGGTACTGGAACGAGGATACCCAGACTGGCGAAGCGGATCGAGGCGGCCCGTCGCACGGGTCGACTGCTGGAACTGTCTCATGGTGTGAATCGCAACAGCGTGTTTCCGGCCGAGGCGGCGCTTACAGCCGACCTCGCCATCGGGCACGTCGTCGGCGCCACGGCATCGCTCGAGGCGGCGCTGGCCGGGTGTCGCAGCGTGCTTTTGAATCCATACGGGTTCGCCGGCGCCAACGATGCGCTGTATGCCCGTGCCGACATCGTCTATCGCACGCTGGACGACGCGCTGGCCGCGGTCGATCGCCATCGACGCGGTGAGCCCGGCGCGGTGCGACTGGGCGACTGGTCCGCGATCTTGCCTGCGTTTGACCCGTTTCGCGATGGACGAGCCGCCGAGCGGACACGTGAGTTCATCCAGCGGCTCCTCGAAGGTGGGGCTGCTGAAGCGCTTGGGGGTCGCTCAGATGCCGCCTACGCGGTGTCCTCGTGAGCACGGCGCAGCAGCAGGTGCGCCACGGGTTCACCTACCTGCTGCCCGTCCTGATCGGGAACCTGGCGCCGGTGCTCACGCTCCCGATCTTCACGCGCATTCTGACACCGGCGGACTACGGGGCCTGGGCGTTGGCCATGGCCTACGCCACGTTGCTGACGGCGCTGTCGAATGTCGGTCTGACGATTGTCTACGAGCGCAACTATTTCGAACAGAAGGATGCGGCCGGGCGGGCCGTGCTGTTGAATTCGCTGCTGGCGTTTGTCGTGAGCATGCTGGTGGCGGGTGGCGCCGCCACCTGGTGGTTTCGCTCAGCGATCGCGCGGGTCGTGATTGGAGACGCTGGGTTTGGCGCGCTGGTGGTCTGGACCTATTGCGCGGCGGCGGTTACGAGTGTGAAGGCCTATTACCTGATCTCGTTCAAGAATGCCCAGGACGCGTCCGCGTACGCGCGGTGCTCCATCGGCGAGACAATTCTTGGTACCTGCGCGTCGCTCGTGCTGGTGGCGTGGCTTCAGGTCGGCATTCTGGGCCTGGTGTGGGGGCAGCTCGCGGCCAGCACGACGATCACCGTCGTGCTGGCCACGCGTTTCCAGCGCGCACATCCGCTGACGTTCGACGGGGCGCTGCTCTCCAGTGGCCTTCGCATGGGCGTGCCGCTGATGCCGCGGCTCTTCGTGAGCGTGGCCGGCAATCAGCTGGACAAGTATCTGATCGGGGTGGTGTCGAGCGTCTCGTTCGTGGGCATCTTCGCCATTGGCCAGCGCATCGCGAATTTCGCCTTCGCCTACATGACGGCACTCGAGAACGTGTTCCGACCCCAGGTCTACAAGCGCATGTTCGACCTAGGCGATGCGGGCGGGAGGGAGATCGGCCGTTACCTGACGCCGTTTGCCTACGCGTCGGTGGCGGTCACCCTGCTCGTCGCGCTCTTTTCCGAAGAGGTGCTTGTCGTTCTGACTGCGCCAGAGTTTCACGGTGCCGCCAGTATCGCCTCGCTCCTGGCGGTCAGCTACGGGCTGCTGTTCTTTCGCAAGCAGCCGCAATTGCTGTTCCGCAAGGCCACGCTGACCATCTCGGCGTTCAGCACCATCGCCGTGCTGATCAACGTTGCGGTGAGTGTGCCGCTGATCATGGCGTGGGGCGGACTTGGCGCGGCGGCGGGGGTGCTGGTGGCTACGCTGCTGGCCGGCGTCATTCACTACGTCATGTCCCAGCGTGCGTATCGCATTCATTATGAAGCCGCCCCTCTGGCCGCGGTGTTCGGGACCCTCGTGCTGGCAGGCGCCATTTCGGTGGCCCTGCGAGAGCTGCACATTGACTATGTCGTCCGCGTCGCCGTGAAACTGGTCTGCGTGGCGGCGTACCTTGGGGTTGGCGTGAAGATCGGAGTCATCACTCGCAGCAACCTCGCGATGGCCAGGGGCGCGGTGTGGAGGGGGCGATGAGGGTAGGAGCCACGACGTTATGGTGATTTGGGTGACCGGCCTGTCCGGTGCCGGAAAGACTACGGTCTGCCGGCTCCTGTACGAACGGCTGAAGCCGGCAGTGCCGGAACTCGTCCTTCTCGACGGCGATGCCATCAGAGAGTCGTTGAGTACCGACCTCGGCTTCGACGAGCCCGATCGTGTGCGTCAGATCACACGCGTCCAGCGTCTCGCGAAGCTTCTGTCCGATCAGCACCTGATCGTGCTGGTGGCGGTCGTGTACGCCAATCCGGATTTGCTGGAGTGGAACCGAACGCACAATCCCCTGTACCTCGAAGTGCTCATGGACACGTCGCTCGATGTCGTGCAGCGACGCGATCCCAAGGGTCTGTATGGCAGGATTGCGCGCGGCGAAACCCGAGATGTGGTTGGCATCGACATCCCGTGGAATCCACCGACCCGACCGGATCTCGTCATCGACCCCGATCGCTGTCCGACGCCGCCCGCCGCCGCAGCCGCGATTGCGCGTGCGGTGCCTCGCCTCGCCGACGCATGGAGCGCCCTGCACGCATGATCAACCTGAGCCTCAACAAACGACAGTATCTCGAGTTCGAGAAGATCGCCCTCGGTGCGTTCGCTCCGCTCCAGGGCTTCATGGGTAAAGCAGACTTCGACTCCGTCGTCGAGCGCCTCCGGCTTGCATCCGGAGAGGTGTTTCCTCTGCCGGTCGTCCTCGACGTAGATGAGACGGCCGCCGACCGTTTCGTTGTCGGAGAGGAGGTCTCCCTGAGCTTCAACGGCGAGCGGGTCGGACGGATGGTGGTCCAGAGCGTCTACCGATGCGAGCCCGCCGATGTGACAAGCCGGATCTACGGCACCGACGACTCGGCACATCCTGGCGTGGCGCACTTTGGGAGACTCAGCCCCTGGTTTGTTGGGGGGCCGGTTTCGCTCGACCGTCGCGCGACCTTTGACTTCTCTCGACACGAACTGACGCCGGCAGCGACCAGGGCCATGTTCGCCGAACGAGGGTGGAAGACGATCGCTGGCTTCCAGACGCGGAACGTGCCTCACCGAGCCCATGAGTACCTGCAGCGCGTGGCCCTGGAACTCGTCGACGGGCTGTTCATTCAACCCCTGGTCGGCTACAAGAAGCGCGGTGACTATCAGCCGGCCGCAATCCTCACCGGATACGAAACGCTCTTGAACCTCTGTTTCCCTCCCGCGCGCGTCGTCCTCGGCGTGCTGTCGACGGCGATGCGTTATGCTGGCCCCCGCGAGGCCCTCTTCCACGCGCTGATTCGGCGCAACTATGGCTGCACACATTTCATCGTCGGCCGCGACCACGCCGGCGTGGGCAACTACTACGGGAAGTATGACGCCCACGCACTGACCCGAAAATTCGAGGGGCAGCTGGGCATCCAGATCTTGCGGCTGAACGGACCGTTCTACTGCCGAAGATGTCAGACAATTGCAACTGAGAAGACCTGCAGGCACGTCGTAGAGGACCCGGAAGCGACACACGAAATCAGCGGCACGGATATGAGGAGGCTCCTGAGCGATCAGGCCCACCCATCTCCGGAGTTGATGAGGCCCGAGATCATGGCGAGCTTGGCTGGCATGTCATTGTTCGTCGAGGAGGACGACTAGTGAACCGAAGAAAGATTGTCGCCACGATCGGTCCGGCGACGGATAGCCCCGAGGCCCTGCGTCGGCTCGTGGAGGCCGGCATGGATGTGGCCCGCCTCAACGGCTCCCACGCCGATACGGCGTGGCACGCTCGAACAATCGCGCGACTGAGAGCGGTCGATCCCAGCATTCCCATTCTGCTCGACATCCCCGGCCGCAAGATCAGAACGGTCCAACTCGCGCACGAGCCGTCGTTCGCCGCAGGTGACATAGTGGTGCTCACGACCGACCAAACCCACGACGGCTCGGCCAAGGTTCCGGTCAACTATCTCGATTTGCATCGTGACGTGAGCGAAGGAGACACGATTTTCGCGGACGATGGCCAGCTACGCTTCACGGTCCAGACGGTCTCCGAGCTGGATATCATCTGCCGGTCCGAGGTCGCCGGCACCCTGCGAAGCGCCAAGGGCATCAACGTGCCTTCAGTGACCCTGCAGACTGCGCTCGTCACTGAACGGGATCGCGAGATGCTGGCGTTCGCTGGGACGCACGATGTCGACTTTGTCGGGATCAGTTTCGTCGAGAGCGCTACGCACATCCGGGCGGTGCGGGACGTGATCAGCGCGGCCAGACCGGCCGTCGTCGCGAAAATCGAGAATCAAGGCGCGATGGCCCATCTTCACGACATCGTGGCCGCCGCAGACGCCATCATGATTGACCGCGGCGATCTGTCGGTCGAGACAGCCCTCGAGAGCGTGGTGCTCTTCCAGAAGCAGATTCTCGCGGCTGCCCGCGAGGCAGCGTGTCCTGCAATCGTCGCGACGGAGATCCTGCATTCGATGATCGACGCCTCGGTGCCCACCAAGGCGGAGGTGAGCGATATCACCAACGCCGTCCTCGACGGTGCGTCGGCGCTCATGCTGTCGGGCGAAACAGCCATCGGGGCCTTTCCCTTCGAATCGGTGGCGACGATGCGGCGCATCGTCGACTGCGCGGTGAGCTTCGAGGAAGGATCTCGACGGGCTGTCGAGCCCGTCTCTGCCACGCCGGCGGCCGTGAGCGCCGCGGTCGGACTGCTGTGCGAACGGGCGCCTATCACGAAGATTGTCGCCGTGACCATCTCCGGTTTTGCCGCACGCATGATCGCCGCGCAGTTTCCTCGACAACGCATCATCGCCGTCAGCAACAACGAAGCGAACGCTCGTTCGTTCAACCTCTTGGCCGGGGTCACCGGCGTCTGCGTCAACGTTCCATTCTTGCCGGATTCCACGGAGCACATCTCGCGAAGCCTGGAAGAGCTGTGGCACCGAGAACATCTGAACGACGAGGATCTGATTCTCGTCGTATCCGTCGCCTACCCGAAGTCTGGCAATCGGATGAATTTCATGCAGATGCATCGCATCGCCGATCTGCGCGAAAGCCTCAGCTGGACGCGATGATGAGCGGTGCGCGCCATACCGGGTCGCTGAGCGAGAGTGTGGTGCAGTGCCATGTCGATATCTGAGCGGGCCAAGGATTTCCTTCGCACGTGGGTGGTGCCACCCGGCTTGTTGCAGGCGCACCGCCGGCGAGCGCATCTCGCGCAATTTCCAGACCTGGAAACGGTCCCGAAATTGTGGCGGGGCACTCCAGTCCAGGCGCCGGCCGCCGAGACGGCCTACTTCGCCGCCGTGGGGCTAACAGCGGAGACCGTGACGCGGCAGGACGACTCGCGCGCGTGCGCTCGGGTGACAGGTAACACGTTGCTGCCGCTCCCCCCCGGCGCCGGCGAGAGTGGCGCGTGCCAGTTCGCCGTCCTGGCGGAACGCCACTGGTTCGCCGACGATCGTGTCCGGGTTCTCGTGGGGGGAGTGGAGACCGCGCAGTCGCATCTGTCCCCGGGCGCCTGGCTGGATCTGCGCGTGCCGGTGCCACCCGATGGCGGGGTCATCGAGATCGATACGCCGGCACCGCTGCTGGTGACGATGCCAAGGGTGGTCCGTGTCCGTCCGGCCCCAGCCGAGGGAGTGCGCCACGTCGTCGTGCTAGTACTCGACGCCTGGTCGATGCGGATGTTCGCGGACGAGCACCCCACCGAACCAGGCCTGCCGCTGACGCCGAATGTCGAACGGTTTTTTCGTGGGGGGCTGTCCTCCAGTCATGCTTTCTCGACGAGCGAGTGGACGATGCCTGCCGTCGCGTCATTCATGACGGGCGTTTCCACGCTGCGGCATGGCATGTTCCACCCCACGGCGTCGTGTCAGCTGCCCGCCGATCGAGTGACGCTCGCCGAGCACTTCCAGCGTGGGGGATTCCATACACAGGCGTTCACGACGGCTAATCGAATCACACCGATCTACGGTCACCACCGCGGTTTCGATCGTTTCGTCTATCACTGGCCGCGGCCGGATCACACCGAGCGCGGCTACGATCCCGCTGTGTGGCTCAACGATCTCGTGGGCCACCTCGACGTACATCAACACGACCGCACTTTCACGTACATGCACCTGCCCGACACACATCCGGCGTGGTCAGTGCCACCCCAGACGCGCTCGTTCAACTTGCAGCGCCGTGGATCCTCCACGGGCCTGGACCTCGAAGCGTTGGACAAAGCGCCGTCTCCGCTCGCCGCCGCACAGGGCACGCAACTGTATCTGCTGCGGCTGCATGAGTTGGATCGCATGTTTAGCGGGCTGTTCGACTTCATTGAACGGCATCTCGCCGGGAACGCCGTCGTCGTCCTGACCGCGGACCACGGCACGCCGTGGCACCACCTCAGGCGCGCGTGGCCCGCGGATGAACCGTACCTGGTGGACGATCGAACGACCATTCTGTTCAAGATGCGTGGACCGGGGGTGCCCGTTGGTGAACTGGACACAATGACGGCGCCCAACTTGGACCTGATGCCGACGCTCCTGACGCTGGCTGGCCTCCCTGTCCCCGGGGATCTCGATGGCCGAGATCTGACGGATCGATCGTACGCGCGCGATCACATCGTATCGGAGTCGGTGTTCAAGGGCGTCTACGAGGTTGCGGTGCGCGACGGACATCGCGCGTATTTCGAAAAGTACCCGTTCGACGAGGCCACGAGCGCGATCACGGGACCCCCGCACTATCACCGGCTCTTTGCCGCAGGGACGCTCGACTACGTGAGCCCGCTCGACGAACCGCCGGGTCGGCTGAAGGACCTGGCTCACGCGCACATCCGTCGGCTCGGCCTGCTTCGGGATGGCGCCTCGTGACGACGTGACCGTTCTCGCGTATCTTGAGGTGGTACCGGGGCTCTCTGATCAGAAGCCGAGTCACGCCACGACACTCGGCGCGATAGCTCTTCACGGATTTCCTATTTCGCCGTGGTCCCCTACGGCTTGGATAATCCGCACCCATTGGACCCGTCGGGGTGAGAATACTGTTCGTGGAGGAGGAGGCTGATATGTCGACCAAAGATGACGTTGGCGATGCAATCGTCACCGAAAATGCAGGTTGGACCTTTGGCGGAAAGGTGAGCGACACCTTCGATGACCATGTATCAAAATCCGTACCGCTCTATGCAACAGGGCACGAACTAGTGCTCAGCGTTTCCGACTTCTTTCTGCGTGACGGCTCCCTCTGTTACGACTTGGGCTGTTCGACTGGGGAGTTGACGCACAAACTTGCCAGAAGAGCCGGGAGTCGAAACATCCGTTTCATAGGCGTGGATTGTGAGGACGGCATGATCGAAAGGGCCCAGGCCAAATGTGAGGGACTAGGTGCAGTGGAGTTCCAGGAAAAAAACTTCCTGGACTATGATTTCGAGAAAGCGGATCTGGTCATCTGCTATTACGTGATGCAGTTCGTACACGCCAGCCATAGACAAGCCCTCTTCGACCGCATTTACGAATCTCTCAATTGGGGCGGGGGCCTACTCGTCTTCGAGAAGGTACGTGCCCCGGATGCTCGTTTCCAGGACATGATGAGCACCATCTACACAGACTATAAGCTTGATCAAGGTTATTCTCCTGGGGAGATTATTGCGAAAACCAGGAGCCTTAAGGGCGTACTAGAGCCATTTTCAACAGTCGGAAACCTCGATTTAATGAAGCGGTCTGGCTTCGTGGATATCATGACTATCATGAAATACGTCTGCTTCGAGGGCTTTCTCGCAATTAAGTAGGACTCTTGCGGGAGGCTGACCAGTCTGGCGCTCCGAGTCGGAAAGTGACGATGACTACTGCATTGAAGTTAGACCTGGAAGCGGCTCTGCAGGCACTGAAAGAACACGGTGAGGATAATGACCATGCTGACTATGGTGACTGGGAGGGGCGGTTCCACGAAGAGTTCGCGAAGTTGGTGGATATAGACGGTCGGCTGATAGAGAAGAATCTACAACAGTTCCGGGGCAGATGCATCTACGTTTCAGACCAACCGAACCTAATGGTTCGTAGATACGGAAGCGACCATGCGATTTGGCGACTTTTCATCCATTTGCTGTACCTTGTTCAGGGTGGGAGGAGGACAGGAGTCAAAGAGACCTTCGTGACGTTCCGTGTACTCGAAAACAAAGGCTACCTCAACCTGTTGGCGAAATATCCAAATTCGGATGTCGGCAAACCCTTTAATATTCGATACCGTGGCTATCGCTTCACCAACCGTTATCTTCGACACATTTATATACTTGGAATGTTCAATGAGCATGTGGCGCCGATTCTGTCGGCAGAACCCATCGTTCTCGACATCGGCTGCAGCTATGGGCTGTTTTCCAGTCTCGTGAAGAAGGAGCACCCAGGCAGCCGGCACGTTCTTGTGGACCTGCCTGGGCAACTTCTCCTCGCCCATTACTATCTCGGAACGCTCTTTCCGGATGCCAGGATCGCGGGTTTCAAGGATGTCTGTGGCGTAGAGAAGGTGGATCGAAGTTTCATTGAAAAGTACGATTTCGTGCTGTTGCCGACCACTATGTACGGAAAGTTAACAAGGGGGGCGGTCGACTTGGTCGCTAACTTCGTCTCATTTGCGGAGATGCCACGGGAGTGGGTCACAAGATATTTTGACTCGGCCCCTGTGAGGAGTGCGGCCGTTTTGTTTACTATCAATCGATACGATTCCTATCCAACCTACACGAATAGCATCACAGTCTTGGACTATCCGTTTAGTCGCTATGAGACCATCTACATGCGGACTTGCCCGATCCTCCGCGTGCGCTTTGAAGGTCGCGCCTTTTTTGGGACCCGGAAGATTCGCTATCCTTCGGAGCTCTTCCAGTTCGTAGGCCGGCTACGTGATCTGAGGGAAGGCGTGCATTCAGACAGACTGCCGTCGGCCGACTGATTCCGGTCGTCCCATTCGCCGTGGAGCTGCTCGAGGACTGCTCTAGAGGGCCTCGGGGTGCGTCGGGCGGTTGGTAGGCGCGCTGGAGGCGGCGGCGCCAGTTTCCCCTGGTGCCCTTGGGCAGGCAACTCATCGGGATTGTCCCGCTCGCTGTTGATCTTCGCGAGCGGCGGCTTCTGCTGTGATTCTATGCGACCCGTTCTGTAGACGCCTCCTCCTTGGCTTCGAGCACATCGAGGGCTGCGACCAACTTCGGAATGTCGCGCCAGCCGTGGACCCGCCTGAACGTCTTCTCCGCTTCGACGATGGCCGCGCTGACCCAGCGTATGACCATCATGCCGTTGCGCCACCGCTTCACGTTGCGCGAGTAGGTCGCAATGGTGCTGTTGAAGTTCTCGATCGCGTTGGTGGTGCGGAGCTTCCGATACAACACGCCGGTGACACCGAGGCGTTGGAGCGTGAGGGTGTCGTCGAGCCCCTCGCGCACGGACGCCGCTGCGCCAGGATGGTCCGTCTCGAGCGACGTGGCCAGGCGCTTCAAGTGTCGGTGCGCCACCGCGACGTCTCCCGCGGTCCAGGCGTCCCGCAGCCTGGCCGTCACGTTCGCGTGCAATCGCTCCGGGAGGTGGCCCAGAATGTTGCGCTGCTTGTGGAGCTGACACCGTTGGATCGCGGCCAGCGCCCCGAAGACCGTGCGGATGGCCGAGGTGAGGGCCTTCGCGCCGTCGATCACAAAAAGGCGCGCCCGGTCGGGATCCAATCCGCGATCCACGAGGTCGCGGAGCAGCGCCTTGACGACGCGGCTGTGCTCGGTGTGCCCTTCGCGCAGGCCCAGAATCTGCTTTTTGCCCTCGCCATCAATGCCCAGCGCGATTAACACCGTGTGGTCGCCCAGGATGATCCCGTCGATCAGCACGATCGGAAAGTGGCGGTCCCCGAGCGGCATCGTCAGCCAGGTGGTCAGCTGCGTGGTCGTCAGCGCGACATACCGGCGCGAGACGGCGCTCTTCGACGTCGACCGCTCACTGACCTCGTCCGGTAGCGGGTCGAGGCTCCGGGCGTACTTTCGCGTCGAGATCCCGCAGGCCACGGCGTTCACCGTCTGCGCGTCCAGCGGGTCTTGGTCCGAGGCGAACGCGAAGCTGGGCAGCGTGAGCTCCTGCCCAGCCTGACTGCGGACGCGGGGGCGCGTCATCTGAATCCGGCGCCCCCCGAGCGTGACCTCGCTCGGCGCCGTGCCCGCGCGGCCCGCCCGTCGGTCGGGGTTGTGTTTTCCGCGCGGCCCGCACAACTCGGTGCGGTCCTGCTCCATCATGGCGTCGAGGACCTGTTGGCCCGCACGAATGCACAGATCGAAATACGAGCGTTCGATACGCGCAAACGCGCCCAGCACCGACAGAGGCACTTCTATGGCCGCGGCCTTGGACTGCTCTACAGCTTGGAGACGGGGCGACTTCCTGGCATGCTTCGTCATGGCGGTGGCTCCTTCTTGGTTTGGTTACCCCTTCCGTATCACACGGAGGGTGAAGAAGCCGCCGCTCTTACATCAGAAGATCAACAGGTCTTGGGACATTCCCAACTCATGACGTTCTCCCGCTTGTGCCATTGGCAACGGTGGACCGACGCCCGGTCGCGGAAGATGTACGCGACCGCAGGCCCTTGCCCTCATCAAGAATCACCAGCAGTCCACGCGGCGCATCGACCCACGCCCGGCTACCGCCGATGCGTGACTTTGCCTGGATGCTCCGCCGCAACGAGGAGGACATCCGAACTATTTCCGTGAGGATAGTACTCACCCATGATTAGCGGATGCCCCGCCGAGAAGGACTTCACCGTGGCCACCGGTTGGTGGCGTAGAAAGCCTGAGCGGCGCGGTCTGAGGTATGCGCTTGATCTGAACCAGGGAAGAACACGATGCTGAATCCAGTCCGCCGGTTTCTTAAAGAGCGCACGTTGACGCTGCCGCCAGGCACGCTGCCGAGACCACTCTCACTGCTGGACGTTGGTGCGCGTGGCGGTATGCAGTGGCCCTGGGACTGCGCGTCGCGCGATCTGCTGGATGTGGTCATGGTCGAACCGGACCCCGTCGAGGCGGCGCGACTCCAGCAGCAGTGTCAACGCGAAGGACGCGGAGTCGTGATCCCGACTGCGTTGTGGAGCGAGGCGACCACGTTGCGGCTGAACATCAACCGCTCGCCTGGGACATCCTCAGTCCTCCGCGCGAACATGGCGTTGCTGGAGCAATTTCCAAACGTGGATCGGTTTCGCACCGATCGAGTGGTCGAACTGCCTGCGCAGACCATCGACGGCCTGGTCTCAACCGGGCAGATGCCGAGTGTGGATTTCGCAAAAATTGACGTCCAGGGCGCAGAATTGGCCGTCCTCCAAGGGGGCGGCGATCATTTCGGCGGGCATCTCGTAGGTTTGGAGGTGGAAGTAGAGTTCTGTGAACTCTATACTGGCCAGCCCCTGTTTGCCGATGTCCTGGCTTACGTCCGAACGCTGGGGCTGGAGATGTGGGATATTCGAAAAACCTACTGGAAGTACGAACGTGGCTGCCACGTGCCTGGCCCACCAAAAGGTCGCGCGGTCTTTGGCGACGCGCTGTTCTTCCGTCCGCTTACTGGACTGGCCGACTGGCTGGCTGCGTTGCCTCGGGATGCGGCGAAACAGAAGGCGGCCGTGCTCGTCATGAGCGCCCTTGCGTATGGCTACGTGGACTATGCCGTGGCGGTACTGCGCGAGCCGGCCATCGCTAAGCACTTCGGCGCCGTGACGCGGGCTGGCCTCGAGCGAGGCATCGAGGCCCTTGGGGCAGGCCAATGTCGCCCGTCTCGTGAGGGCTATGGCCACGTGTTCATGATTTTCGAGATTCTATCGAGAGTGTTCCGCCCTTCCCACGGGGGTTGGGCGGCCCTTGGTCAAGGGCTCGGTTCCCGCCGTCGGGGGCCATTCTGGACCTAGACGGCAAGTGTCGGGTCTCTACGATGTCTGAATGCGCCAGGCGCTTCCTTCGGCAGCGGGTGATTTTACCTCGCCTGCTCCAGGCGAGACGTCGGCGCCATCAACGGCCGGTGGAGGCGCACCCGAAGTTCTGGTCGGGCGCACCAGTCCCGACGCCGCTCGCCGAGACCGGTCAGTCTCATCTGTCCTCGGGCGGGTGCGAGATCGCGGTTCGCGACGGACATCGCGCGTATTTCGAAAAGTACCCGTTCGACGAGGTCACGAGCGCGATCACGGGACCCCCGCACTATCAGCGGTTCTTTGCCGCAGGGACGCTCGACTACGTGAGCCCGCTCAGTGAGGCCCCCGGTCGGCTCAAGGACCTGGCCCACGCGCACATCCGCCGGCTCGGCCTGATTCGGGATGGCGCCTCGTGACGCCTCAGCCGCGCTCCCGCGTCCTGGTGACCGGAGCCTGCGGACTGCTCGGCGCTCACCTCCTCGAGGCCTTCGGTCCGCACGCGCACGTGGTCGGAGTAGATCGAAATCTGTGGTGGGGCGACCGACCACAGGACGTGCGAACTGGAGACCTGGCGGACCGCAAGTTCCTGAAGCAGATGGTGGACGACACCCGGCCGGACGTCGTCATACACTGCGCCGCGTTGGTGGACGTTGATCGCTGCGAGAATGATTCGGCTGAGGCTTACGCGGTCAACGGTGGTCATACGCGCGCATTGGCGCACGCCGTGCCTCCGGGTACGCTCATCGTGTACGTGAGCACCGACAGCGTCTTCAAGGGCGATCGTCCGTTCAGCACCGAGAGCGACTTGCCCTGCCCACGCACCGCCTACGCACGGTCCAAGCTACACGGCGAGTGGGAAGTCCAGCTTGCGACAGCAGACCACCTCATCGTCCGCACGAACCTGTACGGCTGGTCCTCGGGCCGAAAAACCACGTCCGCCGAGTGGCTGTATGCCGCTCTGAGCGACGGCCAGGCCATCACGTTGTTCGATGACTTCTTCTTTACGCCCATCTACGTGTGTGACCTGGTCGATCGTATTCGCGCGCTCATCGTGCATGGCGCACGAGGGGTATTTCACCTGGCCGGGCGGGACCGGGTGTCCAAGTTCGAGTTCGGGCGGCTACTCGCCGACGCCGCCGGCCTGTCGATGGCCCACGCAGCCCGCGGGTCCATAGATGCCGCCGGACTCGTGGCCGATCGTCCGAAAGAGATGTCGATTGCCAGCAACCGCCTGAGCGAAGTACGTATGGATCCGCCGGGCTGCGCCGATGGGCTGCGGCGATTCGTCGGCGATCGGAGCCGTAGACTCAGTGAGCGATTCTAGGGTGGCCCGCAAGCTCACGAGCGGCCCGCAGCCGGTGGAGACGTAATGGAACGCACGATACAGATCGGATCGCGACGGATTGGCGGGGCCGAGCCGACCTACTTCATCGCAGATATCTCGGCGAATCACGATGGCGACCTCGAACGTGCGAAGGCGTTGATTCATCTGGCCGCGCAGGCCGGAGCCGACGCGGCCAAGTTTCAGAATTTCCGCGCCGCCGAGATCGTCAGTGATTACGGATTTCGGGCGCTGAGCGACCAGATCTCCCATCAGTCCACGTGGAAGAAGAGCGTCTTCGAGGTGTATCAGGGCGCGTCGGTGTCCTGGGACTGGACGCCGGCGCTCGAGG
>Ga0310121_10001035_pt1 | contig 29313 bp, 35 predicted proteins | sample CB27_Tmax_986_MG_FD_203504 | JGI IMG/M metagenome (GOLD analysis project Ga0310121, IMG submission 203504) | Marine microbial communities from Western Arctic Ocean, Canada - CB27_Tmax_986 | ecosystem: Environmental > Aquatic > Marine > Oceanic | place: Canada: Western Arctic Ocean | collected... | reverse complement strand
GAGGCTTCACCTTGCCTGAGTGCGCCGCCAGGGAATCGAACCCCGAACCTACTGATTAAGAGTCAGTTGCTCTGCCAATTGAGCTAGCGGCGCTGAACCGGGAGCCTACGGGCTTTCAGGCGTAGATATTACTCCCGACCTAAAACCGGTCAACCTCGCTAAAAAGAACCCGGAAAGAAGATGTCGACCCCTCTCCCCCAACCTTGTCCATCGCCTTACTCCCAAATTCCACCCTTCTCTCCCTCTCCGCCCAGCTTGAACTCCGAGTTCGGGGGGGATGCTTCGATCGCACGACGGTTCCTTAGACGATCCCAGCCAAAGATGAATTCCCGGGCTACTCGGGCCCCCAGATAGAAGGCAGCAGCTAACGTCGCCAACCAAGCCGAAGGAATCAGCGAGAAATCGGGCTGAATCCAAAGACCTACATAAAGGGCCAACACAAGGAATAGAGTCCCTCCCGCAATCCATCCCCTCACAGCCGCTCGGCGACGTGCTAGAGCAAGGCACTCCTCACACCAAAGGAGGCGATCCAACTCCTGAATCGACCTAACCTCAAGGCACCGGATACAGGTTACGTCCTCCGCAGACCTGTTCCTCCAGTCGGCCCGGCCCATCACCCTAGATCGCCCATCACGTTCGACACGAACTCTCTGCCGCCGTCACTGGGCCACCCAGATCGCTAGTGCTGGACTCCGGATCAGAAAGAGTGCTGTTAGGCACCATCCTAACCCTCCTTCAATTCCCAGTTTGGGGTATTCCGAATTCCTCTTGGAGCCTTCTGAGTTCTTCTTGAACCGCCGCTTCAAGCTCTTCGTCCGTCATCTGGTCAGAACGGCTAGAAGGAAGTTGAGTATACTCGGGGTTGTATTGAAAGTCGGTGTGCTCCTCGCCCCACCGGACGAGGTCACGCATGTAACCAGGACTCTCTGTGCCTTGGGTTCTGGCTTGGCCTACAACGTTCAACGCTCTTTGCCAAGTTACTTCGTTCAGCTCACTTCGTTCGAGGAGAGCCTGAGCCAGGATACCACTATCCTCGTACTGCACGATGACTCGCACACCGCCAAGCCCGGAATAGTCCTCGAATGCCTCCTTGGTGGCCATTGAAAAGAGGAATATATACGGGGAGGCCATCGCCCACACACGTCCCCCCATCCTATATTCCTCTCGGTTAATCACGACCGTCACCTGAGCAACGTTCCCGCTCATGGCCACGGCCAGACTACCGTCGTACTCGAAATACGTCTCAACATCTGAGGCCGAGGGAGTGATAAGTGGGGACTGGTCCATCTGGCATCCCCCGATGCCGGAAGCGACCCCTGCAACGGCGACAAATACCAACTTCACAGATCCACTCTTGAGACGTGTGAGAGCCTGAAGGCCGAGCACGCTCCACTTAGCTCCCCTCCACAGCGGTGACTGGCAACGGACCAAACCGTCACTCTGACTCATTCGGAAGCACCGACAAATCGGAGTGCAGCTGAATTAATGCAGTACCTCAATCCCGTCGGAGCCGGCCCATCAGGAAATACATGCCCCAAATGCGCATCACACACCCAGCAAACCACCTCAGTCCGCCGCGTGAACAGGGAACGGTCGTCTCTCTCCTCTAAGTTACCCTGATCCACAACGCCCCAGAATGAAGGCCATCCAGTCCCGGAGTCAAACTTAGCTTTGGATGGGAAGAGGGGTGTCCCGCAGCAAACGCACTGGTAGGTCCCCTTCGACTTCGTGTCCCAGAACTCCCCGGTGAACGGTCGCTCCGTTCCCTTCTTCCGAGTAACACGGTATTCCTCCGGAGTCAGTAACTTCTTCCACTCATCTGGGGTTCGTTGAACTACGCTTGGAGACTCTTCGCTCATCGGGCGTCTCCGGTGGTAATCCTCTCGATCACTACCTCCTCGAGAGGGAGATCGGTCGCCAGATCCGTCTCAGTAGCTCCGATCTCTCTGACTACCTCAATCCCTTCGACTACCTTGCCGAACACGGCATGTCGATCGTCCAGCCAGGGAGTGGGAACAAGCGTAATGAAGAACTGAGATCCTCCGGTGTTCGGTCCCGCGTTGGCCATTGAAATGATTCCCTCATCCTCGTGTCGAAGCTCAGGATGAAACTCATCCTCGATCTTGTACCCTGGGTCACCTCCTCCGGTACCTTCCGGACAACCGCCCTGGATCATGAAGTTCTCGATTACCCTGTGGAACTTCACTCCATCGTAGAACCCCTTCTTTACAAGGGATAGGAAGTTCGCTGTCGTCTTAGGAGCCCTCTTCTCGAACAGCTCGACTTGAAACGCGCCTCGAGTAGTCTCAACAGTGACGATTGGGTTCGGCATTCGATCTCGCGTATGTGAAAGACTCATCGATCATCGGCGATCAGTACCTGATCTAGGCTGAACTGGTTCCCCTCAAAGCGAATACAGCAAGTATCCCCCATCAATCGGGAGCATGGTTACAGCAATGTGTTGGGCCGCTCCAACTGTGATCACAAGATTCTCAGCAGGAGGAGCCAGGCTCCGTTCCATGGGTGTCAGCCTCGGCCCAAGAGTTCCGTGTATGGACCCGCATTCAGACGACCGATCACATTCTCGATGCGGGATTCTGCTCCCAAGATTGAGTCATGAAGGTTACATCCTCGGACAACCGAATTCTCGCCGACGATGCAGTCCCGTAGGGTTGCTTCCTCAATCGTGGCTCCCCGTTCGACGGTAACGTTAGGACCCAGGATGCTCGCACGTATCCGAGCGTTCTCCTCCACTCGAATCATCCCCTCGAACGTGGCCTCCTGCAGAGAAGCTTCAGATGAGACGCCTCCTCGAGTCGTCTCGAGAAGGTGATGGTTAGTAGCGAGGAGAGTCTCGATCCGTCCACAGTCGTACCACCCACCAACGGGTGCCGTTTGGATTCGTGCTCCGTGATCCACCATGTGTTGGAAGGCATCGGTGAGAAAGAACTCGCCCCCGGACCCGGGCGTTGATCCGAGCACGTGCCGAATGCCCTGGAACAACTGCTGCCAATCACGAATGTAGTAAAGCCCTATGTTCGCCAGCTTTGAGACGGGCTCATTTGGCTTCTCGACGATCCTGGTCATGGCGCCATCTTCATCCGTGAGGATGACACCGAACCTCTGGTAGTCCTCCACTTCCTTCGTCCAGATTACTCCTGCCCAGTCGTCCGACAGGCTCTGCACGAGAGACAGATCGGCATCGAAGAGGGTATCGACGAAGACGATCACGACATCCTCTTCAACGAACGGCTCCGCAAGCTGGATGGCTCCGGCAGTTCCATCCTGGACCTTCTGGATAACAAAGCGGGCTGTAAGGTCGGGATATTCTTGCTCAACGTACTCTCTCACCACGTTGCGAAGGTACCCCACGATGAAGACGATCTCGTGAATCCCTAGCTCTTGAAGGTCGTCCAGGATATAGCTCATCACCGGCCTTCCCCCCACCCTCAGGAGGGGCTTGGGAGTGCTAAGCGTATGGGGCCATAGCCGGGTCCCCCTCCCTGCCACGGGGATGATCGCCTTCATTGCTCTCCTCGGTTGATCACTCAGGCTTGGTCGGATTGCCGCAAAAGAAAGAAGTCGCTAAGCATATCCTGGTGGGAATAGGGCATCAACCCGGTTTCCGCGCTGGCCTCTGCAACTCCATTCCAGACAACCCGTTACTATTAAGGCGATGTATGCGTAACCTTTCGGGACGTATCCTCTGGCTGGGTACTTCCCGAACGGATTCACGGAGCCGATCATCTACTCCAGGAACGAGACGGTGAGAGAGGCTATTCGCACTACAAGAGGCGAGGCCAAAATCATGGTGGAGTCTCGTAGAATGACGCTCGGGCTACTTCTTGAGGTTCAGGATGAAGTAGATGTTCCGAACCTCCAGCTCTTTCTGCAATCCGGCGCGGAGAGAGCCTGCGCCGTCGTTGATGCGGATCCGGCTCCGATTGAGGTCGGGGTTCAGACGACCTCAGCTCAGACAACGATCCGTTTTGGACCCAATCCAACGCCATGACAGTTCTCCCTTCGAGGTTGTCCGGATGTGAAGCGGCCACCCAACCTAACCATAAAGATCCCACGCTACGGGGACGCCGCTACGCGATTCCATACCAGTTAGTTTGGGTCGAGGCTGCACGCCTAGTGAACAGCCGGAGTCCTCGCTGGAACCTGCTTGAAGCGAATGATCAGACCGGCTGCCTGCGTGCCGAATCCACCTCAGCCCTGTTCCATTTCATCGATGACGTGGAGATCCTCATCCGTCTGGATTCCGATGCACAGACACGGGTCGATTTGACCTCCAGATCCCGGTCGGGAAGGTGGGATCTAGGCGTCAATGCGCGCAGGATCCGGCACTTTCTCCGCGATCTGGACCGCCGGCTTCGTGCCCAACCAAATGTCGTTCTTCCGCCCGAAATGGGCTTTCGACCTGCGGCGCAATCCGGCACTAGCTGAGCCGGCCCCCCCGACCGAGTCAATGCGACCGATAGTTGAGGGTTTTCGTCGATGGTGCAACGCCCTTGTCTGTCTGTCCACTCTGGTCACTCTTCTTGTTGGCTGCAAGGGTGAGTCGTCCCCCCCATCCAACTCTGTTGCTCTGCCCACCGGGGACTCCATCAGTGCCCCCAGCGCTCCGGATGAGGGGCAAATCGTGTTCGACCGCGAGTTCGTGTTCCTTTCTCTAGAAGCAGACTCGTTGGTCATCGTGCCGTGGTTCTTCCGGGCTAGTGTCATGCGAGAGGGGGTGCGTCGTGAGCAGACCGCCTGGCTCTCCCAGGGAGGCGTGTGGGAGATGCTTGGGCAAGAGATCAGGGACACTCCCCTGACACGATCACCCTGGCGAATTCTTCCAGGAGAAACAATCCGGTTGATCGTGGGCACTGACGATCAAGTGATATCACTCCTGCTACGGGACCCGCCCAGAGAATTGGAGACGGTCCTGGGCAATCTGATGACTGAGTGGGCCAATCCAGGTGCTGAGTCGATCCGCTTATACCGGGGACGCACCCTCTTCCCTGCGGGCCCGATCGACGGGATTGTGATGGAAGTCAGTCGCCGCTGGGAGGCGGCCGACGATGGGGACCCAGGTGATTGGGTGTTCGTTCATTCCGGATCGGACCTCCAATTCTTCATGGAAGGCAAGCGTCCCGTGGACGAGCCAGGGGTGCCGGTTCTCTACGATGGTTGGACCCGCGTGGCTCTCAGGGACCTTCAGTGGCAAGATCTGGCGATGGAGTGGGACGAGTTAAGAGCATACGAGAGTGCCCGGAGGAACGTCCCGATCCGGTGGAGTATTGGCTCGCCCGGGGAAGAAATATCTGGAAGTCTTGAATCAGTCAGCTCCCACCTAATGGTTGGTCAGGGTGATGGGCCGATCCTTCCCCTGCTCGGGCTCTTCGAAGTTTCGGGGGTGATGGAGGTCCTAGGGCAGGAGTTCTCTGTCACCGGTATGATCCGACATGTCCAGCGTTGAGTGGGCGCAGGTAGAAGTCTGTTGAAGAAGCATAGCGGATCCCGCGCAGAGGTTTTGCAAGGTTCAGATAAGGAAGGATGACAATTACGATACCAAAGCATCAGAGAGGAGTTCTGACGCTGTATCAGCTTGGAGCGCCCCCCTGGATCTGGCACTGTGGCGCTTGTAATGAGACCCGCTGTACTTCTTCAACAAACTTCTAGTGCCTCCCGAACTCCTCCGAGGACTCCTCACCATCGTTTTCGGCGCCATGGCAGGCGGTCTCACCAACACGGTCGCGGTTTGGATGCTCTTCCATCCATATAAGTCACCGCGCTTGGGCCGCTTTCAATTGAGATTCCTCCATGGGGCAATCCCGAAGAATCAAGCACGACTCGCGGAAGCAGTGGGACGTACTGTTGGGAATCGGCTGCTCACGCAGGAGGACCTCACAGCCATCCTGGCCAACCAGGAATTCAGGCGAGCTTTCGAGGTACGGCTTGAGCAGTTGCTTGTGGGACTCCTCGAGACTGAGCGAGGCTCGCTCCGGGAGATTTTGCCGCCAGACATAGCGCTGGAGATAGGGCAACTCCTCGAAGAGGCGGCCGACCTCCTAGACGCGAGACTCGAAGGATGGCTGGAGTCCCCTCAGTTCGAGGAACTTATTGAAGGGAGAGTCGCGGAGTTCCTCAATCAAGTCTCAGAGCACTCGGTAAGCGATCTCCTGACTCCCACAGGGGAAGAAACTATCGCGGTCGTCATCGCCGAGTGGGCTAGAAAGCTCGTAGAACAGGAAGGCTTCCGTGACACCATCGAGGGCTACATCGACCGTACCTTTGACTCGTTTCTGAAGGAGGATCGGACACTTGAAGAGGTGCTCCCCAAAGGACTAGTAGACTCACTAGAAAGAGCTCTCTCCGGCTATCTGCCAATTGCGGTGCGGAAGCTCGGAGGGATCCTTGAAGATCCCAACGCACGCAACCGTCTGGAATCGACCGTTCATGACCTCTTCCAGCGATTTCTGCGGGACCTCCGATTCCACCAACGGATTGTAGCCCGCCTGGTTGTAACGGAGGAAACGCTGGACCGGATTCTAAAAGCCCTGGAGGAAGAGGGGGCTGAACACCTCTCTGAGATACTCCGCGACCCCAGAGTCCAGGATGCCACCACTCAAAAGGTTAACGACGCAGTCGTAGATTTCCTTCAGCGCCCTGTCACCTCAATCCTAGGCCGACCAGGCGATGAAAGCGTAGACCGGGCACGAGAGGCCGTTGTCGAATGGATTGTTGGGATGACCCGTGATCCCGGGACACTCGAATTCCTCTTAGAGAGGATACGGCAGGGAATTGACGGGGCGTCCGAAAGCACTTGGAGCAAGTTACTCAATCTCATCCCACCCGATCAGCTGAGCCTCACTGCCGTTTCGATAGCGAGGAGCAGCCCCGCCAGGAGTGCGTACCGGGAAGCTTTGGGCCGAGTGCTACGGAGTTTTCTTGACCGACCGATCGGGCGTCCAGGAGACCGGCTTTCTAAGGGCTCCGCCGCCCGGATTCAGAGAGCATTCTCAAATCCCCTCTGGGAGTGGTTGCAGACCCAGATCCCGGAGGTGGTAAAGACTCTCGATATTGGCCGCCGCTTAGAGGACAAGGTTCGTGGCTATCCGACCTCCAAGATGGAGGAACTCGTGAGGAAGGTCACGGACCGAGAGCTTCGCATGATCGTGCGTCTAGGATACGTTCTTGGAGGGGTGATCGGCCTGATTCTAGTAGTGTTCGACACGCTACTCGGATAGGTAGGTGGGATTTAGCTCATTCGGAAGGGCTTGCGCGAGCGGTGGCGTCTACTGTGGGAGCCTCTCTCCACCTTCTTCTGCAGGAGGCTGAACACAGTTCTGTGTCTCCTGACCTTCTGGTGTTGTCCGTCTTCCTTAAGACGCTGATCAATCTCATCCAGAGGCTGGTCATATCGTCGTGGGAGCCCCAGCCAGATTCCCCAGGCGAGCGCCACCACAAAGGATAGTGGGATCAGCCAGGTCATTTCCCCTTAATCGACTCGAGAAGTAACATCCCGATTCCGGCGCTCAGGACGATGGGAATCAGGTTTGTGCTCACCGCTAGCAAAGCCACAATTGGCCAAAACACAAGGTGTGTAAAGTCGTATCCGCCGGGAAGCATATAAAACTCCGAGAAGGGAAGTAGACCCACGCCCGGGCTCAGCACTTTCAAAGATCCCGACCGTTATAACCCTAAAGAAAAAATATGGCCCCGTCGCTCATGCTTGTCGAGTCACACGGAGATATGCCGCTTCCAGATAAGTTCCTCTCTCAATTGGGCCACGACATGGATCAAGGGGTAGGAGGTCAGACCTCCTGTCGGAATGACCACTTCTCCTCCGACAGGAAGATCTCCGAAAGCCCGAAGTCTGCACAGAACATCGCTCCCCGTCCGAGACCCCAAACACTTCCCTATGGGTGTAGACGGTTCGCGGTCCGTTTCCACCGGACGCATCACAGCTTCGGCCCCTGTCTGTATCGGCTTCGACCCTAGAACCCGGATCACTGATCTGTGAGCTCCCGTGCCTTCCTATACATCACTCCCGCTTCGTTACTCAAGTTCTTCTTGTCGTAGAGAATTCCCATGAGATAGTAGATGCGCGCGCGATCGGGTTGAAGATGTGCCGCGCGCTCCAGCATCTCCATAGCGTCGTCGACCCGCCCAAGCCGATTCAGTACCTCACCTCGGTAGAAGTGCGCGAGCGTGTGATCCGGATCGTTGAAGCACACCCACCGGAGCTCGTGGTCCGACTGGGAATAGAGACCTCGACGAAAGTAGAGGATCCCCAGGTTCGCTCGAACGTCTATCCCACCAGGATCGATCCGGGCTGCCTTTTTTAGCTCGGCCTCAGCCTCGTCGTACCGGCCCAGCGACGCTAGAGCGGCACCCAAATTCGTCAGAATCTCCGCATTTTCAGGCTGAAGGTCTGCCGCGGCCTGAAAGTGCTCCACAGCAACATCATGATCGCCCATCTGGTCCAGCAACACCCCCAGGTTGTTGCGTGCACGCAGGTGATAAGGATCCATGGCGATGACCCGGCGGTAGACGTTGATAGCCTCCTCCAGCCGCCCCGCCCTCGAGGCTCTCTTCCCTTCGTCGAACAAACGCTCGGCCGCAGATTTCTCGATGGGCTCCTCCGTCTTCGGTTCTACCACACCGGCCTCAGATGTCGCATCGTTTTGACCCGTGCGCGAACCAGAAGCCGGATCGGTGGATGAGGTGGAAGCAGACTCCTCGAACTCGAACACGGTTGAAATATGTCTCCGGTCAGATCCCAAAGTGGCGGACTTGCGCTGCACATCTTCCGTTGACTCTCCTTCCCAAGGCCCACTAACAAGGGGAAGCTCCGGCTGCTTCGATACCTCACGACTGCCCTTATTTCTCATGGCATTCAACAACTAACCCCCCGACCCAGTTTCACGATAGACCCAATCCAAATACGGTTGATGACCGGATTCAATTCTGAGAACTAGCACCTCCGGAACCTCATATGGATGCAGTTCAGGGACCCTTATAAGGAGATCAGAAACTTTCGACTTCACGGTCTTGAGTACGAGGACACACTCAGGTTCATCCTCTAGATGCCCTTCCCATCGATAGATGGACCGCACCCCGGGCACAATGTTCCCACAGGCAACCAGTCGCTCGCTTACCAGCGTCCGACAAAGCTCGGCCGCCACCGGCTGATCCGGGACCGTAACAACGATGAGCCGTACGTCGGTTCCTACCAAGACGTGAACACGGTCCTTTCCTCATTCTCCTCACCGTAAAGAGTGTCAATAATTGATTTATAACGCTCCTCAACCACCCTCCGCTTCACTTTTTGGGTCGGAGTGAGAGAGCCGTCCTCGACGGTGAATCCCCGCTCTAAGAGCACCAATTTCTTCGGCATCTCAGCCCTAGAGAGATGTGCGAGCTCAGCAAAAATTTCGGTGGCCAACATCTTCTGGACCCCAGGATTGGCGAGAAGTTCGCGGGAATTCGCCGCTGACACCCCCTGTCTACGCGCCCACGCTTCAAGGGCTTCGAAGTCTGGAGCGATAAGCAGGGATATGAATTTTCGGCGGTCTCCAATAAGAACGGGTTGATCAACGTAGCGGTTCCTTTTGAGCCAGTTTTCGATGGGTTGAGGGGCCACATTCTTCCCACCGGCGGTAACGATAATATCCTTCTTCCGATCGGTGATTCTAAGGAACCCTTGATCGTCGATCTCGCCAATATCTCCTGTGTGAAACCAGCCGTCCGGCGTCATCGCCTCCTCGGTTTTCTCAGGGAGATTGTAGTATCCCTTCATTACCTGCGGGCCACGGATAAGGATCTCACCATCCTCTGCAATCCGCTCCTCAGTCCACGGCACCGGTTTGCCAACCGTTCCTATCCTAAAGTTGGCAGGAAAGTCTCGGGGGCTGTTCACGTTCGTGAGCGGACTCGTCTCGGTCAGGCCATACCCCTCTAGGATTACCACCCCAGCCGAAAAGAAAAACCGATTAATCGTGGCTGAGAGCGGAGCCCCTCCGCTGACGAAGTATCTCAACCGCCCTCCAACGGCCTCCCTGATCTTTCTGAAAACAAGGCGATCTGCGACCGCATAGGTGAGGCTCATCCAGAGACCGGGTCTTCCACCTGTAAGCCGGATCTCACTCCAGCGGTCACCCACCCCCTTTGCCCAACTCAGTATCGCGCGCCGCATACCGTCGGCTTCCATCACGCGGGAATACACCTTCTCGTAAAGTCTAGGCACAGAAACCACAAAGGTGGGCCGCACCTCCCTCAGGTCCTCAGGCACGAATTGTATTGACCGGGCATACGCAATGGAGCACCCAGCGTTAAAGAGGAAGTAGTCAACCATGCGCTGGAGGACATGGGAAAGGGGGAGGATCGAAAGACTCGAATCTCGATCGTCAATCGGGATAACCTGAGCACCGGCTCGGACATTTGAGTGCAGGTTGTTGTGGGTCAGCATCACACCCTTCGGATCGCCAGTGGTCCCGGAGGTATAGAGGATCGTAGCTGTGTCTTCGGGTCGTGCCTTCAACGCTTCACTACGAAAGTCCTCAGCTGAGTCTTGCGACTCTTGCCTTCTCGCCCTTGCCATGAACTCTTCCCAGCCGAGTGCTTGTGGCGGAAGTTTTTGCGGTAAATCGAAGACCACTACCCACTCGAGAAGGGGACACTCGTGCCTCACTTCCTCGATCTTCTGCAACTGAGCCTGATCGGACACGAAAGCAACACGAGAGCCAGAATCTTTAAGGATGTAGTGGATCTGGGTGGAGGTGAGCGTGGGGTAGATGGGAACGTCGATCACGCCAGCACAGAGACATCCGTAGTCCGCTAATGCCCACTCAGGTCGATTAGTCGAGAGAATCGAGGCCCGATCCCCTCGACCAAGTCCCAGCGATTGCAACGCGGAGGAAACAGCCAGAACTCTTCTTTCAATCTCTTCGTAGGATATGTCTGCCCATCGCTCCCCGTCGCGATACCTCAGCGCAGTCCGAGGGCCGAAATGATCCAACGCCTCGAAGAAGAGTTCGACGATCGTACCCTCGCCAAGTTCAGCAGGGGTGGTAGCGTAGTCTCGTCTCGACATAGCTGATCCATGAAGCGAAAGAGAGAATGCAACACACTGGAGGCCCACTCGGGTTTGGGACCTATGCTCGGACTGCTGAAACCTCTACTTCCAAGTCTGGACGGAGGGTGTGAAAGACACTGCAATACTTGTCGTGGGAGAGTTGGGCCGCCCGCTCCAACTTTGACTGATCTCTCTCTGAGGGCCCCTCAACTGTTATCAGGATCCGAAGGGAGGTGAACCTGTGTGGCTGCTCCGTAGCCCGAACTCCAAGCACGTCGACCATCAACTCCTCGACCAGGACGCGGCTCTTTTCGAGAATGACATTTATATCTATCGCCATACACGAAGCTAAGCTCATGAGTAGAGCCTCCGTCGGGGACGGACCCACCTCCGAGTCACCATCCAGCAAGACCGGCTTAGCGTTTCCCGTCCGGCCCTCAAAGACTTTGCCATGACCGACCCATTGGACCCGGACCTGGCGTTCAGTGCCCATCATCATCGAGTCATGCATCCGGCTCGCCTCGAAGCTGCGCCAAGGTGGAGCGGGCATGAGCGATATGTTCTGCTGCTTCAGGGCCATTCGGCGGGCTTGTGAGAAAAATTTCTAGATGCTGCACTGCTTCCTCCTCTTCCCCGCGCCGGAGAAGCAGATACGCCAGCCCGTAGCGGGCGCCAGTTGCGGCCGGATCCTTCTGTAGCACATGCCGATAGGTCTTGGACGCCTCTTCAGTCATCCCAATCCGGGTATATGCGATGGCAATCTGTTGGAGCACGACCGTGTCACCTGGAGCCTCCTGGAGCGCTAGCCGGAGTGACGTCAAGGCCTCGTGGAAGCGTTCTTCCCGTATTAACGCAAGGCCTTCCTCGTAGTAGTCGACTCTTTCAGAGTCCTGACCACCTCTCTTATACCACCACTGAATAAGAGCCAGAAGAGCCAGCCCTCCAATCACGAACACCCCGTCCCACAGCCCTATAGTGGAAGCAGGACTTCCCGTCAGAACAGTCCGGGCCAGCAGATCAGCGGCAATGACCCCTATCACAGCGAGTCCGAATAGCAGCCTTCTATTCATGCCCCAATGCTGCCCTGCTCCACTCAAACCCGCAACTCAGCCAGGGGCACCGGACGAGCAAAACTTTGCAGAGCTTCTTCCACCAGGCCATGTCGTCCAGAGCAGAGGGAAGATCAGATTCAGTCGTTCAGCAACACTCCGTCCTGGTCAAAACTAGTAGAGGGGACAGGCCCCACGCAACGCAACTTGAAACGGTCGGAATCGCCTGGATCACAACTACTTGCGAACACCCACCAGAACGTCATCAGCCTCCACTAGAAGTTTCATCTCATGGTCCTCCATCTCTGCGGCTGTACCTTCAGGGGGGCGAAGGAACACCAGTCGGGAACCGGACCCAAGAACTCGCACAGCCTCCGCAAGAAGCAAGCTGTTGGACTCACCCTCCAGTGCCACTCCACGGAGGCTCCCGGTGAGAAAAGGCAGGTGGCCAGCGATAGCTATCCGGCTGACCCCCTCCTGTTCAAGACCTCCACGTAGCTCAGGATGGACGGCAACGATCTCGATCCCTTCGATCATCCGACTGAGCAGAGAAGCGTTCCGAGCTGAAGGCCCGATTATAAGTAGCAGGCCCGGCCCCTCTATGACCCCTAAGAGAGCAGCCAGTCTCAGCAAAGCCTCAGGATCCTCGGGGACGGTCGGTTTCCCGACAATCTGGAGATTACGAGGCAGTGGCCGGAGATCTCCAAATCCTTCCTCCACCGGATACTGCTCACGGCAGTTGGAACACGCTAGCGCTCCCTCCAGGAGTCGTCTTTCTTTCAGCTCGTCAGCCAAAAGGATGAGCCCGAATTCGGGACCGCACCGAGCACAGGCGAGCCGATCGGTTACCAAGATGTGCATGGTGAGAGTCTGACAGCCGAGTTAGAAGATCTCCAAGGGTCAACCAGGAGCGGGCATCAAGGGTCCTGCCCCGTACTGAGCCCACTGGGTGGGGGTTTCCCACACGCGGGCATAGAGGAGCCCTTCGGCGAATTCTCTTGGGAGGAGCGAACTAAGCTGATCGTAAAAGTAGCGTGCCTGAACCTCTGCACTCGTCTCCAGACCCTCGAATTCCGGCAAATCATTCAGGTTCTGGTGGTCCAACCTCTCAACTAACTCTCGGACATGCCTCTTTAGATCGACGAAATCAAGCGCGATCCCCGCTTCATTTAGACCGGGCGTCTGAACGGCTACCTCGACCACGTAACGATGCCCATGTAGCCTCTCACACTTCCCCTTGTAGTTGCGAAGGAAGTGGGCAGCGTCATAGTGAGCCTTCACGCTGACGGTATACATCCGCTTTCCTAACCCTTAGGGAACTCTTGCAGAAGTCCCTGATATGGCTTCGACTGCGAGGTACGGAATTTGCACCCCAGCACTCCGGGCCGCTACAAAGACCACGCATGCGGCGACCGACTCAGGGTCGAGCATGGACTCACGATCAGGTATATCCGACCTTCTCTTCGGCTCGATCGAGTCCCAGATCGAAGTGTTCGTGGCCGCGGGCTCAAGAAGTGTTGCGCGAACCCCGGTCCCCCGGAGTTCCTCCAGTAACACCTCGTGGAACCCCCTGACACCGAACTTCGAGGCGGAGTATACACCATTTCCGGCAAATGCCTTGCGTCCGGCAATGGACCCTATCTGAATGATAGTTCCGCTCTCTCGGCGTTTGAGGTCCGGCAAGAAGGCTCGTACGGTCAGCACAGTTCCTCTCAGATTCACGGCCAGATTACGGTCGAGATCATCTGGGGACATCTCGTCAATCGGCTGGATCGAGAACACCCCTGCAGACGTGACCAAGACATCAGGTGGCCCTCCCGCCAGTCGAGCGAACTCGTCCCGCAACTTCGATAGTGCCCTGACATCAGTAACATCGCACGGAAGACTCCAGCCTCCGATCTCCCCCGCCAACGCGTCCAGTCCATCTCTCCCTCGGGCCACAAGACCGACACGAACCCCCTTTCGTATCAGCGCCTTCACGATCGCGCGGCCAATTCCACCAGTAGCTCCCGTGACAAGAGCGGTCTTCCCGGAGAGACCCGCCGGATTGCTGCCCTCTGACATTACCCTATCAACCAATCGGGCTGCGATCGCTTTGACAGAGCCGAAGGAACTCGTCTCGAGTACGGGCGTCCTCGAAGAACGCACCCCGCATCGCTGAAGTGATTGTGAAGGAATTCTGCTTCTGTACGCCCCTCATCATCATGCAAAGATGGTAGGCTTCGATCACAACACCAACACCTTGCGGATGCACCACCTCCCACAGGCTCTGCGCAATCTCTTCGGTCAGACGTTCCTGAATCTGCAACCGTCGTGCAAACACCTCCACAAGGCGAGCCATTTTGGAGAGTCCCATGAGGTGCCCATCGGGGATGTAGGCAACATGCACCTTGCCGAAGAACGGGAGCATATGGTGCTCACAGAGGGAGTACATCTCAATGTCCTTCACGATGACCATGTTATGGTGATGCTCTTGAAAAAGGGCATCACCTACGGTGGCGCTGGGGGACATGGTGTACCCCCGGGTCAGGAAGCGTAAAGACTCGACGACGCGGTCCGGCGTTTGGAGCAGTCCCTCGCGGCCCGGATCGTCTCCCAGCCGCCGGATTATCTCTCTCACGAGCTCCGAGAACGGCACGGCATCAAGCTCCGGTCGGGGCCAATCCCCGTCGGAAGACATGGAGCTAGTGCGAACGACCCGAGCTACTTCCGCCTCACTCATATCGGCCTTCTCCGCTTACTTCAGCCGCCCTCATATTCGACACCGTTCCTCGGGGTTTCCCAGAGGACCAGCCGCTTGAGATCGATCCCCTCGGGAAGCCGCGGATGGATTCGGTCCCAAATCGCAACAACCAAATTTTCGGCGGTTGGGTTTCTCTGGTCCATCCAAGCCACATCAAGGTTCAGATTCCGGTGGTCCACATCCTGGATTACTGAGTCGTACACCACTTTCTTCAACTTTTTCAAGTCCAGTACGTATCCGGTCTCCCGCTCCAGATCCCCCTCGACCGTTACATCGAGATCATAATTATGACCGTGCCAGTTCGGATTTGAACAGTCCCCAAAAACTTCGCGGTTCCGGTCCTCACTCCACTTTTCACGATGAAGCCGGTGAGCCGCGGAAAAGTGCACCCTTCGGGTCACGCGCACACGAGGCATTGGTCCCCACTCCGAATCTCCCTCAGCGAATTCTTTGAGCGGATCGGATACCCCAGGCTCGTCCGTATCGATCCAAGCAGAAAGGCCGGCATCCATCGGATGCCGGCCCCGCGGGTATGTATCAGAGGGATGATATTGAAGCCCGGATTATATTAAGTGCGACTCCCCTGCGACTTTCGAAGTCCCCCTAAGAGGCTGGTCGTCCGTCTCAGAAGTCAGTCCCGACCTCAAATGTGTTGGCTCAATTATCGAGCCCCCCGATACACCCGGAAAAGCATATTAGCTGTCCGTAGGGCTCCCGTAAAGGACGGCCCAAGGATGCGAGTTCTCGAAACTCAACGGGCCTCTCGAAATGCCCTCAGCCGAGCTAAATTACGAAGGTCGAAGGTTACCAAATCTTCCCCCTTTGGCGTTTCCAGTACCTTCGGGATCGACTCGAACCGAGGGTCTTGCATGAGTTTTCGGAACGGCTCATCCCCCAGTGTACCCTCGCCGATATGCTGGTGGCGGTCCTTATGGGACCCAAACGGGTGCTGGGAATCGTTCAGGTGGAAGAGACCCAAACGATCCAGTCCCAGGAGATCTTCGAACTGTGCCCAGACCCCCTCGTAGTCCTCGACGAGATCGTATCCGGCCGAGTAGGCATGACACGTATCGAAACAGATCCCTACCCTTCCCCTGACTTCAGAGGGGATCCTTTCGAGAATCGTGGCAAGGGATTCGAAGCTCCCGCCCACAGAAGTTCCGGAACCCGCGGTGACTTCCAACAGCACGCGGGTTGGACTCTCGACCTCCGCCAAGGCCCTCGCAATCCCTTCGGCATTTCGCACCAAGCCACTCTCTTGGTCCCGATCAGTAGCGTTCCCCGGGTGTGTAACTAGGAAATCCAACCCGAGAGCGGTGCAGCGGCGGAGCTCACGCTTGAACGAGTTGAGGCTTCGGCTCCAGAGCCCCGGGGTTGGGCTGGCGAGATTAATCAGGTACGAGTCGTGAGAGCCAGCGACTCTAATCTCACTTGACCTACAGGCCTCCTGAAACGCATGGCCCTGATCCTCAGAGACCTCAGGCTCGACCCATCGGTTTGGCTGCTTAGTGAAGACCTGGAACACAACCGATTGGATAGCACGGGTTCGTTCAGGCGCGTTTTGCACTCCTCCTGCCGCAGACACGTGTGCTCCCAGCTCGTCCTTGTGAAATGCGCGGATCCGCCCGGACCTCGATCCCCTTTCCGCTACATGGTTCTCCGGATTCATCTTTTCCGCCGATCCCGGTCCGGAAACCCGGGCTCAGTCATCTCTCGCACATTCAATATCTCATCCACTTTATCGGCAGGCAGGAGACCCAGCTCGAGCACTACGTCGCGCACTGAGCGGCCCTCACGAGCTGCCTGCTTCGCTACTTCCGTGGCGCGATCGTAACCAATATGCAGGTTCAGGGCTGTGGCAATGGCAGGGTTTCGCTCTAGGAGCTCCTGAGAGCGCGGTGCGTTCGCCCTGATCCCTGAAACGCAACGTACAGCAAACGTCTGGGCCGCGTTCCCTAGGAGGGTGGCGGACTCGATGAAGGCGTGAGCCATGACCGGCATCATGACGTTGAGTTCGAAGTTGCCTCTACCACCTGCAAGCGTCAGGGTCATGTGGTTCCCGGCCACTCTCGCCGAGACCATCATGAGCGCCTCCGAAAGAACAGGATTCACCTTCCCGGGCATGATCGAGCTCCCCGGCTGGATCGCCGGGAGTCGGATTTCCGCGAGGCCAGAGGTCGGTCCCGACGCCAGCCATCGTATGTCATCCGCCACCTTCATGAGGCTGACGGCCACCGTATTCAGGGCCCCATGAGCATTCACCAGAGAATCACGAGCGCTCTGTGCCTCGAAATGGTCCCTTGCTTCCCTGAACGAAAGGCCTGTCTGCTCTGAGATACGAGCGATGGTGCCCGATGCGAATTCCATATGTGTGTTGATCCCAGTTCCGGTCGCCGTTCCTCCCAGAGCCAACTCGGCCAGCTCTTCCGATGCCGCCTTGATCCGACCAACCCCCTTCTTGACCTGAGTTGCATACCCCCCGAACTCTTGGCCGAGGCGAACTGGGGTAGCATCCATTAGGTGGGTGCGGCCTGATTTGACAAGGCCATCGAATTCGTTCGCCTTCGCTGTAAGCTCTTTGTGGAGCGACTCAAGAGCCGGAATGAGGTCCCGCTCCAGAGTCAGCCGCGCAGCCAGGTGAATCGCCGTCGGCATCACGTCATTCGACGATTGACCGAAATTTACCTGATCATTAGGGTGAACTGCCGGATGGGAACCTTCGAGGAATCCGGTCGCCAAACGAGCTACTACCTCGTTGGCATTCATGTTTGAGGAGGTACCGGAGCCAGTCTGGTACACGTCGACGACAAACTCGCCGTCCCACTTGCCATCAGCCACCTCCGCTGCAGCCCGGGCAATCGCATCGGCGATCGGAGCCTCTAGATTACCCAACTCACCGTTTGTTAACGCTGCAGCTTGCTTCACCATACCGAGGGCCTGGATCATGCGCCGACCAAAACGCTGGCCACTAATTGGAAAGTTGTCTACCGCCCGCTGCGTCTGCGCCCCATAAAGGGCGTCCGCAGGTACGGGAACTTGGCCCAGGGAGTCCCTCTCGATCCGAAAATCCTCTGACATATGTCCTCACTCCAGTCCTTTGTTGGCTTCGACTTCACCCGATTATCCCAAGCCGAAGGCGGCCCATCGCAACCTACAAGGAGGTGCACTCCTTGGTCAGACCTCTATTTCTCTGGCGGCCGAGTCGGCCGGAGCTCGACTCGGCTAGGCAGCGCCCGATCGGGAAAAGATAGGATGTTCAACACGGCCCGTGCGACGTCCTCAGGCTGCAACATCCAGGACGCATCCGCGTCGGGTTCGTCTCCGAAGAAATGCGTATTCACACTCCCGGGCATCACGCAAGTGACCCGGACTCCCTGGTGGCGCAGATCCAGCATCATGGCCTCGCTCATCCCCAATAGCCCCCATTTACTAGCGTTGTAGGCAACGCCCCCCGAAAACGCATTTCGCCCTGCCAGAGAACCAATATTCACGATCCATCCGCTCCCGGCTTCAATCAGATGGGGTACGGCGGCTCTCGAGCAGTGGAACGCACCATCGAGATTAGTACGAATCTGCAGATCCCAGTCCTCTAGACTCAGATCCTGGATCGGAGCGAACCGGCCCAACCCCGCATTGTTAACGAGGATATCAAGCTGACCGAAGCGATTCACCACGTTCTGCATAAGGCCCGTACACTGCTCCGGATCGCGGACATCGCATACGATCCCGTGGGCCTTGCCCGGTCCCTGTTCCGACAGTTTGCTGGCGGAGTCTTCCACATCGGAAGCAGTGCGACTAGAAATCACCACCCTGCCTCCTCGAGCGACCAGCGCCTCGGAGATGGCCCACCCAATCCCTCGAGTGGCACCGGTCACCACGGCAACGATTCTCTCGAAGTCCGTCACTTGGCTCCTCCTTGATGCCCACACTCGTTTCCAGGGGACCCCAAAACCTCTGCGGAAAACCAACCCCTGTTCTCTCTCTTCAATCCAGATTAGGATCGCCCCCCTGAGAGGGTACAGTACCGCGATCCCGTCACCGCGTTTCGTCCACACCCCATCACCTAGGTCAATCTGCGCTGAGCACTCTCACGGAGGAAGCCAGCAAACCACGCGTCGCGCTTGTAACAGGCGGTGCAATCCGTGTAGGCCGAGCCCTGACGTTGGGTCTCGCTGAGGCAGGCTATGACATCGCCATCAACTACCACTCCTCCGGTGGAGAGGCGGTGAAGGTGTCGCGTAGGGTGGAGGAGCTGGGGAGAAAGGCGATCATGTTACCTGGCGATATTTCTCAAGCCCAGGATGTCGAGCAGATCGCTCTAGGAGTGAGAGATGAGTTCGGGAGATTGGATCTCTTGGTCAACAACGCCTCACTCTTCCGGAACACCCCTCTCCTCGAGATGGAGGAGGATGAATGGGACCGGGTGATGGCGGTGAATCTCAAGGGTCCATTCCTGATGGTGAAGGCTACTGTCGACCTGCTGACTCGAGCCGGCGGCCAGATCGTGAACCTCGTCGACCTCTCCGCGTTCCAACCCTGGGTCGACCATCCCCACCATTCGGTGTCAAAGTCTGCTCTCCTCCAGCTTACCCGTGTGATGGCGCGGGCTCTGGCTCCTCGTGTGCGGGTCAACGCGATCGCGCCGGGCGCGGTGCTGCTCCCTGAGGACTACGACAATGCCAAGCAAGATCACTCTCGAGCCCAATCGGTGCTCGGCACCCCCGGGTCACCCGAGGACGTCGTTCGAACTGTGCTCTTCCTTGAGCGCTCTCCCTTCATCACTGGTGAGGTGATCGTGGTCGATGGCGGCCAACTCCTGGGCACATGAGGCACCGGAACTGGCGATCCTCTATCCTCTAAACCTTTTCCTCCATTGGCTCTGGCTGAATCTCATCTCCTGAGTCCTCCTCAGGCTCGAGTTCCAGCCAGCGCTCGGCCTCTAGCGCGGCCATACACCCGGTTCCCGCGGCGGTAACTGCCTGGCGGTAGTACGAGTCCATAACGTCTCCCGCCCCGAAGATCCCCGGGACGCTAGTCTGCGTACGCCATGGGACGGGTGTGATCAGATATCCATTCTCGTCAAGCACCAGCTTGCCCTCAAGGAAGCCTGTGTTCGGAGTGTGCCCGATCGCGATGAAAAGTCCGCCCACCTCGAGCTCCCGCTCACCACCTCGTTCTGAATGTCCTACTCGGATCCCAGTGACAAAGTCCTCCCCTAGGACATCCGTAACCACCGTGTTCCACTCGACGCGGATCTTTTCGTTGGCTAGCGCTCGCTCAGCCAGAATGGGAGAAGCCCGGAACTGATTACGACGATGTAAAATTACAACTTCCTGGGCGAACTTTGTCAGATAAATCGCCTCTTCCATCGCACTGTCGCCCCCACCTACGACGGCTAAAACCTTATCCCGGAACGCGGGGAGCGCACCGTCACACACAGCGCACGCGGAGACCCCCCCTCCTCCTTGCGCGAGCCGCTGTTCGTTCTCCAATCCCAACCAGTTCGCCCGTGCCCCTGTGGCCACGATGACAGCGTGCGCCCGAATCTCGTTTCTGCCCGACGATCGGAGCACGAAGGGTAGCCGTTCTGTCTCGATCTCAACGATATCCTCCGTGACAATCCGCGTCTCGAATCGCTCCGCTTGAGCCCGCATTTCCGACATCAATGTCTGACCGTCAACCCCTCTTGCGAACCCCGGATAGTTTTCAACCTCGGTGGTAAACATCAGCTGCCCTCCCGGAATCATCTCCCGCGAAGGCTCGCCCTCGAACAAGAGGGGGTCCAGCTTCCCTCGGGCGGCATAAATTGCCGCGGTCCACGCGGCAGGCCCGGAGCCGATGATCACGACACGCTCCGTCTCTTTCTCTTTTTCTCTCATTAGGAGATTTCCATGGCGCTCATCGTCCTTTTAATACCTTCATTATCATGGGCCTAGCACCCACGATCGTAATGTCCTCTATGCCTTCTATATGCTTCGGTTATTTCTTTTCTAACGCCAAATTTGAGGAGCGTTTTCAGTCCCCTATCTCAAGGAATCTCCCTGCCCACAGCTCATCTATTCCTCGACACAACATCACGCGCGCGTTGTCATAGGCAATGGTTCGCAACGCCTCATCTGCTGGAAACCATTTGCACTCGGTGATCCCTTCGGAAAGCTCAGGCTGAGTATCGCTACGCGCCGACAACATAAGATAGAAGCGGCAGAATTTGTGGACGAAACGTTCCTTATTCCTGAAGGTCCAATCGATTTCCCCGAGATCGGGCCCGAGCCTCAGGTCGTCCAAACCGGTCTCTTCTCTCACCTCACGGAGTGCAGCCTCTTCCGGGCCTTCCCCCTCCTCCAGATGGCCCTTGGGGAGACCCCACCTACGGTAGGGGTCACGAATCAGAAGCAGGTGTGGGTCGCCATGAAGGATCCGTGCGACGACACCTCCCGCGCTCCGCTCCACACTGCGCTCGATTCGCCCAGAAGGCACTCCGTCAACTCGCGCAGGCAGAGGCTTACCGGAGATCAGGGATCGACTCTCCCCAGTAGCGTTCAACTCGTCGGGATCAGAAGATCGAAAGGCGGACATAGCGGTTGGGGTTCTCCCGAATATCCTCAATGAGTTCACTCAGTTCAGCTAGGGTACTCTCCAATTCCACCGCCGTCGACGTGTCCTGCAACAGACGTCCCAGCGTCCCGTCTCCTGACTCACTGGATGAGGAGACGGCCCCACACGTCCATATGTCGGAGAGCCAGCACGGTTTGACCTGTGAAGACACCCCATCGCCCGATCCCGGTCACAAGCGCGACTCCTCCTCTTCCGAGAGCCGAAAAAGGTGCTAAAAGTCGGTCGGTCATTTCCGCCGCGGTTTGGGATGGTGGCGCGGGCCTCGACTCCTGCGCATGAGAGTGGCAGGATCCCTGAATCGTCCCGGCAGAAGAAGCCTAGAGCGGGATAAGAAAAGATAAACGATGCTGGGAATACTACGCTACCCGTCGGAGGCTCTGGACTGTCGCGCGATATCAGCGCGAGGGAAGCCCGTCTTCCAGGGTGAACGTCACCTCCTCCGTGCCCTTTCCGTCTACGGCCGGAACCTCACAGGTGACCGTAAAGCGGGAAACTCTCTCCCGATCACCGTTAACGACAACCTCTACATCGATCCCTTGCTCAGGACAGGAGATCCCGGTTCTCACCCGATCACCTGGCTGCTGCTCACCCCGCTCCACCGGATTCCGGAAAAGCGTCATCGTGGATTGCCGTCCGGATTGTAGTAGCCGAGTGATCTTGACGTGCCGCAACCAGTCGGGCTGGTAACTCAGCTCATAGGAAAACCCCCTTTGGTCGACCCCAGCACCCTCACGGTTATGTCTTCCCACAAATCCTCCCACATGAGAGTCCTTGCTCTCCATTGCGGTGACTTCGCGCTGATCATGGTTGCGGCAAACCCTCGAGGCCGGTTCAGCGAGACTCGGCGAATGTCCCCGAGGGACCCCACACCTGTCAAGGGATTAACATGGGGACGGGGCGCGGAATCCCCGAATCCAACCACCCAACGGCCTTGACCGGCTCACATCCGGCCATTACTATTTTCACAATTCCTCAAATAAAGACTCCGGGGACGGACGTTCAGCGTTCACTCCCGACCCGCCCCCGGTTTTTCTCCTGCCCTATTTTGGCCTCTGGCCTTTGGTCAACGTACCGGCCCTCAATCAGGGGCTCTCGGACTGACACCCACCCTTTCTCAAAACTCTGTTTGTAAAAGCTGACCTGGAGATCCCCGTGGACATTGCCGAACTGAAGAGGAAGAACGTCCAAGAGCTGCACAATCTAGCCGCGGAGTTGAGCATCCAGAACTACTCTGGAATGCGCAAGCAAGACCTGATCTTCCGCATCGAGCAGAACCTCCTCGACACGGATACGGTTCTCAGAGGAGAAGGCGTGCTCGAAATCCTTCCGGAGGGTTATGGCTTTCTTCGCTCACCGGATTGGAACTACCTCTACGGACCCGACGACATCTACGTATCCCCCTCTCAGATAAAGAGATTCGATTTGAGAACCGGCGATACGGTTCTGGGCCGGGTCCGTCCTCCGAAAGACGGTGAGCGCTATCTGGCTCTCCTCAAAGTAGAAGAAGTGAATCTCGGGGAGCCCGAGGAAGCGAAGCATCGGATCGCCTTCGACAACTTACGTCCGAGGTACCCCGAGAGTCGGATCCAGCTCGAGAACGCCGAAGGTGACATCTCAATGCGGATTATGGACCTAGTCGCGCCGATCGGCATGGGCCAAAGGGGACTCATCGTGTCGCCGCCCAAGGCCGGTAAGACAATGCTCCTCCAAAAGGTAGCAAACGCAATTCACGAGAATCACCCGGACATCTACCTGATCGTCCTCCTGATCGACGAACGACCAGAAGAAGTGACAGACATGGAGGAACACGTGGATGCGGAGGTTGTCTCGTCAACCTTCGACGAGCCGGCCGAGCGTCATACTCAGGTCGCTGAAATGATTCTCGAGAAGGCGAAACGCCTTGTCGAGCATAGTAAGGACGTCGTCATCCTCCTAGATTCAATCACCAGGCTGGCTCGCGCGTATAACGTCACTGTTCCTCATTCCGGCAAGATCCTCTCAGGCGGAGTTGATGCCAATGCGCTGCACAAGCCGAAGCGCTTCTTCGGAGCGGCACGGAACATCGACCAGGGCGGGTCCCTCACGATCATCGCGACAGCACTCGTAGAGACTGGTAGCCGGATGGACGAGGTGATCTTTGAGGAGTTCAAGGGCACCGGTAATATGGAGCTGATCCTCGACCGGCACATCGCAGACAAGAGGATCTTCCCCGCTATCGATTTTAACCGATCTGGAACCCGGAAAGAGGAGCTCCTCCTCAGCGACACGGAGCTGAACAGAGTCTATCTCCTGAGGAATTTCCTATCTGACATGCCCCCCGCAGAAGCCATCAACTTCCTCATGGAACGCATGAATCGAACCAAGACCAACCGGGAGTTCTTGGACTCCATGCAGAGTAGCTGAGCAGAGAAAGTGATCGGCATCGTCGGAGGCGGAATCTCTGGCCTCTTTCTCCTCCATCTACTGACCGAGTCAGGTCTGGAAGCAATCCTTTTTGAGAGTTCACAGACCCCCGGTGGTGTCATGCAGAGCCGCACGGTTGAGGGGCCTAATGGCCCGGTAACCGTCGATTTAGGTCCACAGCGGATGCGTCTCACCGCTGGTCTTGCGAGGCTCCTCGGTGAGCTGGATCTGATTGCCGTACTTCGTCAGGCCCCCGGTGGTATTCCATTTACAGTTTACCACGAGGGCACGCTCTATCCTGCCCCCCTTAGCATCGGCGATGCCTTTAGGACCCGCCTGATCTCGTGGAGTGGAAAGACGAGGGCCTTGGCGGACTTTTGCACCTCAGCGCCCCATCCCACAGAGTCCGTCGCTAACGCACTCACCCGCAAGCTCGGGCCTGAGATCTATCGCCGGCTGGCCGGTCCCCTCCTCGGAGGACTCTACGCCTCAGATCCCGAGCGCATGGAGGCCCGACATACCCTTCTGCGGGCACTTCGGCGAACGGGGACGAGAAGGAGCCTCCTTCTTGGTCTCCTCCGTGCTTCTAGATGGGAGCGGATCCCATTGGTTTCGTTCGAAACCGGTATGGGGGCTCTCCCGGTTGCTCTCGCAGGACGGCACCGCAACCGGATCCGGCTCGGAGAGCCGCTGCGTACGATCGCACGCACACGGACCGGAGGATACCGGCTGGAATCGGATCGAGAGACTCTCGAGGTAGACGAGGTGGTCCTCACCCTCCCCGCCCCACAGGCGGCGGAGACACTCTCCTCAATGGCTCCGGCGACCGCTCAAAGTCTCGCGTCACTCTGCTATAATCCGCTCGCAGTCGTACCGTTGGTCGTCCCCATCGGAACTCGGCCGCCACAGACCGGATCCGGGTTCAAGATGACATTGGATGACCATTCCGCGACCCGAGGAGTCACAGCCCATGAGACGCTCTTCGACCGACAGGGATTGTTCACGGCCTTCTTGGGAGGGATGGGAGGGGAAGAACTGATGGAACTCCCCGACCAGGAGATCATGGATCAAGCACGCACCGACTTCGAGAGGGTGACAGGAGTGACAGCGATCCCCTTGTTGGTCCACCGAACTGCGATGCCAGCCTGGGATCGGAGCTGGGCGGTCCTTGACACGCTTACCCTACCGCAGGGGATTCATCTCTGTGCAGCGTTCTCGGATAGGCCGGGGATCGTCGGCCGCCTCGAGAATGCACAGAGGACTCAAGAGCGACTTGTCAGTTGACGAAAGATATGCCGACCCTCATCCTCCGGATCAACTACACGGATGGAGGGCAGCTGCTTGGAAGCCAGGCACAGCAAGGAAGCGGAACACCGTCTAAACCAGGCCCTGCTGGACACAGGCGCCAGGGATCCACGCGAATCCTATCGAGAGATGCTCCGCGAGCTGAAACTCAAGAGCGAAGCGGATTACCAACGTGCAGTCACAGGCTTTCAAGAGTCTGTACTCACGGCGATTATCGACAGAGGCGCAGAGCCATTGAGTTCATGGCTCCAGTTTGGCCGAGAGCTGGCTGAGCTATTGAATCCAGGTCGGGACGTCGTGATCGACGAGACCGGGCGAGCGAGGGCATTTACACCTCCACCCTTGTGGCGGGATCTGATCCTTCACCTTCCAGATGAGCAGCGTGCGAAGGGAATGATAGTGGGTCTCCCACCTGAACTCACCCTAGCACAGAGAGCCTCCGTTGAACTGCTCGCACAAGGGAGCGTGATACTTCTCGATCCCTGACCTCGGTTGGAACAGCGATGGACAAAACGAGGTAACCACTGGTATGAGTGCTGAAGACACTAGACTCCGGACTTCCAGGAACGTCGCATGGATGCCGAGACCCGGATGGGCCACGGTGCGCTTGGTCGGCACCTGTGCAGATCCATCCTTACGGCGAGGCCAGGTGGTCGTTCATGCTCCCTCAGAGGAACATCTAGTTCCCGGTGACTATCGGGAACTATCTCCGGGAACGACAATCATCGTACTGTCCGAAGCCACACATCTCGTGGAGGATGATCTCCACCTAGTGCGTGAGATCGCAGTAGTAGCAATCGGAGAGCCTCTTCCCTAGTCCCCAGATCACGGGCGGCCCGAACGAAGGGCCCGCAATCCCGGATGGGGTCACCATCGGCCTTGCGCTCGTTCCTTCCCCGGCAGCACCTCAAGACAAGTGGTCCACCAACCGGTGCGAATCGTTTCAATGAACTCAGTCGGCAACGACTCCTGCTCCATTTCCCGGGCGAGGGCATTATAGTCGTAGGTGAGCGGGATGAACTCATGCTCGAGTCCTGTGCTCCCAGCTTCTAGCATCACATACCACACGTTGTTTCTCCCATTGTTTGCCGGACGCCCCAACGCCCCAACGTTAATGTACGATCGATCGTACCCTAGCCGGCGGCTCCAGTGAATCCCAGTATGGGTCCCCAGTAGCACTGCGGCATCACGGTCCCTGGCCATCCCGTCCAGGAAGTGCGTTGGGGTCGTCGTCTCCCATAGGAATTCGTTCATCCTCCGCGGACTACCATGAAAGGCAAACACCCTCGCCTCACCTACCCTGAAGCGGAGGGAGTAGGGAAACCGCGCCATCCACCTCCGGTGGTCCTCAGATATACGAGAGAGAGTGTAATCGTAGGAGAGTCGCGCATAATGGTTGTCACGCGGATCGGTGTACCCACACTGACAGTCCTCGAGCCCGCGGGCAATCGAATCATCGTAGTTCCCACACACCACCGGCACATTGGCCTCTCTAAGGAGTTCCGCGGTTCGGTTCGGGTGCGGGCCAAAGGCCCCGAGATCTCCAAGGCAAAGGACCGCATCTGCCTTCCTCTCCTGAGCGTCCTCAAGGGCTCGACGAAGTGCGATGTGGTTTGAATACACTCCGCCGAAAACCGCGACCCGTCTGAAGCCAGGCTCTTCCTCCTCGCCCCAACGACCAGGAAGCCACGGCTCCTTATCCCCGGTGGACTCCGGCTGAGGGGTGTGTGCACTGCCGGGTTTGAACGAAATCTCCGACATTACCCGGTCGCCCCCCTCCGTCGGGGGAACATTAGAACAGATTGTACCACTCAGATAGCAGGTGAAGCATGCCGACTCACCTAATACGACTGGCTGCTCGACAGCCTCACCAAGCGTCGCACCCAGCCGAGCTGTCGGGAAGTCTAGAAGGATCGGGCACGCGTGCACACCGGTGGCTGTGACAAGCCGGGCGTGCGTGCAGAGCAGTTGACTTGAGTCGTACCCGTGTAGCATCTCGTGGGTGACGCGCTCGGTGTCGTCATACCCCCTGGTGCGCTTGACCTCCTCTCCGATAAGCAGTGGCGGGAGAATCTTCAGACGAGCCCGATCATATCCGATCTCCGCGAGAAGGTCCCGGAACTCTCTGAGACAACTTCCCGTATGTTCATCGGGCCAACTCCTCATCGCAGTTACGATGGGCAAAAAACCCTCCGCTACCAGTGACTCCATCCCCCCCATACAGCGCGCAAACGCCCCCTCGCCCCGGATGGCGTCGTTGGTCTCGTCGGTCACGCCATCAAGTGAAACCCGGATTTCAAGACTGTAGGTGGACTCGGATGCGAGGTCAGCCAATAGCCCTGCCCTCCGGCGTGGTATCAATGTCGCGTTCGTAAGAACAGTCGCAGGACCCAGAGCAAGCGTGTCCTCGAGAATGCCCTCCATATCCCGATTCATGAAGGGCTCGCCACCGGTAAAATAGTACTCCTTCACCCCGAGCGCCCTCGACTCCTCAAGGATCGGCCGAACCTGGTCCCGCGTCATGAACCAAAAGGAGTGATTGTCCGGAGCGCAGGAGATAAAGCAATGCTTGCACCGGAGGTTGCACACGGTACCGCCTACCTGGAACCAAAGCTCATCCAGCGAGTCGAGAGCAACCGACGGGCTGGCTCCGACGCCGGCAGACACTGAAGCCCCGCCTACGGTCCGAATTTGGATTCCAGACATATGTTAGCCCCCTCTGCTCATGAACCCGGGGGAAGTGCCCCGTGGTTCCCCTCCCCACTTACATCGCCGTCCCGAAAGAGCGACGTGGTCAAGTAACGGGCACCTGTGTCAGGAGAGATCGCGGCAACACGGTGGCCGGGGCCAAGCTGACGGGCAACCTGCATCGCAGCGAGGATGATCGCGCCTGAGCTCATTCCCAAGAACAACCCTTCCTCTCGTGCCAGCCGGCGTGCCAGTGGAAAAGCTTCCTCCTCCCATTGTGGCCGTACCTCGTCGAGAAGGTCCAGATCGAGATTGTCCGGAATGAATCCCGGTCCCATCCCCTGAAACTCATGTGCTCCACTCTCGCCCCCCGAGATGACTGCGGAGCGAGCAGGCTCCACGGCTACGATGCGAATCATTGGATCTTGCTCTTTCAAATATCGCCCCACTCCGGTGATCGTACCGCCCGTACCGGAGCCGTAGACAAAAGCATCGATATCGCCCTTCATGTTGCGCCACAACTCGGGGCCCGTGGTCTCATAGTGGATTCTCGGGTTGGCCGCGTTCGAGAACTGATTCGGGTAGAATGCCCCGAGTTCGCTCTCCAACTCCTCCGCCCTTTCCATCGCCGCCAGCATCCGCCGCTCCGGGTCCGTAAGAACCAACTCGGCTCCGTATGAGGTGAGGGTCACCTTTCGCTCATCGCTCATTGACGATGGCAGGCAGAGTATCAGACGGTACCTACGAACGGCCGCGATCTGGGCAAGGCCAATCCCAGTGTTCCCTGACGTGGGTTCGACGATCGTGCCCCCACGCTGAAGAAGGCCCCGGTCCTCGCCGTCATCGACCATAGCCCGAGCGGTCCGATCCTTAATCGAACCGGCCGGATTCATTCCCTCTAGCTTGACCCAAAGTTCGGCCATATCGGGTTCGACAACCCTGAGAAGCTGCACCACGGGGGTATGCCCGATGCAGTCATCTACTCGAGGGACGGGGGACGTCGCCACCTCATGGACTTGAGACTCCCGGTGTGCCGCACTGGAGGACCTTTTGTCAGATGATCCCGTGGAATCGGCTGGCTTCGACTCGGAACTCATCAGGCATCCCCCCAACGGCGCGAAGAAAAGCCGCTCAGGTCGGAATCTTTCCGACCGGAGCGGCCATGGTGTCTTTGAAGATGAGCAAATCCAACCCTATGGTGGTACTCAGGTTCCTGAGCGCAGGAATATGGGAAACACCCTTACAGCGCAATACGACGTTTTCCAACTGCCAGATCAACGCCCCGCCAGACACTTTTATCAGCAGAGTTCTTGGGAGATCATGTCCCTTGCTGAATGGGACGCCCTTGGGTAGACATAATGAACCTCACACAGGTGTGGTACGGGCAATCATTCCTCAACGGGCACAGCGCGTTCCATCTCAGCCGCAACCGACTCCGCAGA
>Ga0310121_10001034_pt1 | contig 29317 bp, 17 predicted proteins | sample CB27_Tmax_986_MG_FD_203504 | JGI IMG/M metagenome (GOLD analysis project Ga0310121, IMG submission 203504) | Marine microbial communities from Western Arctic Ocean, Canada - CB27_Tmax_986 | ecosystem: Environmental > Aquatic > Marine > Oceanic | place: Canada: Western Arctic Ocean | collected... | reverse complement strand
GGGATTGTTGTAACGGAAGTCGTCCTCGAGCATGATCCGCCCGGTCGACTGCACCACCGGCACCACGGTCGGCGCGGGGGTGGGGGTCGGCGTTGGGGTGGGGGTCGGCGAAGGCGCGACCGATACAAATTCCACCACATTCCAGCCCACGCTGGCGCCTACGCTTGTATGCTCTCGCTGTATGGTGAGTTGGGATGACGACAAACTCATGGTGAATGAAGCCGCACCGGCGATATCGTCGTCAGTGATGGGTGCAGTGCCCTGATTCTGTCCCCCCGCAGCACACTGAACCGAAGCAAAAGCGATTGACCGACTTGTGTCCACCGAAGAGTTGAGCGTAACGACTTGTTGATCTTGACTGGCTTCAAAGTTCGCTACGCCGTGCTGGACCCCAGAGCCATCGTTCAGTTCGATAACCTCCCAGCTAATTTCCGGAATTTCAAAACTGTCGAAACTTCGTTCGATTCGCAGCGTTGTTGAGTCAATCAATTCGGCTTTAAGGAGCCTATCTCCAATGTCCGTGGAGCCCCCACCCGTTGCAAAATAGCTGACTAATGGAAACGAAGAGCCCGTGTTCACGGCTTGACTCAGGGTAACATCCACTGATAAAACTCCTTCATTTGATCCCGTCATTGAGGTTAGCCCCCTTTGCACATTGATGTCAGCAGGATTAGTGAACTCGATCACTTGCCACGCAATATCTCCAAGAGATTCCTGATGCTTGATTCTAAACTGAACCTCAGTCGGACTTGTAATCTCTCCCAGAATCGTATCGGACAGATCCCATGTGCCATGGTGGGAACCGGATGTGGTGGAGAAAGTGACGAAGGCTTGGTCGATGGAGCTAAGTTGCTCGAGGGTAATGTCATAGTCCGTGGCGAACTCAGCCTCAAATTCCGGCAGGGTTCGGGGATATTCCCTCATGCGCCGAGATACACCATCTTGTATCTACATCAGTCAAGGGGATACCCCCTTTCCGCGAAAATCGCCTTCTCTCGGATAATGCTTCGATGGTTGACCGAGTCGAAACCGCCAAGCAACCCTTCCAGAATCTTGTTAAGGCTTGTAGAAGATTGTTTCCATTACGTTTACACGGGCACGGACTTTCCGCGGAAGTTGGCGTGATGCTCGAGTCGAACCAGCGGATAAATAACGGAATGCGGTGGCGAAGGATAATTCGCCGCTCCCGGGTCATGAAATGGCTCGAAACTTCAAGCCAACCCATGTTAAACTGATCCCGATGGAAACAAAGGTTGATGAATCAATGTCTACCTAGGAACTCTCGAGGATACGTAGGAGGGCTCGCGACCATGAAAATAATTTCTTGCTTGCTCATGGCATTTACATTCATGGCGGGTCTTGCCGCGGGGCAGACGCTTTATGTCGAGGACAACTTTGCGGGGCATTCGGCCGGGGACTTGTTCGTGGCGGGGGACGGCGTGGGTCAGTTTCCGGTCGGCGCCGGCGGCACGCCCGAGTTCGGCGCTTGGCAGTCCAACCAGACCGGACCGACCGCCCCGACCTCCGACGGCAACACGAACATCACGCTGGTGGCTTTCGGAGCGTGGGACCAGTACGTGGATAGTCGCATGATGAGCCAGATGTTGGACAACGGATCAGACGTGGCCATGCTCGCGCTGATCACGCTGAACGACGCGGACATCTTCTTCGGCTTTGCCGACGTTTCCATGTCCAATCCCAACGGCGTTCGGCTCACTTCGAGCTCCGGCGCCATCACAATCGTTGACAGTGCCACCGGCAGTCCAGGCACCGACACGGGGCTGAGCTTCAACAACAACTCCAAGTTCGGCATCATGGTGACCCGGCTCTCCGGCGGCGCCGAGATCAAAGTGGCGACGCACAATCTCGCCAGCGGCACTCCCACCAATCCGGCCGATTCGGGCTGGACCGACAGCGGCCAGAATTACCTCATCAGCACTCCGACCGTCAACCAGAACGTCATGTTCAACGCCTGGTGGGGCGGCGGCGGGAGCTATACGATCGACTACGTCAAGATGGTCGACATGCCAGCCACCGGCGGGCCGACGCCGGAGCCGACGCCGACGCCGACGCCCATTCCGACGGTTTATCCGGATCTGGGCACGCTCATCTTGGAAGATGATTTTCGTAGTCCGGCCGGGCTGATGCCGGCCCTGGGCATTCGCGAAGGGTTCATGGAGTTTCCCTTTGGCAACACCGACTTCGGCGAGCCCAACGCCGGCTGGACGAGCAATCAAACGGTGGGCGAAAACCTCAACGCATGGGACGGCGCCACGACGTTGGAGATGCCGATGGATTCGTTCTTCGTGCAGTACATCGACAGCCGCAATTCGGGCATTTCAATCGAGCCGGGTAACGTCTATGCGTTCGTGGCCGTCTTCACCATGCCCAGTAGCGGGGCCATGGCGATGGGCATCTTGGTCGGCGGCGACCACCAAAACCCCGACTTGCGCGCGGTGAGCGTCGATGCGGACAATGCCGGCGTCATCAGCCTGACGAACACGGTCATGGACAACAGCGGCGACGTCGCCACCGGACGGTCCTCGCTGCTGGGCGCGGCCCAGTCCTTGGGGATGCTGATAGACGACACCGACAATGATGGAACGGCCGACATATCGGTCTATTATAACAACGGCGTGGCCAAGAACGCTCGCTTCAACAACCCGGGCATGGGCTGGATGAATATCACGCCGTCGGGATCGAGGACGCGGATGCCCGTGCCGATAAGCGCGAACGTGGGCGTGAACACGCGCACGGACAGCCCCGACGACGTTTTTCGATTGGACTACATCCTGCTGGTGCAGGACCCGCAATTGTTCGTGGAACTGGTCAACACGACCCTATACTGGACGCTGTATTGATCGGATTTGACGCGTCACTATCTCACACGTTCGGTCAAGGAGTGGACTCTGCATGAACAAACGAAACCGCCATCATCCTCATTGCGATCACGGTTTTGGGCCCGCGAGACCAGCCGCGAGCGGGGGTCGGCGAGGGGCGTGAGCGTCCCGTGCGTACGACCGTCGACGGCGTGCCCGTCTATTCGTTTGGTCACACTTACATCCTTGGGCAGAGCCCCGACTTCACGACGGGCCTTAAGCTGCAAAAGGATAACGACAACGCCATTACGAAAATCCGGCTCAAGAAATCGTGGGAAATCAAGAAGGGCTGGACCGGCGGCAGCAGTCCCCACATGCCCCGTAGCGAAATGATGGACCGCTTCCAGGCGCCGTATCTGCCGATCAATTTGATCGACGGAGACTTGGAGACCTATTGGTGCAGCTGCGGTCAGCCGGTCCCCAACATGGAGCCGACCTGGATCCGCCTCGATCTGGCCCGGGAGACGTGGATCAAGTCCATCGTCCTGCGGTGCCGTACGCGGCCCTTCCGCGTCTCGTGGCAGATCGGCTCGCCCCCGGGTGTTCACGCCGCGGGCGACGGTGTCCCACGCGACCTCACGATCAAGGTCGCCCAGGATGCGCTCAACTGGATCACGGTCGCCGAGAAAAAAAAACTACACCCCGCCCGAGGACGATAAGCAGCTGGTCTTCGATCTGGATCCTCCCCGTCCGGTCAAGCAGGTGTGGATCATCGGCAACGAGTTGCCTCCGGTCGATTGTTGGGGTTGCTGCTTCTCGCTTGCCGACGTCGAGGTGATCGACGCGGCCGGCAACAACGTCGCCAGCGCCTTGCACGGCGCCGGCGTCACCGTCTCCTCGACCGAAGACACTTACCCCGACAACCGCGAAACGACCGAAAACCTGTGGGCGACGGCATGGGACCTTGGCATCAAGTGGGTGCGCGTCGCCGCGTGGACCTCGCCCTTGATGTGGTCGTACGTCGAACGCGAGGAGAAAGGGAAATACCATCTCGATCCCGTCACCGATCAGGCCGTCACCGATCTCGCCGAGAACGGCGTGAACGTTTTGCTTGGCCTCTCGTACGGAAATTACCTCTACGACAAACCCCGCCAGTGGCAGAAGGAGCAGACCGACATACTCGAGTTGCCGATGCCCCCGCTGGAGGGCGGGGCGCGCCAGGCGTTCCTACGCTGGACGCGGTTCATGGTCAACCACTTCAAGGATCGGGTGCAATACTATTACATCTGGAACGAGCCCTATCAGAGCCCGCCGTACGGCTGGGGCGATTCGAAAAAATTCGCCGACTTCGTCAAGGACGTGGCGCGCGTGATCAGGGATGAATACCCCGAGGCGAAGATCAGTTGGCCGACGGCCCTGACTTATGGCGAGTTTCTCGAAGGCTGCCTGGCCGAAGGCATCGCCCCGCTGTTCGACATGGTCCACACCGATCTTAGCCCCCAGGGACTCAAGGCCAAGCAGCTTTGGCGCGACGCCGGTTTCAAGGGCGACCACTTCATCACCTACGAGTGGTCGTCATTGGCCACCTATCCAACGCCCACCGAAGCCGTTCCATACGCAAGCCCCGGCGCCGTCGTCTCCGAGATCGAGAAGGCCAAACGCGTCGCCCGCAGCGCCACCCACCAGGCCGGTCACCAGATCATCATGAGCATCAGCGAGTGGTTTAACACGTATCACCCCATCTGGGACGTCGGCATTTTTCGCAACACGTTCTCGGCCGATCCCGTCTCCCCGACCCAGCCTCAACCGGCCTATTACGTCCTGCGCAACATGTCAACGATCCTGGCCGAGTGCGAGCCGGCCAAGTTCGAGTACCAAATACTCGGGACGGACAAGCCCGCCCAGGTGGTGCCGTTCGAGCGCGAAGGGGGCAACCGGCTGATGGCATTGTGGTTCGAATCGGGCGCGCCAAAGAAATACAGCGATTTGACAACCGAAACCAGCTTTGTCCTCAGCATCGCGCATCAAACCGCGGCAACCGTCGATCAACCCGAAGACGTCGTGATCGACCTGCGCCTGCTAAGCCAACGAGCATCAAAAGTGGTCGCGATCGACAGCCTGAACGGCGTGCACCAGGAACTCAGAACCGATAGCTCGGGCGGGGACTTGTTGATCACCGGTTTGCTGGCGAAGGACTATCCGCTTTACATTGAGCTCGAACCCTGAGGACGAAGGAAGTGTCCTTTATGCGTACTACGTTTAGAGTCACCGAGATGGGCATGATAATTGTCACGGCCCCCGCCCGAAAGTTTCAAGCGCAACGTCTACGGCCGACGCGCTAGAGGAGGCGGGAAGGCGAAGTGGCGAGGGTTTGGAACGTCGGGAACGGTCAAACCAGCCCTTCGATGGGCTGCCCGGTTTCGTCGTTAAACGAGTTCGCGATTTTGATCGGGCGACCGATCGGGTGCATGTAGGTTTTGGTCCAGTCGATGCCCATGGCTTTATGGATGGTCGCGTAGACGTCTCCCATGGAATACTCGTTACCGTCGGGATAGGCGCCCTGGTCGTCGCTGGCACCGATGAGCTGGCCTCCCGCGATGCCCCCACCGCCGATCACCAGCGACCAGCAATCATTCCAATGATCGCGGCCAAGGTCGACGTTGATGGTCGGGGTGCGGCCGAACTCTCCCATGCAAAGGACGACGGTGGACTCGAGCAGGCCCCTTTGGTGTAGATCGCCCACCAAGGTTGACAGCGCCTGGTCCAGCATCGGCGTCAGTGTGTCACGGTGGGATTTATCGTTATCGGCGTGGGTATCCCATCCGTTGGTATGGTTGCCCGAAACGGTGACGAATCGACTGCCCGCCTCCACCATGCGCCGAGCCAGAAGCGCGCACTGCCCGTAACCGTGCCGGCCGTACTTGTCCTTCACCTCATCGGATTCCTTGGAGAGATCGAACGCCTCTCGCACGTCGTTCGACATGATCATGTTCAATGCCTGCGATCGAAAGGAATCCATGTTGGAATATTCGGCCAGTTTCTCCCGCTGGCGGTGATGCTGGTCCCACACGCTGAGGAAAGCGCGGCGGTCTTCGATCCGTTCGGGCGTGATCGACTTGGGAAGTCTCAGGTCCGCGACCTGGAAATCGTCCTTGGTGGGGTCGGGGATCAGCATCGGGTCGAACTCGGGGCCCGTGAACGCCCCTCCGAACATCTTGTTATACTGCCGTTCTCTCTCCCACATAGCCGCCAAGACATGAGGCGGCACGCTCCCGCGGGCGCCCTTTTCCCTGGCGATGATGGAACTGAAACCCGGGAACTGCATCGCCGGGTTGGGCCGGTGGCCCGTCAAGGCGTAATAGGTGGCTTGTGGATGGTTGTTCTCTTCGGTGTGCATCGTCCGGATGATCGACATTTTGTCCATGTGCTTGGACATTTTGGGGAGCAGTTCCGAAAGTTGAATCCCCGCGACGTTCGTCGAAATGGGCCGGAAGTTACTGTTCGGCTTGGGGTCCCACATATCGACGTGGCTCGGTCCGCCCTCGAGCCAGAACAGGATGCAGGCCTCGGCCTTCGCTTTGCGATTGAGCTGTCCGGCCGCTGCGAAGGCCGAGCGGTCGGCTAAAAATTGACCCAGACTCATGCCGAGCAGGCCCAGCGAGCCGACCCGCATAAAGTCGCGGCGGCTGATCTCCGAGCAGTCTAAACATCCGATTTTATTCATCTTACGGTTCCTTCCGAGGCGGGCCAAAGCCGTCTCAGCTAGTGATTGTACGCGAATTCCCTGGATGAAATCAAGCCCCAAATCATATCCTCGAAGGCCCGTTTACGACTCTCGACCCGCCCGAAATTGGCGTGCCTCAGAGAGGAGGACCGCCTGTGGACCAGCTCGCCCAGGGTGATCAGCTCTTCCTCGGTCGGATATCGAGTCAGGGCGGCCAGCGAGAGCTCCTCGATGATCTCATGATCCCCCGCCCATCTGTTCAACAACCGGTCGACCCGCCCCCCCGCACCCGCGAGCTTCTCGGTATAGGTCACGCCGGCCAGCATGTGCATGGCCTGCGTGACATTCGCTTTCCCTTCACGGTCGGGTATCGATTGGCGGTCCGGCCGGCCGTAGACGTCCATGAACAGGGAGCCGACCGCGTCCGACGTCTTCAGTTGAATCGCGCGCGTCCCGGCCGGTAGCGTGGAAGAGCCCATGGAAACGCGGGTGAAGACCTCCGGGATATCAACCACGTCCGAGACGGCGTCCAAGAGCACCTCGGCATCCAGCGGCCGGACCACCGAACGAGAATAATTGGTCTCATCCGCGAGGTTCGAGGCATTGGGCCTGTTCGAGAGCTGGTAGGTCCTGGATTGCACGATCGACCGGATCAGATGCTTGAGATCATATCCGCTTTCGCGGAAATCGGCGGCAAGTGCCTGGAGGAGGTCGGGATGGGTTGGGGGGTTGGTCGTGCGGAAATCGTCAACCGGGTTGACCAGTCCCTTGCCGAAGAAGTAACTCCAGGTTCGATTGACGGCGGCTTCGGCGAAGAACGGGTGGGCAACGATCCTCTCGGCCAACTCCATGCGCGGGTCTATTCCTCGGGTCGCCGAGAGGGGAGTCCCGTCCAGGAACGAGGGTGCCACATGCTCCTTGGTGCGAGGATGGATGATCGGCCCGCCTTGGCCTCGGTCGCCATAGCCGCCCCCCGGGGTATCGACGAGGATGCCCTTGAAATCTTCCCCATGTTCCACTCGCACCCCCGCGAGCTGACCAAAATAGGCGGTCAGACCCCAGAACTGGTTCTGGCTCCACGGCTCGAAGGGATGATTGTGGCACTGGGCGCATTCAAAACGTCGCCCCGTGAACACTCGCATCTGCTCGCCCATCATGGTCTCGGGGAGAGGCAGGGCGACGAAGTTGTCGGCGGCCGCGAAATGGTATGAGGCGTTGCGCATTCCTTGGCCTTGCGCGGCGATCCGCTCCTTTGCGATCTGATCGTAAGGCTTGTTCCGGTCGATGGAATCGCGGACCCATTCCCAATAATACTGGGCGCCCTTGTTGGAGTAGCCCGAGGCGTAGAGCGCGACTCGAGTGACGTCCGCCAGTCGCCACGTCCAGTATTCCGCGTATTCCGGGGATTCAAGCAGGACCTCGATAAGTTTCTCGCGCTTGTCGGGATCGGGATCGGCTAGGAACTCTTTGACCCGATGCGTGGGAGGCAACCTCCCCGCCACGTCCAGGCAAACCCGCCGCAAGAACTCCCCGTCACTGGAAAGCTCCGAGGGGAGAATGTGAAATCTACGCAGCTTGGCGAAGACAAGGTCGTCGATGAAGTTCGCGCGCGGGAATTCGGGATAATCAGTGATCGGTTCGGAGATGACGCCGACCGTCGCGGTTGTCTGGTGTCCCGCGGCCCGGATGACGAGCGTGGTCTCGCCCGGCGCGACGGCCTTGACTTGCCCCTCGTCCGTGACTTTGGCGACATCACCATTGATTGCCTTGTAATGCACCTGATTCGTATAATCTTCTCGCTCCCCGTTCGACAGACTGGCGGTGACCAAGATTTGGCGGGTCCCCTCGAGGTCCAGCACGACTTCCTTTGGGAATACCTCGATTCCGACGACCTCGACGTGGTTTTCGGCCTCATCCGTGTAGCGTCCGCCGTCGCGGATCCATTTGAGCAGCGTTTGGTATTCCGAATCGTCCAGACTGATCAACTCTCCGCCGCCGTGTGGGATCGTGAACGTGGGCTTGAGCAACAACAGGCTTTGATCCGGCTGTTCCAGATTGATCCGAGGATTCAGTTCACCGGCGGGCTCCGGCGACAACACCTGAAAGGTTCCCCCATTGACAATCCACTTGTAGTCCTCATGGGAATACAAAGCATTCAATGAAAGCTTGAATCCGCCTTTGCCCTTCACGCCTCCATGACAGTAGCTGCCATTGCATCCCTTTTCGGTCAGGATGCCCCCGATATCCCGCTGGAAGTTAAAGGGACGTTGTTTTTCGGAATCGATGATCTTAATTTCCGACGTGGCCGCGTGGCCTTCAAACTCGGCCTTCAATTGCGTTGCTCCGTCCGAGAGTGGCCGCGCGAGCCCTCGCTCTCCAATGGCCGCCAGTTTGGAATCGGCGATGGTCAAACGGCAAGCCGCCGTGAGGTCGCGCTCCATCCGATCGGCGAAGGTTCCGAGCACCAGGAATCGCTGCGTCCCATAGGCGCCGCGGATCGTGACATTCTCCGGGACGATCCGAATGGAAAGAAGATCGGGTGAACCTTCGGGATGCGATGGGGATTCAGCGTTTAGAGGAGAAATGAGGCCGCCGACGAGCAGCATCAACCCAACGACCCATGCCACCTTCGCGAATTTGATTCGGTCCCCGACGGCTGTTTGGGAATTCATATTTAACTTGCGAGAATCCATGATCTCTTCTCAATCTTTATCGACAATTGATCCGGCTTGCGAGAGCGATTTCCTGGTCCCTACTCTAATGAAGACTCGTCGCTCGTGGCGATGGTTTGAAGCTGTTGCATCGCCAAATCCTTGTTCTCCGGCCGCAGCACCATGATGGGGAATTCCTTGACCAGGAAAGGGGGCCCCGGCTTGTTGGCGGAGATCGGCCTAACTTCCATGCGGACCATGCGCGGCAGCGGCGTCCCGGGCGCGTCCTCGCTCGCGAGGAATATCATATTGACCTTCTGGCCCTTGGGGACGAACCGCTCCTTATCGATCATCTCGAAGGGTACGCCGGTATCGGGATCGACTTCGGCCGCGGAAAGAACTTGAACCCCCGGCGGGAGGTTCTCGAATGTGACGGCCAGATCGCCGCCGAATCCTTCTTCCTGAGCGATGTTCGCCGTCAGCTTCGACACACCGCCGGGATTGAGGTTGAAATGATCTTCCATGACCTCAATTCTTCCGACGTGGGGGATCTGAGGTCGAACAAGGATTCGATACGCGAAGCGCTCATCGCCTTCACGCGAGGTCACGTCGCGAACATGCAAATAATACTCGCCTGCGGTCTTGAACGTATAGATTGTCTTGGCTTGCAGGGAATTGATCATGATTGTGTTCTCGACGTGTTTGAACACATTGGACATCAGTTCCCCTCCCTCGCCATCGAACACATTGATGCGAGGATTAAAGTTCGGAGGAATCGTCTCGGGAGTCTCGATCTCGAAGGCGAGGGCCTGTTCGGCTTCGACTTTAAAGCGAAAAACGTCGATATCGGCCGGGAATCCAATCCGCCCCTCGATAAGCACCGGGATCGATATTTCGAGCGCTTCTTCGTGGGTTTGGTTCGGTTCCACTTCCGAGGCGAGGCTCAATGCGTCGATCGTCGTGGATGGTTCGACATCGACGGCGGCTTCTTCGGTCTGCGGCTGGGCGTCGCCCTGGCTATTCGCGGCGGCCCCACCGGCCTGAATCACCATCTTCTTCGGCGCATCGGCCGTTCGCGTCCAAATCTGTTGGATCCGCTCGGTATCCAACACCCGGTCGAAGTTTCTCTCATCCCATTCGGTGTTCGCCGCGTGCGGAGAGGTCAGCGTGAACCAATCTTCTTCGCTCGAATCAGTCACGTCTTCGGTGGAGGTAATTCGCAGCAGGTAGGGCGCATCGGCCGGCGCGACGCCGACAAAGGCCGCCACCGCCACGAAATAGCGACCCGGTTTTGCAAATCGATACGTCAATTGCGGAGTTGTGGATCTTAGGACGTTGGTTTCGTCGCCGTAGGCCAATCGCTTGAGTCGTTCTTCGTCAAACCAGCTCCCGCTCTGTTCATACAGGGTGAGGGTGGGATCAAAACCGCCGTCGCCCGAACCGGCTTCAAAGAGCAGCTCCCGCCCTTCCTCAACGTCAAACGAATAGTAGTCGATGACTCCACTGCTCGCATCGCTGAGCTTGCCCTGCACGACGATTTGAAAACCGACGTGTTGCGCGTCACGCGGCGTATTGTTCGGAGTCGTGCCCTGCAGGATCGTGGGCTCCTCGCTGACTTGGAGCCAAAGCAGCTTCGATACGCCGGCCGGCGAGACCAGACGAAACGCGTGAGCGCCCGGCACCGTTTCCCCGGCCGCGTCAACCTTTAGCGAGTACTGTTTCTTGGTGACCGACTTACCGTCTTCCTCGACTTCGATTTCGCTCTCGACGACTTCCCCCGTCAGAGAGTCACAATCAAACAGGACGGCATAAGCGCCGTCATACCCCTTTATCTCGGCCGTGAGGGTCGCCCCCCGCTGGACGCAAGGGGGAAAGAGTGACTGCGCGGTGGACGCGACCGCGCAGAGCAGGATGAAAATCGCGAAGAAGTATTCTCGGAGCCTCATTTTTTACCAACAGGGCCTTTCATCAGGAAAACCTTCAGCTGCGGCATACATCTTGCTAGAAGCATAATGTCTGGCACCACACTTAAGTCTTTCGTATTATATCCGATCCGACCCCCTTGAATCTAGATTTATTCCGAATCCCATCCGACTCCGCACAGGCGGGCGTCGGTGCTCTGGTCTTGGCGCGAACCGGCGGTCGGGACGGACGGGATTCGGGCCTTTCCAGCGCCTCGGACCGTTACCCCACTCCATCTCTATAACTTATCGGGACAGTCGCGACAGCGCAGTAGCGGAGGCATTCGTTCGCACGGGCCGGGGCGGCTTGGGGCGCGCAAGTTCAGCGGCGAAACTTCCTCTCCGGCCCCTATCCCACCACTGCTCCCGATCCACGGACCGACACGCTCTTTGCGCGATCGGTCCTGATGGCTTAGACTATGCGGAGGCGGTTAATCGCTCCACGGCAACAAACAGGAGCCCCGCGGATGGCGAGCAGGCATGCGCCGCGATCATCAGGTGAACCTTTGCGGAATCAGGTGCGATAAGATGCTTTGCCGGGCCCGGCGACTCTTCATCACGGTCTTTGCGCTTGGAATGTCGGTCGTGCTCGCCGGGGAGTTTACGCGCGCGTTGCCGGGCTATCGTTATCAGTTTCCGCGCGACCACGGCCAACATCCGGATTTCCGGACCGAATGGTGGTACTTCGTCGGCAACGTGCGGAGCGATGCGGGAGCGCGGTTCGGATATGAATTGACGTTCTTCCGCACGGCGACGACCCCGCCGGGCGATCCGGTGGCGAACAAGTCCCCCTTGGTGGCGGGCCAGATCTATTTCGCCCATTTCGCGATCAGCACCATCGAGCGCGAGACCCACCGCTCCTGGGAACGGATCGGACGCGTGGGATTCGGGCAATGCTCGGCCTCGGAGGAGGGGCTGGACCTGCGGATCGGCCCCTGGCGGGCGGTGATGGACGCGGACGAGACCATCACGCTGCGGGCCGAGGCCGGCGCCGGCGCGATCAACCTGCGGCTCGACCCGGCCAAGCCGCCGGTCATCCACGGCGCCGACGGGGTCCATCAGAAGGCCGCCGACCCCGGCCAGGCGTCCCATTACGTCTCATTCACGCGGCTGGCGACCAGCGGCACGCTCCAGTGGGAGGGGGAAACCCACCGCGTCGAGGGCGGCTCCTGGATGGACCATGAATTCGGCAGCGACCAGCTCGGCGAGGAGGAGGTCGGCTGGGACTGGTTCGCGCTCCAGCTCGAAACGGGCGAGGAACTGATGGTCTACCAAATCCGCCGCGCCGACGGCTCGGCCGCCCCGTTCTCGGCGGGCACGCTCGTCGCCCCCGACGGGGCCGGCCGGTCGCTGCGGGCGTCGGACTACCAGATCGAGCCGACCGGCCAATGGCAAAGCCCCGAATCCGGCGCCGTCTACCCGATGGGCTGGATCGTCACGCTCCCCGCCCAGCAGGCCCGCCTCACGATCACCCCGGCCTTCGAGGCCCAGGAAATGCAAACCACGCGCACGACCGGGACGACCTACTGGGAAGGCACCGTGACGATCACCGGCCAGTGGCGCGACCAGCCCGCTGAAGGCCAGGGTTACGTCGAACTGGTCGGGTATTCGGGTAGATTCAGCAAGTTGTAGTGATCAACGCGAACATCTTCAATCCGCTAGTTTTGGTTTGGGCGCTACCGCAACGTGGATATCATTGGTAGAATGGCCAGACTTCGGCGGCGTTTTGGAGGGGTGTCAGGTTCTCATACCAGGCGATTTTGTCGTCATCTTGTGAGGCGGACAAAACATCGATATCGCCATCGCCGTCCAGGTCGGCCGCGTAGACGGACCGGGGACCTAGGGTTGAATTTGCGATGATGCTTTGCTGGGGCCCAAACGTGGTTTGAGCGCATATCGGCTGGATTACGAAATGGTGAAGGGTGATGAGGAGGAAAGCGCGGGCAAGGGCCGGGAATCGGCTTCTGTAACGGCTGAGATTGAGAAGCCGAGGCCGGCTGGTTCTGAGAGAAGCATTGACCTCAATGGTGGTTTTGCGCCGCATTGGGCGGGGCGAATCCTTTGGCGGGTTGGTCATTGTGTCGTATTGGGGGCGCCACATTTTTCACCATCCAGGGCCGGTTAGAGTGGGCAATGGGACAGAGGATCGACCGATGGCCGCCTACATCCCCTCTCCATCAGTGTCTCGGCTCCCGGCCATATTGCCACCGACTTCACACATAACAGGGTCTCGGCGCCGACGCCTGTAACGCATTTTTCGCTGGTTGGGGGATTTATTCTGTAAAAGACCCAAAGGCGGGCATCCACGGATTTTCTCCGCAGAGGCCCCTTGGGGCTTGGGGAATGCGGGGCCGAGCCAGGTCTTACACACTGATTGTAGACGAACCTGTTGCAGTCGAAGCGTGATCCAATACCGCCCGTCGCCGTGCTCCACCAAGCCGGTGACCGGCACGGAGACTAATGGGAACCTCTAAAAATCCGGTTTGCAGTCGTCCCTACGGGACTCGAATTCATTATCGGCTCGTTTTCCCGCCACTTGCGTGGCCGGCTGAAAGCAATCGTCCCTGCCGGGACTGAATTTTTAGAGGCGCCCTAATGGGGAAAAGGGGCCTACTCCAGCGCGCGGGGGCGGGCACCGGCTAGGCGGTAGAGGACGGCCATGCGGATGGCGACGCCGTTGGTGACCTGGCGGTTGATGACCGAGTGGGGGCCGTCGGCGACTTCTTGGTCGATCTCGACGCCGCGGTTGACCGGGCCCGGATGCATGATCATGACGTCGGGGCGGGCGGCGCGCAGGCGCTCTTGCGTGATGCCGTAGAGCAGCCGGTACTCGCGGATCGAGGGGAAGAAGTTGGTCGTCATCCGCTCGCGCTGGATGCGCAGGATGTTGATCACGTCGGCCTGGTCGATGCCTTCCATCAGGTCGTGACAGACGCGGACGCCGAACTGCTCGAAGGTGCGCGGCAGGAGCGTCGAGGGGCCGACCAGCGTGACCTGGGCGCCCAGCTTGGTCAGGGCGTGGATGTTGCTGCGGGCGACGCGGCTGTGCAGGATGTCGCCGACGATGGCGACCTTGAGGCCCTCGAAGGCCCCCTTGATTTCCATGATCGTGAACGCGTCGAGCAGGCCCTGGGTGGGGTGCTCGTGGGTGCCGTCGCCAGCGTTGATGACGCTGGCCGAGACGCGGCGCGAGAGTAGGTGCGGCGCCCCGGATACGCCGTGGCGGATCACGATGAAGTCGGTCCCCATGGCCTCGATCGTGCGGGCGGTGTCGAGCAGCGTCTCGCCCTTGTTGATGCTGCTGGTGCTGTGCGAGAAGCCAATCACGTCGGCCGAGAGGCGCTTGGCGGCCAGTTCGAACGAGGTGCGCGTGCGGGTCGAGTTCTCGAAGAACAGGGTGCAGACGGTTTTGCCGTGCAGGGTGGGGACCTTCTTGATCGAGCGCGTGAAGACCTCTTTGAGGCCGCGGGCGTCCTCGAGGATGAGGCGAATCTCGTCGGCCGTCAGCGACTCCAGGTCGAGCAGGTGTTTGTGGGGGAAAACGGGTTTTTGCCGACCGGATAGGGGTGGGACGGTCGGCTTTTCGGGAGGTGGCGGTGTGGCAATTGCTGCCTTAAGCATTTCAAAATTTAAGCATGACAGGGCGTCGGGGGGAAATCAATGGCGGAATTGAAAAAAAACGACCATCCTGATGCCGGGGTGTTGGTCTGGGACGGCCCGCCGATCCGCCGACCCGCAAGAACCCCAATCCCCTTAGTTGAAAGGGCCTGATGCGCAGTCGTCCGCTTCGCGTGCTCCAGTTGGCCTCGACCTCGCGGATGGGGGGGGCCGAGCGGATGATTTTGAACCTCGTACGCCACGCCGACCCCGCGCGCGTCCAGCCGCAGGTGTTGACGCTGACGGGGCCGGGCCACCTGACGCTGCTGGCGATGCAGGCGGGGGTCGAGGCGCACAACTGGGCGCTGGAGGGTTTGCGAGACCCGCGTCTGCCGAGGCGCATGCAGCTTTTTCTGCGCGCGGGGCGGTTTGATCTGGTGCACACCCACGGGCCGCGGGCCGACTTGCTTGCCCGGGGGGTCGCCAATGGGATGCAACTGCCCTGCGTCTCGGCGGTCAGTTCGGGCGACCCCGGGCGTCGGTGGTGGCAGGCGTCGCTCGACCGGCTAACGGCCGATGGGGTCACGGCGTGGGCCGCCGTCTGCGAGGCGGCCCGCCGCGGTCGGATCGACCGGGAGGGCTTCCCAGGCGATCGCATCCACGTTGTCTACAATGGGATCCCCGATGCTTCCCCTCCGGACGACCAGGCCCGGGCCCAGGCGCGCCGCCGACTCAAACTCGGAGATGAGGTTCCGGTTTTGGCGACGGTGGCCAGTGTTCACGCGGCCAAGGGCTACCCCAAACTGATCGATGCGGTCGCCATCCTGCGCCGGCAATACCCCGACGTGGTCTGCCTGGCGGCGGGCCGGGATGATTCGGGCGGGAGCATCCCGCAAACGGCTGCCTCGCGCGGCGTCGCGGACTCGATCCGCTGGCTGGGGTTTGTCAACGATTCCACGGATGTCCTGGCCGCCGCCGACGTGGTTGTGGTCGCGTCGAAGTGGGAGGGATGTCCGGACAGTCTGATCGAGGCGATGCGGGCGGGGCGGGCAGCGGTCGCCACACGCGTGGGGGGCATCCCCGAGATGATTGAAGACGGGGCGCAAGGGCTGCTTGTCCCGCCGGGGGAGTCCGGGCGGCTGGCCGAGGCGGTTCAGGCGCTCCTGGGGGATCCCGATCGCCGCCGGGAGCTTGGCCACGCTGGGCGTCGGAGATTCCTGGAGCGATTTACGGTTGATAAGATGGTTGAGGGATTGAGCGCGCTTTATGAGCGGTATGCTGTGGAATCGGCGGTTTGATGGTAAGGAGAGAATAGAACGCGGATAGCGCGGATTATACGGATTGATGCGGATTTGGTTGGGGCAGAGCGGCCTGACCGTGTAGAGTAGATAATATGCTGAGATTTAGTTCATACAGTTTGCTCAGCCGCATCCGGGTTGTTATACGGTCGGTCGGGTCACGGGGGATTTGACGTGGCGACGCAGGGTTGGAAATGGCTGGGAACCGAGGATAAGGATGCGATCTTCGATTGCATCTGGGACCCGGACCGTGATTGTGGGGGGCCGTATCATCTTGAGATCGACCCCGTCGACAGTTGCAACGCCGACTGTTACTTCTGCAACAGTGCCGAGGTGCGCAGGGGCGACGTGCTCGGCTGGGACCGCGTTCAGGGGTTGCTCGATGACGCCCGGCCGCGGGGTCTGCGCAGCGTTCGGCTGTCGGGGGGCGGCGAGTCGCTGCTTTACCCGCACTTCGTCGAGATCATCAACTGGCTGGAGCGGCACGGGGTCCAGCTCGACAACATGACCACTAACGGCGTCACGCTGGCCGGACGCCGCGCCGAGGCGCTCGCGCGTGTTCCGCCGGCCTTCCTGATGGTCAGCCTCAACTACGCGACGCCCGAGCGTTACGAGTGGGGGATGCGTATTCCCCGGCGGAGTTTCCATAAGATCTGCGAAAACCTGACCGCCTATCATGGGATGCTCGCCGGGGCGGGCCGCCGCGACGAGTGCCAGACCCAGCTCCAGTTCATGATCTCGCGCGAGACCATTGAGGACTTGCCCGAGATGTTCGCCCTGGGCAAGCGGCTCAACGCCACCGCCGTGACGCTCAGGGGCCTCTATGACCAACCTCCCGAACGCCGGCTGACCCCGGAGGAGAGGCGCGCGTTGATGAGGGCGCTGGCCCCGCTCGCCATGGAATACACCGACGAGTTCTGGATCATGCTTGACCTCGGGATGGAGGGGCTGGAGCAGGAGGCCGCCGAGCTGAGCAATGCGATTCATGCGCGCCACCGGAATGCGGAAGACAACGGCGGCGCGGGAGACTCAGACCCCGCCGGCGCGAAGCTTCAGGGGAACGGCGCCCATGACCTAGACCGCTTCGCCTATTGCCTGATGCCTTGGTATTCGATGACGGTCGTGGGGAGCGGGCGGGTCTATCCCTGCTGCATCCTGCTGACCAATCAGGAGATCGACCCGCTGGGCAACCTCAATGGGCAGACGCTGGCCGAGGTGTGGAACGGCGAGGCGTTCAAGCGCTACCGGGGCGAGATTCGCCGCGCCATGGTCCTGGACGGACCGGCGCCGATGTCGGGCAAGCTCTGCCGCCACACCACGGCGATGTGCTGGAAAGCCGGCGGCTGTCACATCGCCTCCAAGCTCGGCGACCCCGCCGACGTCGCCCGCCTGGCCCGCCAAATCACCGACGCCCGTTCCAGCCTGCCGGGCCGCCTGACCCGGATGCGGTTCGGTCTGATCCGCAAGGGCATCAATATGGCCCGGGCCGTCGGGCTGCGGGATTAGGGCCTTGCCATGTCGCCTCTATTTCTATCGTAACGCCGACGTAATCCGTCGCACGAACAGATTATCGGGAGTTGCCGCGCGTCGGAGCGGCGTGCTAAACTGATAAGGCAATGCGGGTTCGGCGCTTGGAGTGAAGATATCTCCATTCTGTATCATTCGGCGGTCATTGACGTCCATGAAACCACTATCCAAAACGCTTGGTGAATTGCGGGCCACGGGTTATCGACCCGAGCGCGTGCGCCAGGAGATCCGGCGCAACATGGTGCGGGCGATTCGGGAGCGGCAGGAGCTTTTTCCGGGGATTATCGGGTATGAGGATACCGTTGTCCCCCAGGTCGTCCACGCGGCGCTGGCCGAACATAACTTCTTGCTACTCGGCCAGCGCGGGCAGGCCAAGACGCGGCTCATCCGAGGCCTGACCGAGTACCTCGACGACGTCATCCCGATCATCGACGGCTCGCCGGTGCCCGAAGACCCGCTCCACCCGATCACGCCGACCGGCCGGCGGCTCGCGCGCGAGGCGGGCGATGATTTGCCGATCGTCTGGCTCGAACGCGCCAACCGCTACCAGGAAAAGCTGGCCACGCCCGACGTGACGATCGCCGACCTGATCGGCGACATCGACCCGATCAAGGCGATGTCGCGCAAGCTCGATTTCTCCAACGAGGAGGTCATCCATTACGGGCTGGTCCCGCGCAGCAACCGCTGCATCTTCGCGATCAATGAGATTCCCGACCTCCAGCCGCGCATCCAGGTCGGCCTGCTCAATATCCTCGAGGAACGTGATTTTCAGATCCGGGGCTTCCCGATCCGCATGGAGATCGACCTGTTCGTGGTTTTCACGGCCAACCCCGAGGACTACACCAACCGCGGCAACATCATCACGCCGCTCAAGGACCGCATTGAGGCCCAGATCATCACCCATTACCCCACCTCGCTCGAAGACGGCATCGCGATCATCAAACAAGAGTCGTGGGGGGCGCGCAACGGGCACGTCGACCTGAAGGTCAGCGAGTTGTTCTATCACCTGATCGAGGCCACGGCGATCGAGGCGCGCCAGAGTGATTACGTCGACCGCAACAGCGGCGTTTCGGCGCGCATGCCGATCACGCTGCTGGAGACGGCGATGAGTTCGATGGAACGGCGTGCGTTGCTCAACGGCGACCGGGCGGCCCACGCGCGCGTCTGCGACCTCTACCTGGGGGTGCCGGCCATCACGGGCAAGGTCGAACTGGTCTACAAAGGCGAGCAGGAGGGGATCGCGCAGGTCGCCGAGCACCTGGTCGGCAAGTCGATCAAGGAACGGTTCAACGAGCTGTTCGTCCCGGACTACAAACGCGGCCGCGACCCCAAGCACGAGTTTACGGAATTCCAGGAAATCATCGGCTGGTTTGAAGACGGCAATACGATCGACTTGAACGATACGATGACGATTGACGAGCTGCAGGCGTCGCTTGACCGCATCCCCACGCTGGGCCGGATCGCCGCCCGCACGTGCCCGGGCCTGGTCGGCCCCGATCTGTATAGCGCGATGGAATTCCTGCTCGAAGGCCTGGCGCAGAACTTCATGCTGAGCAAATTCAAGTTGGTGCGCGGCACGCGCTACGCCGATGAGCTGTATTCGATGCAAAAAGTCGAGGATTGATTGAATTCCATTAAGGGAGCCTCTAAAGATCCCGTTTTGCAGTCGTCCCTACGGGACTCCAATTCGTAATGGGTTTCATTTCCCGCCACTTGCGTGGCGGGCTGAAAGCAATCGTCCCTGCCGGGACTGAATTCTTAGAGAAGCCTTTAATGTTTATGATTCGCGAATAACGCGTCTCGATTCCTCGTCTATTCGCGTTGATCCTTTGGTAACGAAACGACCCTGTCGACATGGAATTTCGCTACTCCAGTTTCGATGAACGCTTCCTCCAAGCCGCCCGCGACGAGCAGCTCACCAAGCTTTTCCTCGAGTTGCTGATGCACGTGGGCGGCGACGTCGATGAGGCGCTTCGCTGGCTGAAGGATCTGGCCGACCGACACGGCCTGTGGCCCGAGGGGATGGACCTCGAAGACCTGAAAGAGATGCTCGTCGACAAGGGTTACATCTCGGCTGCGTCCTCGCCGCGCAAGGGCCAAACCAAAGGGACCTCGCGCGCCCGCTACAAACCCACGCGCAAGGCTGAACGCGCCATCCGGACCGACGCGTTCGAGGAGCTCTTCTCCAAATTGCGCCAGGACACGCTGGGCGGAGAACACGTGACGCCCTACGCCGGCGCCGGCGGCGACCGTCTGCCCGAGACGCGGCCGTTCGTGTTCGGCGACCGCGTGCAGGATATCGACTGCCTCGGCAGCATGACCAACGCGATGCGCCGCGCGGCGTCGGAACAATTCGACATGATCGAGGACGACCTAGCGGTCCATGAGGTCGAGAACTCGACCAGTTGCGCCACGGTCCTCGCGCTCGATATCTCGCACTCGATGACGCTCTACGGCGAGGACCGGATCACGCCGGCCAAGAAGGTCGCCCTGGCCCTGACCGAGCTGATCCAGAGCCGCTACAAGAAGGACGCGCTCGACGTGCTGCTGTTCGGCGACGAGGCCTTCGAGGTCGACCCGCGCGAGCTCCCGTTCGTGCAAAACGGTCCGTATCACACCAACACCAAGGCGGCGCTGGAGCTGGGCCAGAAAATCCTGGCGCGACGCAAACACGCGAACAAACAAATCATCATGATCACCGACGGCAAACCGAGCGCCATGTACGTCGGCAAGAAACTCTATATCAACTCGTTCGGGCTCGATGCGCGCATCGTCAACAAGACGGTCGAGGAGGCGCAGGCCTGCCGCCGCAAGAACATCATCATCACCACGTTCATGATCACCTCGGACCCTTACCTGCGCCAGTTCGTCGAACGCCTGACCGAAGCGAACAAAGGCCGCGCCTATTACGCCGACCTGGACAACCTGGGCAAGTTCGTGATGCGCGATTACCTGAGCAACCGGCGCAAGAACGTCTGACCACCAATCCCCGCGCGAATCAAGAAGACAGTCTGTTTCATCTCAGGCTGACATATTCGGCAAGCTAACCGCTCACGGTCCGGGGGCGTGTCAGTTCCAGGCGGGAGGCTTGCCGGGCGGGGGGGATGCCCGCGAGCAGCGTCGATCCCCACACGAGCAAGGCGACATGGGCCACGGTGGCCCAGGGGATGTGATACTGGATGGTCCAGCCGAAACTTTGCAGCATGATGACCTTGGCGAGTATCCAGGAGAGCGCCAGTCCCGCCGCGACGCCCAGGATCGATCCGACCAGACCGATCAGGCCCGACTCGAGGATGACCAGCCGCGCCACGCGCCCCCGCGTCGCCCCGATCGTGCGCAACGTGGCGATCTCGTCGCGGCGGTCCAGGATCTGCGCGAGCAACGTGTTGGCGACGCCCAAGACCGCGATCACGATGGCGATCAGTTCCATGACGTAGGTGACGCGGAAGGTTTGATTGAAGGTGTCGAGCGCGTTTTCACGCAACTGGTCATTGGCCCGGATCGTAATGAGGGGCATCCCCTCAACGTTTGCGGCGGCTTGCCGGATCGCCCCGCGCACGGCGTCACGATCCGCCCCGTCTTCGAGGTAAATCGACAGCGTATCGATCATCGGGTCGTCGAAGTATTCCAGATAGAGCTCGCGATCCATGATCACGTAGCCCTGCTCGCTGCTGTATTCGTAATAGACGCCGGCGATCCTCAGGTTGACCACGCCGCGCGGCGTCGGGACGGCCACAAGGTCGCCCGCCGCAAGCACTCGTTTTCGGGCGAACGCCTCGCTGACGATGACCTCGCCCTGGTCACGGGCCCGCGTCAGGACATCCAGCGCCCGTCTTCCATCGACGATGCGGAATTCGACGTGATAGCGCGCCAGGTCAAACCGCCCCGCGCCCAGCTGGGCCGGTTGGCCGTCGATCATGACGGGCCGGACTCGGAACGGATCGACGGCTTTGACGCCGGGCAGGGCTTCGATGGGGTCGGCCAGCGCGGCGGGCATCGGCTCGGGACGGAGCGTGGCGTCGACGGCGCGCGGCGAGAGATAGAGGTCCGCCCGCAGGACTTGATTCATCCACACGACGACGGTCTCGCGGAAGCTGGCGACCATGACGCCGATCGAGATCGTCATCCCCAGGGCGATCATCAGGCCGCTGATCGCGACGCCCGTCCGGCCCAGGGCCCCCCGGGTCGAGGCGATCGCCAACAGCCCCTCGGCCCCGAACAAATATGCGAAGGGCCCGCGCAAGGCCCCGGCCGCCAACGCCAAGATGGGCCGTGCCCAGACGACAAACGCCAGTACCAGGCAGAGCGAGGCGCCGTAACCGGCCCAGGGGATGCCGGGCGTCCGGTTGGCGGATAACAATAAGGCGGCCGCCAAAGCGAGAGCCAAACCCACGGCCACGCGGCGAACCAGACCCACCGGCCGGCCCTCCAGCGCGCCGCGTCGGAGCGTGTTGGCGGGCGCGGTCGCCGCAGCGTCGTTGGCCGGGCCTAATGCCGCGACCACCGAAAAGGCCACCCCCAATCCGACGGCGGCGAGCACCACGTCGGCGGCCGGGACCAAACCGCCGGCATGGACCTGCACGAAATTGAGCGAGATGGTCTTGCTGACCACGTCCAGCAGCGTCCCGGCCAGCAGCACGCCGCCGACCGCTCCCAATGCGCCTCCCGCCAATCCCAACAGCGCCCCTTCGACGATGAACACGGCCCGGACTCTCCCCCGCGTGAGCCCCAGCGCCCGCACCGCGCCGATCACCGCCGTCCTACGCGCCACGGCGACGCTCATCGTGTTGAAGATCAAGAACGCTCCCACCAGCAGCGAGATGTGACCCAGCGCATTCAGGTTGAAGCGGAAGGCGGCCAGTATGGCGTCGACCTGCCGGCCACGCGCGCGGGGGCGCTCGACCTGGACGTTGCCGCCCAGCATGTCCTGGAGCGACTGGCGGACATCCTCCACGTCGGCCCCTTCAGCGGTCACGAGGTCGATGCGGTCGATCAGGCCCTGGCGGGTGAGAAGGACGTCGGCCATCGCGATGTCGACGACCACCACACCGCCATCGAGCGAATTGGCAAAGGCGTCGCCCTTCGCAATCGCGCCGACGCTGAAGCGACGGGGTCGGCCGCCGACGTGGAGCGTCAATTCATCGCCCAACCCGGCGCCGGTCCGCTGCGCCAACCGTTCGGTGATCATCAGCAGCGCGGGATCAACGAAGAACCGGCTGAACGCGAGCCCCTCCTGGACGGTCAGTTCCAGGTCGCGGATAGGCTCGTCGCCGTGTTCCTCACTCGCCAGCAGGTCGACCCCCAGCAGCAAGAGCGTCTCGGTCGATCGGCCGTCCCGGGCCGCGATGGCGGCATGGCCCTGAATGAGGGGCGCGGCGCTTTGCACGCCTCGATGGCGGGCGATTTCGGGCAGGAGGCTCGGCGGCAGGCCGATCCCATTGCCTCGGACCGTCAGCGTCGCGCGGCCCGCGACGTCCCGCATCGTGCCTTTGAAACTCGCCACCGCCGACTCGATGGCCAGGTCAATGGCGATTAAGACCGCCACGCCCAACGCCACGCCCAGGATGGTGAGCAGCGTGCGGCCTCGCTCATGGCGCAAATAGACCCCGATCAAGGCATGGAAGGCGGTTCGCCACATGGCGCGGGACGGACCTCTTAGGGCTGGAGCAGGATTTCGATGTCGCGGACGAACCGTCGGATGCGTGCGGGGTTGCCGGGTTCGTAATCGGGGCCATGAACGCGCTCGATGCGATCGGCCCAGTTGGAAAGCTTCGTCAGGTCCTCGGCAATCCCGCGGCGCGCGGCGTCGAGCGCCGTCGGCGTCGAGGCCCCGCTCTCTTCGAGATTCTTCAGGCGGAGGGATTCGTAAAACACGGTAGCCAGGGTGTGGGTCATCTCGAGGGTGTCTCCGGCCCGTTCAAAGGCGGACCGCAGTTCATCAAAGTCCGCCGGCTCCAGATGCGGCCTGGCTTCGTTCAGGTCCTTGACCGATTGCTTGATGAAGCCGCGGGCCAGGTCGGCTTCGGAATCCAGCCGCCTGAACGTATCGTCATCGGGCCGGGTCAAGTCGTCGTGCGCGCGGTCCAGCTCGGGACTCTTGATCCAATGCCGGACCCACGTCTGTTCGGATTGCGTCAATTGCAACAATGCCTCCTCCCAACTGGGCACGCGGCCATCGACCATGAGTGAATGTTGTAACGGGAAGAGCGCGATGTTCGTAACATCGTAGGTTCGCCGCAGCGCGCGCGCAATCGGTGGGCCGGCTTCGGGGCCGTAGCGATTCGCCGTCCATGCGAACAGAAGCTCGTCGGGCGTCTTGGAATCGTCGAGCAGCAAGCGACTGAAAGCATCGATGTTGACCTCGCTGGGGGTGCCCAGCGCGTGACGATGGAGGTCATCGACACGCGCCACGGCTCCGACCACGCCCCGTTCCCTTGCGTACTTGAGAACATGGTATACGTATTCAACGGCGCAGTATGGAAGCTTGTTTTCCCCCGTGTTGCGCTGCCCCAGATCGATCTCGACGATCTGCGGCGGTCGGCCCTTGAACTCCCCCAACAGCTTATGATACGGAAAAATGGGTGAACCACGCGGGACGCACTGAGTCATGAAGATCAAGCTCTCGGGATTCGCCTCGCTTGTGGGGCGACGGGCATGGGCTCGGAGCCCCGCCTGGATTAAGCCGCGCTGAACCTCCTCGGGCGTGAACGTGCGGACGGTAAGCAACTTCCCATGCCGCCGGCAAACCTTATTCATCGCCTCGACAAGGTGGGCGATGGTGATGTGGGGCGACCGACTCGTGATGATTTTATCGAGCCGATAAATCGGGTAGTCCGCCCCGCTCAGGCTCAATACCAAACCGTCGAGACCGGGCGCCTTCTTAAACAGCCGTTCGTATTTCTCATCGAGCCACTTCCACAACTCCGGACCCAGTTTGCAGCGATCGTCCTCGGTCAACAGCCGCTCGGGGACGCCGGAAAGTTCATGCGTCCATGCGTCGACCTTGAGGCCGTGTTCGTGGGCCAGTTCGATCGCGTTGTTGACGAACTCCAACCGCTGCTCATGCCCCTCGCCCTCCCACAGTTGCTCGGCGTTCATTATGATTTCGTGCGAAAGCTGGATGCGGTTGATGCCCGCGGCCGCCGCCTTGGGAATCGCATCGGCCAACGCGAACCAATCATGGGCCTGGAACTGCCAACAGCGGTATGGCAGGGCATTGGGGTACGATGGCGGGGATTCGACAACGGTCGCGGTCGTCGCCGCGTCCTCGGTTTGCGCGATCGATAAACGGGCGATCACGGAAAAGATCCCCGTGAGAACGATAGAGAGATTACGGCAAGTCATGGTTGCAGCCCTCTTCAAGTTCTACATGCATGGATGGTATAGGCGCCTCTAAGAATTTAGTCCCGGCAGGGACGATTGCTTTCAGCCCGCCACGCAAGTGGCGGGTAATCAAACCGATAACGAATTGGAGTCCCGTGGGGACGACTGCAAATCGGATTTTAGAGGTTCCCATATGACTATTCGGCGTCGGCCCCGGTTCCAACCGCCTTTTCGATGAAGGTCCGGTCGGGCTCGCTCAGATCGAGTTCCAAGGCCATTTGCCGACCCCGCGGCGACATCTTTCGCCATGTCTTTCGAATGATGCCAACCATCTTCTCTTCGGGGTGCTCCTTGGCGAAGTCCGAGAAGGAGCTCTCGAGAAAGACCAGGCAGATCACGTCCTCGAGCAGTTGCATTTCGGGATCCGTCTTCAGATGTTGCTTCCGGAGGAGCCCCTGGACGCGCTCGACCGTCGGCTCGTCATAACCCACCTCGCGCAGGATCCCACCGGCCGTCTCGGCGTGGAAGCCGTAAAGCTCGGTGCGCCACCGGAGATAGCCGACGCGGTCCCGTGGATAACGGCTTCGGGGGATCTTCCAGCGCTCGATATGCTGGCAGCGCGCGGCCAGGCGCAACGGCTCGGAGGCATCGGGGGCCAGGTGCTCCAACCAGTGCGTCATGCGCTGGGCGTAAAGGAGTTCCTTGGGGTGGTCCTCGCCCTTGAAGCTCTCGGTGTTGGGGTCCTGGCGGTTGGCCGCGTCCAAGTGTTCAATGGCCGCCTCGAATCGTTGCGTCCGTTCGCTCATCGGTTTCCTTTCACTTTCCTGACGGTTATCCTAGCAGGCTGCAAGGGACGCGGCTACCCTCGGATGGAAATCTGAGCGGCGCGATTTCATGGATATGGCGAGTAACACCGGGTGTGATTCAGTTTTGGGAGTGAACGCCACTTCGATGAAGGGTCCCTGTTGTGACTGATGATCGTCTCTCGTCCTCGTAATCGACCTCGTCATCGCGCCCCCGGGTCGATTGTGGCCCGGGAAAAAGACCGATTACGAGGACGAGAGCCGGGAGCCGATTCGCTAGGGCGCGACGGGGACGGTGGTGAGAAAGGAACAATGCTTTTGCGTCGGACGTTGATCGCCGTTTGCCTTATTTGCGCGGGGCTTTGGCCGCCGGGGGGCCACGCGGGGGAGAAACCCGCGCCGGACCGGGGGGCGGCGGGCCTGCTGCAAGCGATCGAGCGGCTGGGCGTGGTCGCCGGCGTGCTCGTCAACGTCGCCCATCCGGATGATGAGAACGCTGGGCTTCTGACTTACCTGGCGCGGGGGCGTCACGCGCGCGCGGTGCTCCTGACGGCCACGCGAGGCGAGGGCGGGCAGAACATGATCGGTCCCGAAAAGGGGGCGGCCCTGGGGTTGGTTCGGACCGGTGAGTTGCTCGCGGCGGATCAGTATTATGGGGTCGAGCAGCGTTTTAGCGGGGCGATCGATTTTGGGTTTTCGAAGACGGCCGAGGAGACGCTCGATAAATGGGGACGCGAGGCCACGCTACGTGATTTCGTGCGCGTGATCCGGCGCGAGCGCCCCGACGTCATCATCTCGCGCTTCGAGGGCGCGCCGCGCGACGGGCACGGTCACCACCAGGCGGTCGGCATCCTCACGCGCGAGGCCTTCGGGGCGGCCGCCGACCCCGGCCGTTTCCCGGATCAATTGGAGGCGGGTCTGCGACCGTGGCAAGCCCAGAAACTGGTTCTGGATCATAGCTGGACGGATGATCTCACGGCGGACGACGATCGTTTAATCGTGGACGTGGGCCGATTCGATCCGCTGTCGGGTTTGTCTTTCCATGAGCTTGGGGTCCGGGGTTGGACCCATCATCGCTCGCAGGACATGGCCGGTCGCATCGCGTCGAAGGGTCCGCGTCCGGTGGCGCTGACGTCGCTCAAGAGCCACCTCGCCGATCCGCGCAATGGGACGGACCTGCTCGGCGGGATCGATACCTCCATCGTCGGAATCGCCAAGCGCGTCGGCGCCGAGGGCGACCTTGCCGCGCGGCTGGCTGAAGGGCTCACGGAGATTCAAGACGCCGCGCGGGCCGCGCTCGAGTCGTTCGCCCCGCGCGACCCGGGGGCAAGTGCTCCGCACGTTCTGGGCGGCTTGGAGGGGTTGCGAACGTTGATCGGAGAAGTGGATGCGCTCACGGACGACGAACGCGCGCGCAGCGAATTGCTTTTCCATCTGGGCCGGAAGGAACGCGACTTCCTCGATGCCGCGCGGCGCGCGCTGGCCCTTGAAATAGAGGCCCGCGCTAAAAAGATAATGGTTGTTCCGGGTGAGACCTTCAATGTTTCCATTAGTGTTTTCAACCGGGGCCGCATTCCGGTTCGGCTCGAGGCAGTAAACCTCCATGCGCCCGGCGACTGGGAAGTCAGCCGAACCGGCGGCAACCTGGCAAATCTTGAACCCGAGTCCCACGCGCGCTTTGAATACACCGTCAGAGTCGCGACGAACGCCGAAGCCTCGCGCCCCGCAATTCATCGAGGGTCCGGCTCGGAATATCGCTACGAGGCCGTGGATGGGGCGGATATCTCGCTTGCCGACTCGCCGCCGCTTTTAACGGCCGAACTGAACGCCGAGGCGTTGAGCACGATGATCCGACTGACGCGGCCGGTGAAGGCGGCGGACGTCAGCCGTTCGCAAGGGGTCCTCTTTCGCGACGTGATGGTTGGCCCGGCGGTCTCGTTGGACATTGAACCGGACTTGGTCGTGGTCCCGACATCAAGTCAAGCGCGCGTGAGGACGGTGCACGTGAACGTGACCAATCACTCGCCCACGGCGGTCGAAGGCACGGTCGAGTTGCGGACGCCAACCGATTGGCGCGTGAGTCCAACTTCAGCCCGCTTCGAATGTCGCTACGCTTCGGCCACGGCAACCATCCCATTTCAGGTAACGGTCCCCACCGGTTATGAAACTGATGAGACCCCCATCGGGGCCGTCGCCCATTTGGACGGCCGAGACTATGCCGAATCGCTACGGGTCATTGATTATCCTCACACGTGGCGCCGCCAGCTTCTTCGCCCGGCCCGGTGTGTTTTTAAGGTCTTTGACGTCGAGGTCGCGCCGGATTTGAACGTCGGCTACATCCTCGGCAAACAGGACGAGGTCCCCGGCGCGCTCGACCGTTTGGGCGTGAGCCATGAATTCTTGGATGAGCGGGATTTGGGGCATGGGGATTTCGATCAGTATGACGCCATCATCGCCGGCCCGCGCGCCTACGCCGAGCGCGAGGACCTCAAGGCCCACAACGGGCGATTATTGGCATACGTCAACAAGGGCGGCGTCTTCATCGTCCAGTACAACAAGACCTACGACTGGGACCCCGCCCTCTACGCCCCCTACCCCGCCAAGATGACCCACAACGAACGCATCACGCGCGAAGAGGCCCCGCTTAAAATCCTTCAGCCCGATCACCCGTTGTTCAACCAGCCCAACAAGATCACTTCGCGCGACTTCGAGGGCTGGGTGCAGGAACGGGGGCTTTACTTCATGACCGAGTGGGACCAGCGTTACGTCCCGCTCCTGGCGGGCGCGGACCCCGGCGAGGAGCCTCTGCGCGGCGGGACGCTCGTCGCGCAATACGGCGAAGGCTTATACGTCTACACCGCCCTAGCCTGGTTCCGACAACTCCCCGCCGGCGTTCCGGGCGCTTATCGCTTGTTTGCGAATCTGATCAGTTTGCCGAAGAGTCGGCGAATTGACTAATAAATGGCGTTCTCCTTGGCCTAAACCTCGGTTTGAGCCGAAAAAGGAAGCGGTTGGCTCAGTTGATAGGTGATAGGTTATGTGATGAGGATGGACCGGCCAGCCATTCCATGATGGTCACACTGTTCGTCGTATTCGATCCGATTGAAGCAATGATGTCTGCATCAGTTCCCAGGGGGCCGTCATCATCGAACTCAGTCCAAACCGCGATCCATCGGCCTTTACCATCGGTCGCGAGGTCGGGCATCTGTCCAAAGTGTGCCCCGGCAAGGTCTGTCCATGTCTCGCCAGTGTCGGTTGAGTAAGCAGCGCCGTTTCCCCGATAAACGACCCAGGATCCATTACCATCGGTGATCACTCGTGGAAACAAGGAACCAAAATCAAATTGTTCAAATCGAATGACTTCACCTTATCTGTTCCATGTTTGGCTGATATCATCGGAATGCACTGTCAATACCCACGGCGGGTATTGGAATCCGCTAGCCCATTTCCCGCAGTACTTGCTTCAGTCGGGTGATTTTTCGGGTGATCGCACGATACGGAGGATTGATTTTGTTCAAATCCGTCTCTGACATGCCCATGTAGTGCAGACCACCCCCTTGCCACGGGCCTTTCGCATTGTCAAAATTGAGCGCGATCCAGGAGGGTCCGCGCTC